>VYLF01000467.1_pt1 | contig 12647 bp, 7 predicted proteins | sample 5114371 | NCBI WGS metagenome assembly VYLF01 (sample SAMN12291773, study PRJNA351875) | freshwater metagenome | isolation source: freshwater lake | place: USA: Michigan, Kent Lake | collected 2013-08-15 | reverse complement strand
GGCTAGCATTTGAGCATCTTCTTCGAGCTCCTCTCGAACAACGTCGATGACGTCATCGTGTGTGATAATTCCAACCAATTTACGATTGGAATCTACAACAGGAATTGCCAGCAAGTCGAATCGCTCCACTTTCTGCGCAACTGATTCTCGGTCTTCATCAACCGAGGCACTTAACATGTCGGTTGCCATCAAATCGGAGAGGCGAATGTTGGGCTTACCAAGTGCAGAGATCAACTGCCGACCAGACACAACTCCCAACAATCGGTCGTCAACGTCGACGATGTAAAGATAATAAATTGTTTCTAAGTGCTCCGATTGTCGACTCAATTCCTCGACCGCCTCCCGCACCGAGAAGTGCTGCCGCAACCTAGCTACCTCAGTGGTCATTATGGATCCGGCTGTTCCCTCCGCATACGAATTCAATCGCTGAACTTCGCGGCGTTCATTAGTAGGGAGCAAAGCCAAGAGTTCTGACGCACGCTCGGTCTCTAATTCCTGAAGTAGGTCGACGCGATCATCGGCAGGGAGCTCAGCGATCAACTCAGCTATTTCTTCGGCGCTTTGGCCGCTAAGAATTTCGATTTGTCGATCGTGATCAAAGTAAAGAAAAATTTCGGCGGCGCGGCTGGGGTCAACGTGACTGAGCACGCCCCAAGTCTCGTCGCTTGTAAGCCCCTCCATGAACTCGGCTGTTCGAGCAGGATTTAATGCAGTGCCGAATTGCTCTAACTGATCGTGATCGCGTGTGGCGAGCATTTCGCGGAGCTCTGGCAAAAACAGTGTGTTAACCACGTTACTCGCTCACCGTCGTGAATAGGAAAAAGTTTGGCCCGAATGACCGTACTAGGCGAATTCTAGGCAAATCCGCAAAAGCGCCAAACCAACTTATGAAAATGCAACCGCACTTATTCGTTTATAGGGACGCTTTCATCGAAAATGACACAGCACCCGAATCCAAGTGATGTAGCGATGAAGCACCTTTGGGGCTTATTCGGGGCGAACCGTCACCGTTACAGCCGATCTAGACTTCAGTTTTTCAAACGCTTCTTGAAGTTGCGGTTGAGTGACGCGCTGATAATTTGCGGCTACCTCTGCCACGGTTTCATAACGCTCACGTTTTAACCAAGCTCCCCCTACCGAAAACAAACGGTTGCTCGGCCTCTCCGAGCTAAGGATAAGACCGGAACAGATTTTGTTCTTGGCAAGTTCTATCTCGCGCTCAGTGATTGGCTTTTCAGCACCGCTCGCGAGGATTGACTGAATGATATCCCAGTTGGATTCGTGCTGTTCTGGGGAACAAGTCGCATAAATGGAAAACAGGCCGCAATCATCAAACTCTTGAGTGAAAACAACGGCGGATTCTGCTAACCCATTGTCCACTAAAGCCCAAAACAACCTGCTACCGGAATCATCTCCCAGTATTGACGCTAGCACTCTAAGTACGTATCGGTAGTTGTCGCTTGAGGAGACTCCTAACGCATGTTGCAATGTGTACTGTTGAGTAGCCGGGGGATGAATTAGTTCAATATCGGCTTGGGGTGACTTGGGTCTCTGAAGCGAGCGGGCAGTATCCATAGGATGCCAGTTCGCCGTCAACTTTTTGGCAGACTCGACTAGCTCATCGAATTCCACCGCACCAGCAGCGACCAAGGTTAAATTGTTCGGGGCATAACGTGCTTGATGGTACTCTCGCATGGAAACCGGATCCAATGCCAAGACTGTTTCTCTGGTGCCGAGAACCCTGCGTGCGAGAGGATGATCGCCAAAAAACTCCTCCATAGCACGTTCGACTGCGCCGTAGGGAGGTTGATCATCATACATGGCAATTTCTTCAATGATGACTTGCTTTTCTGTTTCGAAATCATCGTCTCGAAGAGCAGGGCGCATGATATCGCTCAAGAGTTCCAAGGCGTGGGCTTGGTTCTCAGGCAGAACGCTCATGTAATAGACCGTTTGCTCTTCACTCGTGTACGCATTGGATTGAGACCCCAGATCATCGAGTTCTTGATTCACGTCTTCTGCGGATCGTTTATCAGTCCCCTTAAAGACCATGTGTTCAAGAAAATGGCTAACTCCAGCCATCTTGGGCGTTTCGTCCCGCGAGCCTGTTTTTACAAAGTAACCGAGGGACTGACTAAAGGCTGATGGGTTTATCTCGGCAACGATTTCTAGTCCATTGTCGAGTTGAACGCTACGAAATTCCATTTGGCAACTCCAAGGGTTCGGGACCTATTGTGACCATCGACCAGTTTCGTGGCGGAAATCGATTGAAATGATCCAGCAAACTATCACACGTCAGCTTATCCACTTCGCTTAGCACTTCGGATCTGGTCGGCACACGCTTTAAGTAGACCCAGTCATACGCAATTTGCGAACTTCTGGCGGAACTGCTTTCTTGGTCCATGACTAAAGAAGTCCTTACTCGAGACTTGAGCCGCGACAGCTCCTGCGGGTCGATGCCATCTCGAATCGCGTGGATGGTCGCAATGGTTACATCAAGAGTTTCCTGTGCTCGTGCGGCAGTTGTACCAGCATAACACATAACGCTTCCGCAATCGTGTAGCGAGTGCGAGGAGGCTGAGACGGAGTAGACCAACCCTCGCTTTTCTCGCACTTCGGAGAACAGTCTAGAGCTCATACCGTCGCTTAGGATCCCAACTATTCCTCGGCTCTGATAGTACTCAGGATGTTGGTAGGGAACGGCGTCGTATGCCAATGCGATATGCGTTTGTTGGCTTTCGTGCTCTACGTGCACTACATTGGGGAAAGCCTTTACTTTTGGTTTATGAATGTCGGGATCCCCGCTCCAATCACCAACGACTCGTTCCACCAACGCCTTTAGTTCTTCCCACTTAAAGTTGCCAGCGACGCTAAGAACGGCTCCTTTAGGCGAGATATGTTGTCCCCAGAATTCTTTGCAATCATCTAACGTTATCGCGACCAAGCCCTCTTCGGTACCGAGCGAGATGCGACCGTAAACTTCACCAAAGCGTGCTTTCTTTAACTCGGTAAAACACTTTTGAGACGGATCATCTTCCAGTGAAGCCAATTCCAGCAAACTTGATTGGCGTGCCTCCTCCATTTCGGAATCGGGAAAGTGCGGCACTCGAAGAATTGAAACAGCGATTTTGAGAGTTGGTTCCAAAACACTCGCCATACACGCCATACTGGTTGACGTATGAAAAGTGCTCACGCTGCTCGATCGCTCAACACCTAGAAAATCAAGCTCTTCGACAATGGCATGACTATCCAAATCCCCGGCCCCCCGTTGCATCATTTCGAAGGCTAGGCCAGCTAAGCCTTTTCGATCGGATGGTTCATCGGAGGTTCCCACAGGAATCAGTAGCGTGAACGCGACCGACTCCAACCAAGGCATCGGTTCTCCTAAAAGTACTAATCCGTTGGGAAACGTGTGCTGGAAAATGGACTGCTCCATACGCAAGTAATTCCTAAGGATTCAGAGGCTGAGGGACTGTTTTAATTGGTGCAGGATAGGTTGAGACCAACATCACATTTTTCGTGACAGTTAGCCCCTTTTCACAAAAAAACGAATCGATCACCAAGGATGTTAACGATTCAAGGTAAAGGCTGGTAGTTGAACCATTTGACCGCCAGCGACTGCACTTTGGTGAGCACAGATGCCGACACACGTCCAGTTCGCGCTGGTTACCGCGTTGGGCCAAGGATCCCGATTTTCTACTAAAGCGGAAACAAATTCATTTACCAAGTGCGGGTGCGAACCACCGTGCCCGCCACCTTGGATGAATGACAAGTGATCAGCGTCTTGAATGCTCTGAGTAAACATTCGAATTGGTTCTGGAAGTAAGTGGGCATAGTCCGGCACTTCTACCAACATCGGGATTTCATGCTCTGGCAGTTTGGCAGTATGAATAACGTGTGGCTGCCCCTCGACCAACGACCATTCAAAGCTCTTCTTTGTTCCATAAACGTCGAAGCTCTCTCGGTACTGACGGGCCGTGTCGAAAAGGAATCGCCAAATATGAGCCGCGACGTCGCTGTCTTTGATCTTTATATGGCATGATTCAACGGCAAATTTGTTACCGGACTTCTTAGCAAGATCCTCGCGGATAGCCCCAGAGCCGAAGCAGGATACGTATTCGGCCAAGCCATCCACCAGCCCCAGTACAGGTGATACGACGTGGGTTGCATAGTGCATAGGGATCATTCGTTCCCAATACTCAGGCCAACCGTCCATGTCTTGGGGGTGGCTGGCGGCCATGTATTGAATTTTTCCAAGCTCACCATTCTTATACATTTCTTTGATGAACAGAAACTCTCGGCTGTATACAACCGTTTCTGCCATCATGTACTTGAGACCTGTGTCGGCCACTGCCTGACAGATTTGATCGCATTCTTCGATGGTAGTTGCCATGGGCACGGTACACATGACGTGTTTCCCAGCTTTGAGAGCTTGCAAGCTCATCCAAGCGTGATCGGGGATTGGAGAGTTGATGTGAACGAAGTCAACTGCCGGATCCGCCAGTACTTGCTCAAACTCTTGGTAACGTTTTGCAATACCAAACTTATCTCCAACGGCATGCATTTCTTTTTCGTTGCGACGACAGATAGCGATAACGTTGGCGTGCGGATGCCTTTGGTAAATGGGAATAAACTCAGCTCCGAAGCCAAGTCCAATCATTGCGACGTTAAATTTCTTTTCCATAGCAAGTACGTTTGTGAAGTCCGAGAAAAGTGGAGAGAAATCTGATCCATTTGGGTGCATGTTATAGCCCAATTCTCAACCGATGGCAGTCGAAACATAACAATCTGAGGACGCAGGGGGCAAAATTGACGCCAAACGCCCTGCCATACAACTAGCAGAACAGACAAAGCCCTAAAATTAGCTACAATTCGGCACCCCCACCAAAAGGAGAGATGTTTTGTCCAAGAAAAATAGCGACTTGCGCGAACTTGCCGAGAAAGAACTTGAGGCCCTCAATGATCGAGCTGGCGACCTCATGGAGAAATCGTATTGCGATTCTTCCTTCAGATTATTCGGGGAGCTGAGGCAGCGTTCGAAATCCGAAAGGAGCTTGGCCTATTATGTGTTCGGGACTTTTTGTCAGATGACGTTAGCACACCGTCAATTTCAATTCGAAGTTGTTCGAGAACGTGCGATCGAATTGATTGCCATTTTTGAAAATGAAGAACAAGCCAGAAAGATCGAACCAGAGCTCGACCTTGAAGAATACGAAGGGCTACGCTATCAAATGGGGGCTTGCGCCTACGAGGTTCTTGCAGAAGCAACCGGCGAGTTGGAAGGGTACAACTCCGAGGGCATGCAAGAGTGTTTGACGGGAGGAATTGAGGTCTGCCATCGCATCGGCAAGCTCTCTTGCGTTGGTTGCTTTCGAGAGTACGCCTACGACATTCACCAAGCGGCGGATGACTACGAGCTGGCTAGGTTTCATTGCCATCAAGTCATAAAGCAAGGGGATCAATTCTCAGAGCGTGGTGATAGACGTTGGCTGGCCACTTTGAAATTGGGGGTCCTCGACGTATACGAAGGGGAGCTTGAGCTGGCTAGGCAAAAATTCGAGAAGTCTTGGGAGCTCGCTCAACTCGAGACGGTTAACGACATTCAAGGGGCAAAGTTTGGAGTCGCTTTGGAGCGCCATCTACTCGATTTACTCGAAGGTAAGCCGTCAGAGATCCGTTTTAACGAGCTCGTCCATACGCTTCCTCCACGAGGAGAATGCGTGGAATACGATCTGGATAGAGACTACGTCCAAGCGATGGAATTTGCATTATCCGGGGAATGGGACCAAGCTGAGGCGTTGCTCATGAAGTGGCACCGATTCTGCAAACTACAAAAATCGATTAGCCGCTGGCTCGAAAGTGGAATCCGTCTTGTTGCCTGTAAACGATTACGCGGGGAGATCGAAGCTGCAAAACGCATCGCCGCCCCCCTAGAAGAAGCGGCTACGAAATCAAATGACTGGAGCTCTTTGAAACGCCTCAATACCTGCTTGGATCAAACAGTAAGCATCACACCACTAGGGACCATCGTTAAAAACTCCAAGCTGCATCCTGGTGATAACGCTCGCGTCAGTGAGTCCTCTGGAACTGACTCCGTTAGGCCCCCCTACTACGAGTTGTCAACAGATACGCCGCTCTACGGGTGGCTCAATGATCTGGGGGAGAGGCTCCACAAAGCATTAGACGAAGAAGGTGAAGATGCGGACATAGACATCTTCCGAGACGAGTTAATGTTGAGTCAGAACAGAGATTGGAGCAACCCCGAAGATATTGGAAGAGCTCTCCACTACATGACGTATCTGGTTACACCAGGCGCGGACTTCAAAAAAATCTGGGAATGGGCTAACAAAATGGTCCAAGGATTTCAGGAGACTGGATATCTAATCTCCATTCTTGCACGGCTCGGAATGGGGATAAGTGCCGCTGAAAGATTTAATCAAATCACGAAGATCGATTTTGAAAACTTCAACGGGGAGCTGCCACCTACGTTGATTGAGAATGAACGACTCGATCAATTGGTTCGAAAATCATTGCAGCTAGATTCATCAGGGGTCAACAACAACTTCCGTGCAGCCGAAGTCTTTGAATACATCGATAAACTGGGAGAAGCCGAACGCTGCTATGCACGAGCGTTTAAACTAGACCGCTCTCGGGCAGACGCGGCACTTTCCCTGGCAAAAATTTATTCGCTTACCGATCGCAACTCGGATTCCCATTATGTACTAGACCTAAGCATCCGTGAGGGCGGGGATTCTCCCGAGCTTTATTTTGAAGCCGCAATGAGGGCTCACAACCTGGGAATGTATGAACTGTTGGTAAGTTACCTTAGCACATTTCTGGAACGTTACCCTCCTATCCAATGGATATATTACTACCTCGCCATTGGATTACTGGAAACTAAGAAGCCCAAGGAATCGTTGGAATGTATTCAAAAGGAAATCACTGAATTCAAAGGAGAGGGAATTCACATCGAGTCGATCATCGCGGCGGCTAATGGGCAGCTTGGAAACAGTGCGGCCACGGCTTCAGCTATCGAGAAGTCCTTTAAAATGCCGCTTTCAGAAATCGATGACTTGACCTCGGAGGGAATATCATCAGCCCTCGAGCGATTGTGGCGTGCGGCCAAGCAAATTGGAAACCAACTCTTAACCAGCAAGATGGAGCAACGATTGCTCCGAACCGGGTTTGCACCTGAAGAGTACTTCGTTGAGAAACGCGCATCGCAGAAACCAAAAGATCTGAATCTGTATCACGTCACCATTCTGCAACCGTTGGACGAAGACTGGGAGAATTGTCTCGATCGACTACCAGATCAACAGGACTGGACTGGCTATATCGCTCACTGGGGCGTTTTGGCAGAGGATGACGATCAAGCGGAGGAAATGGTTCTCGAAGTTCAAGCAAATTGCTATTCTCTGGAGCCTGAAGTTCTTGAGGTTGAAATGGGTGAAGAACCACTTCACGACAGAATGGGGGTCGTTTTTCAGGGAGTTCGAATGTCTGCAGATGACATGGAAGATGATGAAGATGAAGACGAGGACGACGAAGATTACTCGCAAGAGGATTGAGCCAAATCCAGAGTATTCATCTACGCTTACGACCACGCAGCGGAAAAAATAGGGTCGGCAGTCCCCCGACTTGGTTAAACCACTGAGAATGCCACAAACCAGGCCAGGAGAATAGCCAAGTCCGCCTTGAGGAAATGCTGGTTAACTCTTATATTTACCTGCTTGTAAAACCGTGATCTCAAACTAAACGCCCCACGAAACGACTGCGAACTTATGAAGAGTGAACGTCAGCAAAATCAGGAAACCGACCTCATCGCCGATAGAATTGAGGTTTTTCTCCTCAAGGTCAAGCAACTACTGCCACAAATCGTTTCGGTGCTTGCGGTAGTCGTGATTGGGCTGTTGGCATGGGGATTGTATTACTCGATGCAAAACACCAAGCTTTCGAAAGCGTGGACAGCTCTCTATTTTTCTGACACGACTCCCTCTGATCTGGAGAGCATTGCTGAGGATTTTAATGGAACCCAAGCTGAACTATGGGCACGTCAACTAGCAGGTGACTCCCATTTGGCCAAGGGTACTGAATCGATCTTCACTAATCGCGAAATATCCAACAAACATTATGAAAACGCGATTGCAGAATACGAAAAGGTTGTCGGCAAAATTGATAGCGGTCTGTTAGCCACACGCGCGGCTTGGGGATTAGCTCAAGCAGAAGAGGGGCTTGGAAAACGTGAACAAGCTGCTACAGCCTACAAAAAGCTAGCTCGCATCGAAAACGCTGAGCCAACTCTAGTGGCCGAAGCGGCAAAAAGAGCAGATTGGCTTGAATCCACCGAAGGAGAAGTCTTTTTCAAGTGGTTCAATGAAAACAAACCGACAGGCATCGCCTTGCCACCAGCATTTCCCGATCAAAAACCCGCTATCCCAGGGGCTGCTACATTTGACATTCCACCATTTAGCCCTACAAACCCAGGAGCTTCACCTACTTCCGATACGCCAGCTACCGAACCGCCCAAGAGTGAAGGGACGTCCGAAACTACTCCTGCACCGGCGACGCCTGCACCTAGTCCTACGGTGACGGAACCAGCCAAGGATACTCCCCCAGCTGTAGAACAACCAGCTGTAGAACCACCCAAGACTGAGCCACCTGCTATTGAGCCCGCCAAGACCGAACCCCCGGCTACTGGTGCCGGGACGCAAGATGGCAAATAATGGTTGAGAACGGTCCAATACGCCAAGAGAACTTGGTGCAAAACGAACTAACGCAAATCGCCGAAAAGCTTCAGATACAATCGTGCAAGAGGCACGTGTTCCTCTGCATTGGTGATTCTTGTTGCAGTCAAGAAGCCGGCGAAAAAGCTTGGAAGGCCCTCAAGAATTTGCTCAAAGAGCAGAATCTTAGTTTGTCAGATTCACCCGCTGCATGCTTCCGCACCAAGGTTGGCTGCCTTCGAGTTTGTAAAGGTGGGCCCATTTTAGTGGTCTACCCAGAGGGGCATTGGTATTTTGGAATGACCGCCGACAAGATCCCTGAGTTTATTGATCGCCAAATCGTAAAGGGGGAACCGATCCGCGAATGGATATTTGCCACAAATCCTCTTGGCTAATCCAAGGTTTGTTAAACTCGGGCTGTCTCTCGTAGAATGCTCGTGACAGGGGTTTTGTTTTGCCCCGCAAAGTCCGAACGATGTCATTGAGACTGATTTAGATTGAATCTAAATCGATTGCTTTTAAGAAACGCGTTTCGATTCCCACTGCTCCCCACCCTCGTGTCGCCATAAAACAGGCTCTTTTTTTGTTTGGTTTATCAATCAACTATGTCATCTAACAACAGTCTGCAATCCAACACGCCCGAGCCAAACGATGAAGCCTCATCAAGCTCCATTCGGACTCCTTCTTTTGATGGATTGAGGGTTGCTGCCCTTGAGAGCAGGCGTGGTGACGATCTTTCCAGACTTATCGCGAGATTCGGAGGAACGCCGTTTGTAAGTCCCTCCATGAGGGAAGTTCGAATCGAAAAGAATAAGTCGGCAATCGATTTTGCATACCGAGTCATGACTGGCGAAATCGGGGTTGTGATCTTTTTGACGGGCGTTGGGTTCAGGCATTTGTTGGCTGCTATTGAACCCCACGTTGACAAGCAGCGTTTTCTCGATTCGCTGTCCGACATAATCACTATTGCCCGGGGGCCAAAACCGGTCGTTGCCATGCGGGAAGTTGGCATACAGCCAACGCATCGCGCTCCAGAGCCCAATACATGGCGGGAACTTTTGCAAGTTATTGACCAACACGTGCCCATAGCCAATCAGGCTGTTGGGTTGCAGGAGTATGGAGTTACGAATAGATCCCTAATCGCCGGACTCGAAGCTCGCGGAGCCAGCGTGGTCAATGTAAAAGTTTATCAATGGGAGTTGCCTGAGGACATAAACCCATTAAAGGAGAACATCCAAGCAATCTGTGCCGGTGAGCGTGATTGCTTGATGTTTACCAGCGCCAATCAAGCGGTCAACATGCTTAAGCTTGCGGAAGAAATGGGTTGTGTTGACGAGCTGAGAACTGCACTGCGAAGAACGGTGGTTGCGTCGATAGGTCCAACAACGTCAGAGATGTTGCAGCATTTGGATTTGCCTGTCGATATAGAACCAGAACACTCCAAGATGGGGCATTTGGTACAAGCAGCCGCCGAAAAAGCGGCTAGGATTCTCAAGGCAAAGCGATTTTCGGGTATTACTAGCAATCAAGGGGCCGTTCCGAGCATGAATGATCAAAACAGTTTTAAGGATAGCCCCTTCCTGCGTGCCTGCTACCGCTTGCCAACCGATGTCACTCCGATTTGGTTGATGAGACAAGCCGGACGGTACATGGCTGAATACCGAGCGGTTAGAGAGAAGCATTCTTTTCTTGAGTTGTGCAAAAATCCAGCCTTATGTGCAGAGGTTATGGTAACTGCAGTCGAAAAGCTTGGGGTTGATGCTGCCATTATATTTTCCGATTTGCTCCCAATCCTCGAGCCGATGGGCTTCAACCTAGAGTTTGCCGCTGGAGATGGGCCTGTCATTCACAATCCTATTCGAACCAGTCGTGACATTGATCGCGTCACCGCGCTGACAGAAATGAGTCCACTACAGTTCGTCGCAGATACAGTTCGCATGACCCGCGCCGCACTACCACCATCGATTCCCGTGATTGGCTTTGCCGGCTCACCATTTACGTTGGCTAGTTACATGATCGAGGGTGGTGGATCGAGAAATTACGTTCACACCAAGACATTGATGCTCGGTGATCCAGCCGCGTGGAATGTACTGATGGAGAAGCTAGTCGAGTCGATCAGCCTCTACCTCAACTCTCAGATTGCATCTGGTGCTCAGTGCGTACAGCTCTTCGATTCGTGGGCCGGATGTTTGTCACCGAATGACTATCGAATCCACGTGCTTCCGCACATGATTCGACTTCTGGAATCGATTTCACCGAGCGTTCCAGTCATTAATTTTGCGACTGGCAATCCGATGCTCACATCCCTACTTCGTGGGGACAGTCGAACGGTCGTGGGCTTGGATTGGCGAGTCCCATTGGATGTGGGCTGGGATATGGCAGGAAACGATCGCGCCGTTCAAGGCAACATGGATCCAACGATCCTCTTCGCGGGTCTCGACGCGATCAAAGATGCAGCACACTATGTTCTTTCCCAAGCTGCAGGAAAGCCTGGACACATCTTCAATCTCGGGCATGGTATTCTACCTGGTACACCAGTCGACAACGTGATCGCTTTAGTGGACATGGTCCATGAAATGTCAGATCGACGATAGTATATTTTTGCACACGCTGGCCTCTCTTCTCCTTTGCAAATGGCCTCCTAGCTTCGTCCACTACAAGAGCCTCCACTCGTGATCGTAAACTCCACTCGACCCTCCCAAAAGATTTTGGGAGGGTGAATAAGGCTGCAAGAAATCAACGATCGCGACTTAGGCCGAAACCGACAAGTTGATTAATCCCGGCGTGCTGTGCCGTAACTGCGTCTCTTACGAGACTTGTTACGGCCTACAACTACTTACGAGACTTGTTACGGCCGACAAGAACTACAACAGCTGTTTGCATTTTGAAGCTCCAGGCTTTTGAAGAAACTAGTTGCTTGCGGGAGTTGCCAAAAGCTCTTCGATCTTTTTCGTTAACGCCACGCCACGAGTATGCAGCGCTGCAACTTTGCCGTCTCGTCCGATCACGGCGATAAACGGGATGCCAGTTATTCCAAGGCCCTGAACAAGCTGTGTTTCAAACCCTTTCTTCGCTGGATCGTTAGAAACGACCATTTTCCAAGGCAGCTGTTCTTTGGCTAGAAATTCCTTGAGATCCTCTGGGTTTTCGTCGATGTTGACACCGATGACTTCAACCCCAGCCGCTTGGTGTTTGGCATACACCTCCTTGATATTTGGCAACTCCTTGATGCATGGTCCGCACCACGTCGCCCAGATATCCAAGATTACAATCTTTCCTTTATACTCTTCGAACTGAAAGGGCTTGCCCTCGAGATCGCTCAAGCCATCCCACGGAATCTCGGATCCCAGAACACTTGCCCGCTTCCAGAACTTGGCGCAGCTTTCCGCAATTTCTGATTTGGCGACTTCTGATTTGAGACCGACGGCTAACTCCTCTGCCTTCTTTACCAACTTGGCAGCTAGCTCCGTCTTGCCTGTGTATTCAAACTGAGTCGTAATGTCTGCAAGAAATGCTGCTGTCCACGGGGAATCCAACTCCGTTACCAATGCATCGATTGCGTCTTCCATTGGCTTGGTGTCATCAATTTCTTTCCCTTGAAATAGCTCTTGCAGTTTGCTCATACCTGCCGAACGTTGTGCGGCGAGATTCCATGCTGTTAGAGCGAGTCTCGGTTCTGGATTATCGCGGAAAGCCAGGGCAAGCTTTTGTGCGAGGGCGAACTCCTTCTCGTTGGTCTTTTTCTCGATCAGTTGAATTGCTGCAGAGACAGCCTCAAGAGTTGGTTGCCCGATGTCTTTGAGCTTTATTGCCTTCTCCACTTGCGAAACCAAGTCATCTCTCGACATCGCATCCTTATCAAAATCGTTTAGCGAAAGTGCTAAGAGAATGCCAGTTGCTTGTTCCGCAACCTCTGGTAGGTCG
>VYLF01000542.1_pt1 | contig 12674 bp, 7 predicted proteins | sample 5114371 | NCBI WGS metagenome assembly VYLF01 (sample SAMN12291773, study PRJNA351875) | freshwater metagenome | isolation source: freshwater lake | place: USA: Michigan, Kent Lake | collected 2013-08-15 | reverse complement strand
GGACGATCGACGTGGGGCAACCCATTGACGTGACTCCCGTGGGAAGTGGCACGGTTTCTATTGTCGATCGTCCCCCTGCGCATATTGCCTATATAGAAGATGGGATAGTTCTGGCTCGCTATCCAAAGTCGATCTGGAATATCATGACGGTCTATTGCGATGGCACGGCGTATGACGAAACAATTGATCTAAGTTCTAGCAATGAAGGGGAGTTGTTTTTGCTCGGAGATGGCAGAGCGGGAAAAGATCGAATCGTATTTAAAGCGAAACAAAATCTCGATTTGACCAAGCAATTCGCCGACAGCATTAGGAACATTGAGGTTTTAGATCTTCGAAATCAGGGTGCCAATCGTCTGAGGTTGGATCAAGCTTCTGTTCTTTTGGCTACAGACAGTTCGCGTACGCTACGGGTGTATGCAGAAGCTGTTGACGAGGTGTTAATGAGAGGAAACTGGAGAGTAGACACCAGGATCGAATTAGATGGTACATTGTACCATCATCTCAAGAGTGATTCGGCATCAGTACTGCTTCAAAATTCAAAAAGGCACCAAAACCCTATCAATCGGTTTGATGTCGATCTCGATAACGGAACTTCACCGCTCGACGTGCTTTCGGTCATTAACTTGATTAACCATGGGGTTGGAAGATCGCCGGAGGACTCGGGGGAGATGGGTTATTCAGATGTAGACGGCGACGGCTCTTTGTCCCCATTGGATGTCCTTGCGATTATCAATCATTTGAACGATCGGGCGTAAATTCGATGGAAAGTCTGCGACGTATTTGCAACCGTTGCAGCTTCACGTTGAAATCAGGATTTCAAGCGAGGTTGTTGGGTAGCAAATAAAGTCGGGGCCAAAGGTTGGTCCAAGAGGAATTATTTCGGAGTGTCGTAATGCTCCGCCAGCATTGCCCTTGCCAAAATGGTCATTTAAAGGGATGTTTCTCGATGTGGGGGCCAGCCCCGTTTTTCGTAATCGAAAGCACTTCAATTCGGTTCTTGAGTTCGTATGGATACGTCCATTCAAAGTGTTAAAAATCCCCGAATCATCGCCGCTGCGAAGCTAAAGCAAACCAGCGAAAGGAAGAAAACAGGGCTTTTTCTAATCGAGGGAACGCACGCTATCCAAGAAATCTGTGCGACTCAGTGGCCTATCGACTCTGTTTTTATTACTGAAACGTGGTGCCAGAACCATCGCGATCTTTCCGATGTGTTGTCCAAGCTGGCGAATTGCTTTCTTGTTCCTGACGATGTGCTTCGCAAGGTTGCCCATTCCGAAACGCCTGACGGTGTTATCGCCATCGGCAAATATGGAGCATTGGGCGATCCAATTTCACCAAAGCAACTAAGCTTGGCGATTGCTTTGGAGCAAGTTCAGGATCCAGGTAACTTGGGTGCAGTAATTCGTTCGTCAGTAGCCAGCGGTTCAGATGGAGTTTTCCTAGGAGAGGGATGCGTCGATCCAACGAGTCCGAAAGTGCTTCGTGCGAGTGTGGGGCAGTGGTTTCGTCAGCCTCCTTCCCGTGTATCTTTACCAACTTGGATTGAACATTGTCGGAGGTCGGGCGCGAAAGTCTATGGAGCCGCGGCAAATGGGACTTGTTATTGGAATCTGGATTTTCGAGGGCCGACGGTCTTTGTTTTGGGCAACGAGGGAGCGGGACTGAGTCGAGACATACTGGGAATGGTCGACGAAATCGTCGCTGTACCTATGGAGACGGGTGTTGAATCACTTAACGTGGCTATGACAGCAACTCTCTTGCTGTATGAAGCTCGCCGTCAAAGATCACGTTAGTCACCAATTCGGCCAGCGAAATAGACGTTTTCTGGCAATCATCCGTTTCAAAAATTCTTGGAACCGAATCAGACCCGTTTCCGTCGTATTAGGAAACACACTTACGTTGGGCAGGCTTGTCCTGCTCGATACCTTTTCGATTCTCTGGTACGCTAGTGTTTTGGGAGCATAACCTGACACACGACCAATCCTACAGCGGAGCTATCTACATGTCAGCCAAGGTCTTTCGCGCCAAAGAGTGGCTTGTTGCGTTTTCGTTTTTCACTCTCCTTTTAGGAACGTTGATGGCTTACCAGCAAGAAAATCGCAGTGATAATTGGAAAAAAGTCGAGCAAGCTCGTCAGAACGGCCTCCCCAAAAGTGCAATCGAAGCATTGACGGTGATCGTTGATTCTGCCTTGGCCGAGAAGAAATTCGGTGAAGCACTCAAGGCGATCGCTCTACGAGCAAGCTTAGAATCGAGCCTCGAGGGGAATGATGCCCAGGCGGCGATTAAGAAAATTAAGGCAGAGCTAGAAAACGCGCCTGCTGAAACGCAACCTCTGCTTCACACCATACAAGCACAGTTTTTCTGGAATTACTTTGAAGCCAATCGATGGCGATTTGGCCAGAGAACGGCGACTGCAGCCTCAACCGGAGACGATTTTACGACATGGGATTTAAAGCGTCTCTTTGAACAGATCGCGTTTCATTACGAAAAGGCACTCGAAGCGGAGGACAACCTGCGTTCGGTACCCGTCGCGAATTTCGAACCTTTGCTTCAGGCAGGAGAGATTCCCGATTCCTACCGTCCGACACTCTTCGACTTCGTCGCCTTTGAAGCAATCGAGTTTTATTCCGCAGGGGAACAAGCGGGCGCGAAATCCGAAGATGCTTTCGAGATCGAGGCCTCTGGTCCGGCGCTGGGAACAACGGCTGATTTTTTGGCTTGGGAACCAACCACAACTGACACGAATTCCGTCAAACTCAAAGCCATAAAGCTCTATCAGAAATTGCTTCGTATTCATAGCGACGATAGCGATCGCAGTGCTTACTTGGATGCAGAGCTAGGGCGCTTGCAATTTTGCCATGCGAATGCAACCGGTGAAGAAAAGAGCGACCGCTACATCGCTGCATTGAAAGCATTTGCGGATGCCAATTCTAAACACGAACTTTCTGCCACAGCCCGTCATCGCTGGGCCATGTTAGTTAGAGACCGGGGTGATCGTGTTGAAGCTCGCGAGATAGCTCAACAAGGAATTAACACTTTCCCCCAAAGCGCTGGGGGAGCTAGTTGCAAAAATCTTATCTTAGAGATCGAAAGCAAGAATCTATCAGACATTACCGAACGAGTTTGGGATACTGACAAATCCACTGTACGCGTGTCGTATCGAAACATCAATAAGGTCTACTTTCGCCTGCATAAAGCAGATTGGTTAGCAAGGTTCAAACAGTTTCGCTCATCACCTAACTATCTTATCGGTGATGAATGGAATTCGTTAAAGAATGGAAAGCCCGCCTTCGAATGGAGCTCGGATCTGGTTTCGACCGAAGACTTCCAAGATGCTACGCAAGATGTGGTCGTACCGCATTCGCTGAAGCCTGGTTTCTATTTTTTGCTTTCGAGCACTAACGCCAGCTTTAGTGCCGACGAAAATGTCATGTCGATGGCTCCAGTATGGGTCTCGCGATTGTCTCTTGTAGTCGATCAGAACACCAACTATGGAGTCGTCGATGGCTTTTTGCTAGATAGCAAATCAGGTACTCCGATCGCCGATGCCACCATCCGGGCCTTCACAGTCGATCATCAGAATAACAGCATAAGGGAAACATCGACGAAGTCTAAGGCCGATGGACGTTTCTCTTTTACGATGGTCAATCAAGCTGTATTGATCCTGGCAGAATCGAAAGGGCAATTGATCGCCGCACGCGATTTTGCCTACACCGGTCAAGCTCAACCTGCGCAGATGGCCCACGTTCAGTACACGATGTTCACCGATCGGTCGTTGTATCGTCCAGGGCAAACAGTCCACTTTAAAGGTATCGTATTGTCGGTCGATCAAGCAAATAACAAATACAACACGCTGTCCAACCAAAATGTCAGCGTAGAATTTCGCGATATCAATGGACAAGTGATTGAAACAAAAGCCCTCAAATCAAACGATTTTGGCAGCTTTAGTGGAACGCTCGACACCCCTAGAGACCGCGGTACAGGGCAAATGTCGATCTCGGTTAATGGAATCCAGACGACCGGCGTCCAGGTCGAAGAGTACAAGCGACCAAAGTTTGAAGTTACCTTGGATTCGCCAAAAGAGTCCCCCAAGCTGAACGAAGATGTTGCTGTTATTGGCAAGGCCTTAAGCTATACAGGCATGCCTATCCAAGGGGCCAAGGTAAGCTATCGCGTTTCCCGTTCGGTACGTTGGCCTGTTTGGTTCAGCTACTGTTTCCCTTGGCGAATTCCTCCAAACGCTGGTGCGGCTCAGGAAATTGCTCACGGTGTTTTGCAAAGTGAACCAGATGGCACATTCAAAGTTGTATTTAACGCAAAACCAGATCGCTCGGTAAACGAGAGTGACAATCCCCAATTCCATTACAGTATTACGGTTGATGTAACCGACACGACGGGAGAGACTCGTTCGAGCACTTCATCGGTCACGGTTGGCTACGTTGCCTTGCAGGCCAACGTAACAACTTCGGATTGGAACATAGCCGGAACACCGGTCAAACTAGCGCTAAGTACCACATCGCTTAGTGGAAATGGTGTCGCCGCGTCTGGGAAGATAAAAATCTTCTCACTTAAACAACCCGCGTCTGTCATTCGCCCAGATTTGCTCGGTGTCGCCCGACCAGTCGTAAGACGTGGTCGCATGGCAAAGGGGGGCGGAAACGCCTCCGCGGTTCCCGCTCCGGTTGATCCTGGTAACGTCGCTTCCTGGGAAACCGACTCCTTGATCGAAGAGCGAGGGTTCGAGACCGATGATTCGGGAGCCAGCGTACAAGAATGGAAACTGGGGCAAGGGATTTACCGAGCTCTGGTTGAGACTCAAGACCGTTTCGGTAAGCCGGTTACCTCGGTCCTTAACTTTAAGGTTGTCGATCCAACCAAAAAAAGTCTAGGAATCAAAATTACTAATCTGCTTGTTGCACCGAAGTGGAGTGTCGAGCCTGGCGATACCTTTACTGCACTCTGGGGGACGGGATACGACAAGGGGCAAGCTTTTGTAGAGCTATCGGTCGGGAACAAGGTGCTGCAAAGCTTTTGGACCAAACCTGATGTAACGCAAACTAGCATTGAGCAGAAGATTACGGAGGATATGCGTGGTGGTTTATCATTGAGGGTTTTATTTGTTCGAGAGAATAACAGCTACATCGAACAACGTATGATCGATGTTCCTTGGACGAACAAAGAACTCAAGATAAAGACCGAGTACTTTACGTCCAAACTTGAGCCTGGTGCAAAAGACAAAGTACGGTTGATCGTCGAGGGGCCCAAGGCAACAAAGGCGGTTAGTGAGTTGGTTGCAGGTATGTATGACGCATCACTCGACGCTTACTTGCCACACTATTGGCGAAGCAGCTTTGGAGTGTTTCGAACAAACTACAGATGGGGAAATCTCACCTTTTCGAACTTTGGTGAGTCCCTCAACTATGTAGATGGTCAGTTTATACAGCAGTATCTTCCTGTTCCAGCAAGCTATCGTTCTTTTGACCCAGAGATATCTCTTTACTTCGGTGGTATGGGAATGGCTCGAAGAGGCAGAATGTTTGGCGGGGTTGGTGGATTTGGTGGCGGTTTTGGTGACCCAACCCCTGCTATGGCTGCTGAAGCGATGATGACGGACGCAGCGCCCGCTGGCATGGGAGGAATGGAGGGGATGCCAGGTGCACCTATGATGAAATCGGCGGCGCGTGGGAGAAACGCAATAGGGTTATTCGCCGCCGCGCCTGAAGGTGGGGGCGGCTCAGCTGAGGCAACAGGTCAGCAATCCAAAGTTGATCTTGGAAAAGTCGCTCCGAGAAAGAACCTCAATGAACTCGCGTTCTTCTTTCCGCATGTCGTTGCAAAAACGGACGGCGTTTATGAAATCGAATTCACTATGCCGGAAGCCCTGACGACTTGGCGTTTTATGGCATTCGCTCACGACACCGAGCTGCGAGCAGGGTTTCTTGAGAATAAAGTCATTACATCAAAGGATATCATGGTTCAACCTAACCCTCCTCGTTTCTTGCGAGAGGGAGACATCATTGAGTTCACTGTCAAGGTGAGCAACTCATCCGCTGAAAAGCAATCAGGCATGGTTGCGCTGCAGCTGTTTGATGTCAGTGGGACTCGATCGGTTGATGACGCTTTTGCCAACCTCAACAGAGAGAAAGCTTTCGAATTGGGGGCAGGCGAGTCGAAATCGTTTGCTTGGCGATTGCAGGTTCCGGATGGCTCCGCACCGGTACTTTACAAGGCTGTTGGCGGAACAGACAAGACCAGTGACGGCGAAGAAGGGATATTGCCAGTCCTGTCCAAGAGGATCTTGGTTACGGAGTCGATACCGTTACCGATTCGGGGCAAACAAACCAAGGACTTCGAGTTTACAAAGTTGTTGGCATCTGCTGGATCAGACTCCATTAAACATGAGTCATTAACCTTACAAATGGTTTCGCAACCAGCTTGGTATGCGGTGTTAGCCCTTCCCTACTTGATGGAGTATCAACATGAATGCAGTGAACAAACCTTCAACCGCATGTACTCCAACGTTTTGGCTCGCCATATTGCCAATAGTGATCCCAAAATTCGTCGAATCTTCGACACATGGAAAAACATTCAGCCAGAGGCGCTCGATTCACCTTTAGAAAAGAATCAGGATCTCAAAGGGGTCATGATCGAAGAGACTCCATGGCTTCGGGCTGCAAAGAGTGAATCACAAGCGAGACGAGACGTGGGGGTTCTGTTTGATGACGGTCGACTCAATAGTGAGATTATCCGTGCACAAAATAGACTGCTGGAGATGCAACGTGAGAACGGCATGTTCCCTTGGTTTCCAGGGGGCCCGGACAATGAATACTTAACACTATACGTTATGACCGGTTATGGACGACTCAGGCATCTCGGGGTTGATATCGACACGTCACCAGCGCTTCGAACCATTGCTAGGTTGGATGCATGGATCGATGAAAAGTATCGTTGGATCTTGGCAAACAGCAAAGATCCCGAGGCCGATCATCTTTCGTCTACGATTTGCCTCTACTTCTACGGGAGAAGCTTCTTCTTAGAGGAGGCTCCAATGCCTGAAGAGCATCGAGTTGCGATCGAATACTGGAAGAGACAAGCGAGCAAGTACTGGTTAAATCAACCGAGACAAAACCAAGCACAGCTTGCGATTGGCTTAAATCGGCTTGGTGATGAGACCATACCTGGCCAGATCGTGAAAAGCGTGGTTGAGTTTTCTAAGACTGATGAAGAGCTAGGGATGTTCTGGGAAGGCAGCCAGACCGCATGGTGGTGGTATCATGCTCCGATCGAGACACAAGCAATCTTGATCGAAATGTTTGATGAAGTTGCCAAAGACGAGAAGGCCGTTAACGAATGCAAAGTTTGGTTGCTCAAACAAAAGCAAACTCAGGCTTGGAAGACTACCAAATCGACGGCTGATGCCATCTATGCGTTGCTGCTTCGGGGCAACAATTGGTTGGCGTCGGACGCGTTGGTTGAGGTCCAGTTAGCAGGTGTAGTCATCAAGCCGGAAAACGTCGAGGCAGGAACCGGTTTCTACGAACAGCGATTCTTGCGAACTGAGATTAAACCAGAGTTTGGTAAGATCAAGGTCACTAAGAGCGATGAAGGAGTTAGCTGGGGTAGCATTCATTGGCAATACCTCGAGGACATTAGCAAGATCACTCCGCATGACGGAACACCACTCAAGCTAGAGAAAGCCCTTTATCGTAAAGTGCGGACCAAGTCAGGGGAGGTTCTCGAGGCTCTCAATGGGCCGGTTCAAGTGGGAGATGAGCTGGTGTGTCGGCTTGTTTTGAGGACGGACCGCGATATGGAGTTTGTCCACTTAAAGGATCATCGAGGTAGTGGTACCGAGCCTGTCAATGTGTTGAGCGGATATCGATTCCGAGATGGATTTGGCTATTACGAGAGCACTCGTGATACCGCGAGCCACTTCTTTATCGATTATTTGCCGAAAGGGAATTATGTATTCGAGTACTCGGTTCGCGTTCAGCATGCGGGAGAGTATCCCTCAGGCATGGCAACGATACAATCGATGTATGCGCCAGAGTTTAACAGTCACTCCGGCAGTGTGAAAATCGAGGTTTCCGGACGATAGATTTTCATGCGTCTGCCGCAGGCATTGAAAAAACTCTAGTATGCCGTAACAGGGCTCGGCGCAGTTACGGCATGCCTCGCACCGTATCAAGAATAACATCGCAAACTGAGATGTCAGCTTGGCTCGCTATTTGCCGGAAGCAGTCTGCTAGACCCTTGGCTTGGCACAGATTGTGCTCTACAGTATTGCGTCTTCCAGCCTGGAGGATTTGACACTCTTCGGGCATTAGCTACGTCAGGAAACACGAAAGGTTCTACGATATGGGACACGCAGCGGAATTCACAGAAGATGCCTTTGAGACCGATGTTCTCAAGTCATCTGTACCAGTACTTGTTGACTTTTGGGCTACTTGGTGCGGACCCTGTCGGCAGATTGCCCCGTTGATTGACGAATTGGCAGTCAAGTACGATGGCAAGGTCAAGATTGGCAAGGTCAACGTAGACGAGCAATCTGGTTTAGCGCAGCAGTACGGCATCAGTGCGATCCCAACGTTGCTCCTCTTCAAGGATGGCGAGATTGTTGATCGCATGCAAGGCGTACCACCACGATCGAAACTCGAATCACGACTCGATTCTCTGTAAAATCGAACTCGTTGTGTCTCGCTATTGGCCGGTTTTGATTCGGTCAGTAGCGTTCCGCTTGCGCTGGACATTGTTGGTTAATTGTAGGTTTGTCACTCTCGGCCGAGTTTCGCGTCGTTCAAGGGCGAGTGTGCCGGTGTTAGTTTTAGACAACCATAGAAATTGGCTGATTTACTGGGCCGGCGAGCAACGGTGCCGATTGCCAGTTGACTTCAGGTAAGCATTAGCAATACAAACTTCGGTTTCGTGGGTACTGCTTACTTTTGCCAACGTTGGTAGACCGATGGCCAATCGTTCTCAGCGTTGGCCGGCAGGTACATCTGTTCCGTACATCGATAATTTCTCAAATCGATCGGACTTAGTTTTGCATCGCCGATTGGCTCCGCAAGAACTCTTGTTAAATGAACGACTTGGCAGACTGGCAAGAGTTGTCGGTAAATTTCTGCTCCACCGACTACGAAGAGAACTTTGGATCCAATCTGTCCATAGGCCTCATCGATGGTTTGAATCGTTTTGACTCCGGTAATTTCTAGATTAGGCTGCTTGGTCAATACGAACGTTTCGCGGCCGGGCAAGGGTTTACCGATGGATTCGTAGGTTTTCCGTCCCATTAGGAGAGCATGTCCCATCGTTAAACGGCGGAAGAGTTGCAAATCCGCACGTAAATGCCATGGCAAGGCACCCTCTCGACCTATCGTGCCATTATTCGCCATGGCAACGACCGCTTGAATTGATTTGGCTGTGGTCATCCTGAATACCGTTTTAATCGATCAATCGAGAATATGGTTGAAACGAGGTTTCTTGTTCCGAGTATAAGGCAGGGGAGTCCCGATGCTTGCCAATCGGCTATAACATACCTCTGGAAGGATACATTTAAACTAGAATTGCAGCCATACACGAAGTGCAACCGTAAATTATGCGAAACAAACGAGTGGTCATCATCGGGGCTGGCCCTGGCGGCTTGGCGGCAGCATTGCAATGTGCGCACGCCGGAGCAAATGTGACAGTCCTTGAGGCTCGGCCGCAGGTTGGGGGACGCTGTGCTACCCTTCGCGCCGAGGGGTTCTCGTTTGATACAGGCCCAACGTTTTACTTGTACCCTCGAATTCTAAAGGAAATCTTCCAGTCGGTCGGTCGGGACATCGACCAAGAAATTCCGATGAAGCGGCTGGATCCTCAGTACAGGATCGCATTTGGTGCGGGTGGCAAACTGGATTGCTGCCCCAATCTGGATGAGATGGACCGACAGGTTACCGCCCTTTCGCCTGCGGATAAGGGGGCGGTCAAGCGGTATATGGATCAGAACCGGACTAAGCTTGAAAAGTTTCGGCCGATTCTGGAGTCACCGTTCAATAGCATGCTCGACTTGCTGCGGCCGTCTCTTGCTGCTGCGGCTCCCTACGTGAAACCCTGGAAGTCACTCGGACATGACCTGGAGAGTTTCTTCAAGGACCCTCGGTTGGTCATAGCATTTTCATTCCAAGCGAAGTACTTAGGGATGTCTCCATTCCGTTGCCCGAGCTTGTTCTCGATACTGTCGTTTCTCGAGTATGAATATGGTGTTTATCATCCGTACGGAGGATGCGGACGAGTCAGCGAACGCATGGCCGAAATCGCGGAAGAAATGGGCTGTCAGGTCAAGATCAACGAACCGGTCACGCGGCTTGAGTTCGACGGACGCCGAGTGAAACAAGTGGTAACGGACCATGGAACTTATGACTGCGATGCCATCGTCATCAATGCTGATTTTGCACATGCCATGAAGACGCTTGTTCCATCTCATCTAAGAAAGCGGTGGTCTGACAACAATCTAGAAAAGAAACAGTACTCCTGTTCAACTTTTATGATGTATCTTGGCGTGGACGGAGCCTACCCCGAAGAACAACACCACACCATTTACATAGCCAAAGATTACCAAAAGAATCTGCACGAGATCGAGCAAACCAAAGTACTTCCCTCGGATCCGTCCATTTACATTCAGAACCCATGCGTCACGGATGATTCGCTGGCTCCAAAGGGAAAGAGTGCGCTCTACGTCCTGGTGCCCGTACCTCATCTAAGTGAGAAGACTCATTGGGATGCTGCTCAGACAGCCATGTACCGCGAAGTAACGTTGAAAAAAATGGAGTCCCTCGGATATCACGATATTCGTAATCGAATCGTTTATGAAAACCTCGGACAGATGTTGCACCTAAGACCTCATAACAAGTTCGAGGAACTCGACGGCGTGTATCTTGTCGGCGGAGGCACTCACCCGGGTAGCGGGCTGCCTGTGATTTACGAATCGTCTCGCATTACGTGCAAGCAGTTGTTGCCGGACTTGGGTCTTCCGAGCAAGTTCATTCATGACATGGCCCCGATGACCCAATCTCCTGAATTGGTAGGTGTTTAGGTCAGATGGCAGAAACAATCTATTCACTCAATGCTCGATCGAATGACGGGCAAGAAGTATCGCTGGAACAATACCGAGGCCGAGTTCTGCTGATCGTTAATCTCGCGAGCAAATGTGGTTTCACGCCTCAGTACAACGATCTGCAGGCTCTACAAGAAGAGTTTGGTGACCGAGGTTTCTCGGTTTTGGGGTTTCCTTGCAACCAATTCGGCATGCAGGAGCCAGGCACCGATGCGGAGATTCGCGAGTTCTGCTCTCTAAATTATAACGTGACGTTTGATCTGTTTGCCAAGGTGGAGGTCAATGGCCCGAAGACCCATCCCGTCTTCCAACTTTTGAAGAATGCTAGCAGAGGTTTGTTTGGGAGCGAATCCATCAAGTGGAACTTTACCAAGTTTTTGGTTGATCGAAGCGGTCGCGTGGTGGACCGCTACAGCCCGATGACCAACCCGAAAAAGCTTCGGTCGGCGATCGAAAAGGCACTTGCCGAGTCGGCGTGAATTTCTGGTCAATTTGATAAGATTTCTTTTCCGCAGTTGGTAACGTGATTCGCGGTGCGGTATCATTAAGGAACGGTGTGTTCCTCAGCCCATAGCGCAACTGCGATTGCGATCTTGGTTGCGCTTTGTGCTTAGGAAGTTCGCGGCACAATTTTGATGATGGGGCGTAGGTTGTCCGACGCCAGTTATCAGGACCTTGGAAACGAAGAGTCAACAAGGTTCGTTTGTAGCGTTTTGCACAACCGGGAGGATCAGGGTGATTGATGTCTCTGCGTTAGATTGTAGTGTTTTGGTTTTGAACAGATTCTACATGGCGGTTCGCGTCGTTGACGTTCGGCGAGCAATGACCCTTCTCTATCGGGGGTGTGCTGAGGTCATCACCATCGAGGATGATCAGTATTGCAACTACGATTTCGAGAGCTGGTGTGAGCTTTCCGAACTCAAGTCGCTTGAGAAACAGGACGGCGAGGATTACTTGCGAACCCCAACGAGAGAGTTACAAGTTCCTCGTATTGTTCGATTGGTCTTGTTCGATCGCCTCCCAAAGTCGACGGTCCGATTCAATCGCAAAACGTTGTTCGCACGCGATGGTTACCGTTGCCAATACTGCGGACAAACCAAACCTATGAGTCAACTAAGTTTGGATCACGTGACGCCGCGATCGCAAGGTGGTAAGACGACCTGGGAGAACGTGGTTTGCTCCTGTTTAGGTTGCAATAGTCGTAAGGGGGGACGCACACCTGCTGAAGCGAACATGCGACTCTTAACAACCCCGATTCGTCCCAACACCAATCCGGGGATTGCTGTAACGTTAAAGGATCCGAGATATGAATCTTGGAAGACGTTCTTGACGGCGAATACGGCGGGGTGATTCGCGAGGCGAATCAGATAGAAGCGTAAGGGCGCAAGCCATACGGTGCGTTCCCTGAGGAGTAGTTAGGCGATCGCCCAGTTGGCGCCTTACCGGAGGGCTTGCGCCCGTACCGCTTTCATTTTAATTTACTCGGCCTGATGAGGCCGGGTTGGACATCCAAAGTTAAATCATCGAAATCGCCACGGTCGATTCGCTCCCAGGCCAGCGCTCCCATCGCGGCGTTGTC
>VYLF01000464.1_pt1 | contig 12825 bp, 8 predicted proteins | sample 5114371 | NCBI WGS metagenome assembly VYLF01 (sample SAMN12291773, study PRJNA351875) | freshwater metagenome | isolation source: freshwater lake | place: USA: Michigan, Kent Lake | collected 2013-08-15 | reverse complement strand
GATATAGCCGCCGTTTCTGATTTCCCTTTTGTTAGCGCCTTGCCCGGAGAGGCTCAATGCTGGCATTACAGTTAGACGGTCGAGGGCATCCCCGTTCTGATTTCGGTGCTTTTTTTAATGGTTACGGGAACTGGACTCATTTTTAGGACTGGGCTGCCGACATAAGGATTAACGGATAGGTTGGATCCGACAATTGAAGCGGAAGATCCAGCGGCAGGGTAGCTTTCCTAATTGGGGTAGGGTCTAGGCATGGCTAGCAAACGTAACACCAAGCAACCCCAAGGACAGGTAAGCTTGTTGGACCGTTTGTCGGAGTGTCGCGTGAATTCGATTGCTGAATCGACTTTGCAACGAGGCGAGCATCCCGAGTTAGACCTCGAGGAGGGGATAAGGAGGGATCTGGAATGGTTGTTAAACTCCACTTCTTATTCGTCGGTCAAAGATTTGAGCCCGTGGAAGCATGTTGAGAAGAGTATTTTCAATTTCGGGGTTCATGTAACTGCGGGCAAGTTGCTGACGAACGCAGATGCACCTCAGATCGAAAAAGCGGTGCGTTTGGCGATCTGTCGCTTCGAGCCTCGCGTTCGTCAGGAAACGCTCACGGTAAAGGCGTATGCGGAAGAGATAAACCCTCATCGATTATCCATAACCATAGCGATTGAAGGCGAATACATGGGAGCGAGTGAGTGGAGGTCCTTTAGTATGCGGCTGAGTATGGACTCCGAAACGGGAATGATTCAGCCTGCAAACGCTAAGGCAGTTTGACTTAACTACAAAAGCGAAAATCGAAAAACTAAGCATGGATGCGTTATTCCTTGAGCAGTACGATCGCGAGCTAGCGTATCTTCGTGAAATGGGGAGCGAGTTCGCTTCGCGTTATCCGAATTTGGCTGGTAGATTAGGAATGGATCAGTTTCATTGCAGCGATCCATTTGTTGAGCGACTGTTGGAAGGTTTCGCTTTTCTGACAGCACGCATCCATAGGCGGCTGGATGCAGAATACCCACAATTCTTGAGAGGTTTTTTCGAGGCTGTCTTTCCTCATTATGTTAGACCCATTCCCTCGGTGGCGATGTTTCAGTTTGAGCCATCGGCAAACGAAGGCTCTTTGGTAGAGGGATATAAGATTGATAAGGGGGCTCGGCTGATAGCTTCTCCAGTTGATCGCCAACAGACTGGTGTCAGGTTCGACACGACAGCATCGATCGAACTATGGCCGATCAAAATTCGAAGCGCTCAGTTTGTGTCGCGTGATACAGTATCTCCGCTCGCGATTCCTAATTTATTTCATAGTTCATCCATTCGCGGCATCCTACATTTAGAGCTCGAGACAACGCTTCCTGCAAATTGGAGTGATCTTTCTTTAGATCGACTGAGATTACATTTACGTGGAGCTGAGGTTGCGCACCAGCTATTCGAGTCCTGTATTGCTCATACCGAGTTGATTGCGGTGGCAGGAGATCAGGAGTTAAGAAGTCTGGAGCAACAAGCCTGGCGCATTCTTGATGAAAAAAGTGTTCACGCTCCAGGTTTTGAAACCAGTGAGCAATTATTTCCAAGTGAATCACGATCATTTTCTGGCTATCGTCTGTTGCAAGAGTATCACATCATGCTTGAGAAGTTTCTATTCGTAGAAATTCGCAATCTACGTGAACACTTGCGGACTGTGCAAAGTCGCCGACTGAATCTGTTATTGGGAATAAGCTCCATTCCAGGGCGAGCAATCGAACGGACCAACGCCGAGCATATTGCGTTGCACTGCGTCCCTGCGATAAATCTGTTTAAAAAACGGACAGATCGCATCATATTGGATCACTCCCAACACGAGCATCATTTGGTAGTGGATCGTAGTCGCCCTCTCGATTACGAGGTATGGGGGATTGAATCCATGGCTGCCCATATGACCTCATCCCCAATCGAAACCGAATGTTTACCTGTCTATGCACCGAGCCATTCCGCGAATCCGGATGCAAAAGCACCGCTATACTTCTCGACAGAACGCAGACCGAGGTTGTTGTCTGCCGCTAGTAACTTTGCGTCGAGAAGTTCGTACGATGGGACAGAAGTCTTCGTGAGTTTGACCGACGCATCGCAAAATCCTTCGCGGCAAGATTATCAACAACTATCCAGCACGGTTTACTGTACCCAACGCGATCTTGCGATTTTGCCCCCCGCCCGCGGGTGGCGAAACGCGTTTCAATTTGAAGGAGCGGCTCCCATTGCCAAGCTGGAATGTATCCAGATTCCGACAACTCCTAAGATGCCGCTGGTTAGCGATGATGGGGAAGTCGCATGGCGATTGGTTAATCATTTGAATCCACACTACACCTCGCTCGAAGATTCGATCGATGGCGGGGCTGCTACCCTTCGCGAGTTGATGCGTTTGTATTCTCATCAAGAAAACACTCGGCTTCGCTTCGATGGAATAAAAAATGTCCGCCACGAGGCTACGGTGGCACGCGTACCAATCAGCGGGCCGCTCACCTTCGCTCGAGGAGTAGATGTCGAAATAACCATGGACGAAACGGCATTTGATGGTGGTGGTGCATTCCTGTTGAGCGCTGTGTTAGAAGAGTTTATCGCGAGATACGTAACGTTGAATAGCTTTACTAGAACCAAGCTTGTTACGACACAGAGAGGTGCTGTGTACGAGTGGCCACCACGAATGGGTACCACTCCCGTTCTATGATAGGAACACAATAGGTTTGGTGGTCAAAGATGAGAAAACGGACTCGATAGGCAAGAACGATGGACGAAAAGGAATTCAGCCAAGAAGACAAATCTGTTGTAGTGGGTGGCGACATCAAGCTGCCTGCAATCGAGGCTACACGGTATTCCTTTTTCCAAGCAATGCGCGACATCGAAATCGCCAACAACGATCTGCCACGGATCGGTCATGCATTGAGTCCGTCGCGGGAGCCAGTGCGTGTTCGGCAATCGACTGAGTTAGGTTTTGCTCCTCACACTGTTTCCAAGATTGTCCGAAAAGAGTCAGGAGCGGCGGAGCTTGAGCAAAGATTTATCGGGCTCCTCGGTCCTGGGGGCCCCTTTCCGATGCATTTGTCGGAGTTGGTGAGAAATCGTTCGCGACACACGGGCGATGACGCGTTGCAAACTTTTCTAGATTTGTTTCATCATCGAATCGCAACTCTTTTTTATCGGGCGTGGAGTTCATCGCGCGCGTTTGTTCAAAGCGATCGACCGGATGACGATCGCTGGCAATCGTATCTCGAGTCCCTGGTGGGGATAGGCTTTCGATCTGGTTCGAACCGAGATGCATTGCTTGATTCAAGCAAAACATTCTTCTCGGGGCATCTCGCTGGACTGCGACGAAATCGAGAGGGATTAGAATCGATTGTGCAGGGTGTTTTGAATGTTCAGACACAGGTGCATCCATTTGCTTTAAGATGGTTGCCATTACCACTTAAAGAGCGTACGAGTCTGAGACGAAACAATCAGCTTGGTCGCTCTTCCGTTTTAGGTGAGAGGATTCCAGATCGCCAGAGCAATATCGACATCAAGATCGGGCCCGTAGATCAAACGAAGTTTCGTGACTTTTTGCCTGGTTCCGATGTGAGAAACGTTTTGCGAGATATTGTCAGGGGCCATTCGGGGCTTTCGATCGATGCTCGCGTAACGGTTTCTGTGGTACGAAAACAATCGGATGCGGTATCGCTTGGGAATGCAGGTCAGTTGGGCCGTACGGCTTGGATTGGTGGTCGAGAATGTCCACAAACACGCGACGATTACTCGTTCGATTTGCATGCGGTTGGTAAGGAATCCAATTCCAAGCGGATTTCTGAGACAACAGCGAGGAGGGCAGCATGAGCTTACCTCAGTCGTCTTCTACAATTCGGATCACGACTCCTTTAGGTGCTGACGTACTTGGAGTTGAATCATTTCATTGGACGGAATCACTGGGGCAAGGCTTTTCGGCAACGCTTGGATTGCTTAGCGATGAGTCGGATCTTGACCTGAAATCGATCCTGCATAAATGTGTGACGATATGGTGTGCCACCAACGATAAGGCGGGAATTTTCTTAAACGGATTCGTTTACCGGGCGGAGAATTTGGGAGCAGATGGTACCCATTTTAGATATCATTTGCAGCTATGTTCCTGTATGGAATTGCTTGGTTTTTCAGGCGGATACCGCGTTTTTCAGCAGATGTCGACTATTGACATTGCGAAAAAAATCTTCGAAGAGCGAGGGCTTAGTAGCAATCTTCAAAGCAAAACGACTCAGGTCTATTCTCCGAGAAACTATTGCGTTCAATATGGGGAGTCCGATCACGATTTTTTACAGAGACTATTTGAAGAGGAAGGGGTCTATTACTACTTCGAGCACCAAGAGAAGCAACACGTTCTTACCTTGGCGGACGATGTGTCCGCGCATCTTCCTGTACCAGGTTATGAAACGGTCGAATATCGTCTAAAGCTGCATCCTGGGTCTGATGAGTACCTATGCAACTTAAGTACGAGTGTGATTTACGGAACTGGAAAAATCTCTCTGGGAGATTACGACTACGAAAAACCAAGTTTGGCACTTGATGCGGTCAAGATAAGCTCTGCAGTAGAGACTCCATTAGAACGATACCATTATCCAGGGCGATACGCGACCGCGGATGTGGGTCAAAAGGCTGCTCAGATTAAGATGGAAGCCATCGATGCTCGTCGAGAGCGGGTGACTATCAACGGAAATACCAAAGGACTGAGAGCAGGTTGTACGTTTAAGCTTGCTGACCATCCTACGGAAAGTCTCAATACAGAGTACCTCACAATTTCGTCTGGGTTGTCGGTACACAATCGAGGATGGGCTACCGGAGAAGCAAATCATTTCGAGATTTCTACTACGTTAATGTGCCAGGCAAAGACAGTTCCATTTCGTCTCGAACAAAGTACTTCAAAGCCTCGCGTCTATGGACCGCAAATTGCAAAGGTGACCGGAAAAGCGGGCGAAGAAATTTGGACCGATTCACTTGGAAGGATAAAAATACAGTTCCCGTGGGATAGGCTGGGGACCAAAGATGAGAATAGCTCGTGCTGGGTACGAGTCGCTCAACTTTGGACCGGGAACACGTGGGGAGCATTTTCACTGCCGCGAATTGGCGACGAAGTCGTAGTGGAGTTCGTCAATGGTGATCCTGATCAACCTCTGGTAACTGGCCGCGTTCACAATGCTGAAAGAATGCCCCCGGAAACGTTACCTGATGCTCAAGCGAAAACAGTGTTTCGGACCAGAAGCACTAAGGGGGGCGACAATACAAACTTTCACGAGCTTTCGTTTGATGACACGCTTGGGAAAGAATTGATCTATTTTCATAGCGAGTTCGATTTTCAGCGAGTCGTAGAAAACAACGATTCTTTGAAGGTCGGCTTCGATAAGAAATCGCCAGGTGATCGCATCGTTGAGATCTACAACAATGAATCGATCAAGGTTGGCTTGGGGAGCGGCGCTGGGACTTATACGCTGGAGGCCGCCTCGGGGATAACTTTAAAATGTGGAGATTCGCAGATTCAGATAACCACCCAGGGAGTGGTCATAAGCGCACCTGCTATCACCCTAAAAGCGACAGGTGATTTAACGTCACAAGGTACAAACGTAACAGCTAAGGCCGATGCCGCTATGAAGATCTCGGGACAGTCTGCGCTGAACCTCGAGAGTCCAGGCGAGACGGTTGTTAAAGGAGCAATGGTAAAAATCAACTAAAGCAAAAAGGAGAGCTTTGGACCCCGATTCTACCAATGAAAAACTATGGTTGTTTCACTAACTTACGAAGAAGACGGTAATCGCCTTAGATGGTATTTGCGCCGTGGTGAGAAAGCGATTTTGGGCAACTCTCCTTGGTGCGACTTCGTGCTCCCGTCGCATGCAGACGAACCAATCGTGTGTTGCACATTGCATTTCGAAAACAGGCTCTTTGTTGAAGCAGATTCCGACGCAGAATTGCAGTTCCAAAATGCGTTGAAGGATTCTGCAACTTTAAAAGTCGACGATACATTCCATCTGAAGAAGTATCCGATTGCTGTAACATTTCTAGGTGTCTCCGAACAAACCTCTTTCACCGAAGAATCTCGTGAATCAGCTGGTTTGTCTGCAACCAAAAACGATGCGGGTCCTGAGAACACCTCTGTGCTTTGGTTTGATTACGCGTCGGTTCCGCAAATGGTATTAATGTCGGAGTCGGGAAGAAAGCTGTTTCTTTCCGTTAACGATCCAAAAAAGGCGATCGATTTGTTGGTGACACATGAGAATCTCGAGGACGCAGTGCGTGGACTCGCAGGTATGTTACCCTTGGAGCGACTGCTGAGCTGGTGCATTAACATGTTAGACGTCAGTGGAATCGAAATTGAGCCGAATAAACGGTCGCTATTGCAACGGTGGCAATCGGATCCGTTGGGCGTGCCAAAAAGCGATATGGCGAGCATTGTGACATGGAGTGATAATACTAATCCATGGACTCATCTCTTGGCTGCCGTGTCGTGGATTGAACCGAATGTGAATTCGTCGCAAACGTGGTGCCAAAGCTCGACGCTACAGATGATTGTTGCCAGCGTTATCGCATCCCTTCAACTGGCAACTGCGTCCGGTAAGGCTGAACCATTTCGAAGAAAATGTGTCGATAGCGGATTCAAGTCTCTTCAGTCGAGCTTAAGTGGTTTCGTAATGGGAGGATTTACTTGATGCCGCCTGCCGCGAGAGTAAACGATCTTCACACGTGTTTGGCTCTTGACCCAGGAGTCCCGCCGATTCCACATGTAGGAGGGCCAATCGTTGGACCTGGAATCCCAACCGTACTCATCGGTGGACAGCCGGCATCGGTCCAAGGAGATCAGTGTCGATGCATCGGCCCGCCGGATGAAATTGTAAAGGGGTCTGCGACGGTCTTGATCGGCGGAAAACCCGCGGTCCGAGAAGGGGATGCGTGTGCCCATGGGGGCAAGATAGCGCTCGGATGTCCTATCGTTCAGATTGGTGGATGAATTTTATGGTGAATTCATTCGGCGATAACTTGCGGGCGATGCACGAATCGTGGCGCAAGCCTATGGGGTTCACACGACGTCAATTTGCATTGGGCGTGACTGGATTCATAACCGTATTTCTGGTTTTCCTTTTCATAGGTTTGGTTTATCAATCTGTCGCAAAACCATTGGTCAGTGTTTTAGTTGTTGGGCCAACTATAAAAGCAGGCTCGATTCACGCAGACGAAGATTGTTGGATAGACTTGCCTCAAGTTTTTTCTTCTGCCTCCGCAGCATGCACGGCTCAGGATCTCGTAAGTTATTCTAACTCAATCTATGAACATGTTGTATCACCGGCGCAAGTTGTAAAGGAAATAGAAAGCCGAGAGTTTCGCGGCTCTCCATTAATGGTGTACTATTCGGGCGTTCTTAGTGTCGCCAGTCCGCAAGTTGCTGTGGTTGAGTCCTCCAAGCAGGCTGGTACGTCAACGCAAGCAGCTGAGCTTTGCGAGTTGATACGAGCGATCAAAAACTGCGATGCATCGATTGGCGTCGTTGTTCTAGATCTTACGATGCCTGATTTACCAGGACCACTATCGTTCGCCGCATCTCACTGTTATGAGCAGGCCCGATTGCAGATTGATACGGCCTTGCGTGGCGAAGGGAACGTCCCTGTCTCCATTCAAATGAATATGAATCGTATACCTCGCTGGCATGAATTGGGAATCCCCTCTGAGCTTGGCTGGGAAAAATCGATTCTCCCCAATCGATCTGAATGTTCATCGCGATTTATCAATGCGATCGATGCGTTCTCAACGCAAGGACGTGTTGAAGTCCATGCCCTACAAGAGCAACTTGGAAAACGCTCCTTTAACGATCAAAAGCCCGTCATTTATCAAGCTCAAACGGAGTGGCTTGGTAGTCCCAGCTGGCCGATTAACGATCGGTTCATCTCCTTTTCACCTTGGAAGAAAAACGGGGTAACGGAACAAAAATCGCCATCGGCTAGCGATGAAATCGCAGCGGATTTAGAACCAAAAGTCCTCGTTCGAAAGTCACTAGAAAACTACCAAAATCTTCTCCTGCTAAACCACAAAAAGAACGAAATCGCAATCTTGCCCTGGCTGTCTATTCCTGCGTCGGAGACCTACTCGTCAATACACCCCGCGGCATATTCGCTTCTTGAGAAAAATTATTTCATGCTGCGCACTGCACATGAGCTAGCTCCCGACGCTTTAGACCAGCAAGGGGTAATGTCCATCGTCGAAACGTTACAGGATGCATTTAACGCGAAGCCTCTGACGGATCGCGTTCCATCATGGTTGACCTCCTACTTCCAAGAAAACTTAGATTCTACGTGTTCGCAAGTTAATTCGATTATTGCTAAGGCAGTCCTCTCGTCGTACGGCTTCACAGCTTCGTTGGAAAAGGCAGAGACCGATTGGCTGGCGACGCTGCAAGCTTTGTTGGAATCAACCGATCCGGTTAATGAGTCAAGGATCATCGAGAGCTTAAAAAAGACTACAGACCAACAGTCAGTTTGCCTTGAGTATCGTTGGATTAACGCTGTTCTAGGTGAAGAGAATCTAGAACCTACGATTTGGAAAGAGCTGATACATACCAAACTACTCGGGCTTCGCATGATGTCTGATCCCCTACTCGTTTCGCAGTTTAAATCAAAACTGTCGGATGCGGGGCAGCAAATGGTCGCCGCAGAACGTTTATTGTTCGACAAGAGTCCTCCCGACTGGAAGAGTAGAGGGGTGCAATCGATCAAGAACGTCAAAGAAAAACTCAACGCGATTTATGCTGACTTTTCGGAATCGCGTAGCCAGCAAAGGCGGTCGATCACTTGGTTTTATAACGAGATGGTGAGATTGGATCACTTTTCGTTTCCTGCTCCGGAGTTGGAACCTGATGGGGGTGTCGCTAGGGACGAAGAAGTCCTCGCGAGATTCAAAAGTCTTTGGTCTAATCTATACCTCAAGTCCATTGAAACGAGATCCAAACAATCGCTAGACGTAACTGAGAAAACAGATTGGCTATCAGAAGATTTTTCTCGCATGGGGGCTGCAACTAAGTTCGAGTTCGTATCGAACGCAAAGAGAATATTTGAGCTGATGGGGGACGATTTAAAGAGCGTTCACTCAACGGATACAACTGGCCATGCGAGTATTGAGAATTCAATTCGCCCTCTTTCGTTGCTTTTTGCTCGTCAAGAGGTTCTCAACGAGAGCAATCTTCAGAGCTTCGATCCAAAACAAATGATCACAGAATTAGCATTGTTCAATCAGCAGCTAATAACCGATGCCGCACAGGGGGCGCAGACCTGGGAAGCAGATCTTCTTACCTCGTCTTCACGATCGTGGCAAAAGATCTCCACTCGATTAAGGCCCGAGCAATCAGACGGTGGTGTGGCAGAAAGCTTTAACAACTCTATTCGTATTGATGCACCACTTAAATTGGATTTTTCGACTCAGGATCAGATTGAGGGTGTGATAGGACTTCAGCTTGAATCTAACGATAATACCGTAGCAACGATCACTTCCGAATACAATGATACGCATTTGCAGTTGCAGCTAGGGGGCAAAATTCTTGCAAGTGGCGCGAGCTTGCCGTTTGATATTTATGGAGGGAAAACACGTCCATCCAATCTTCCCATCTCCGTACGTAAAATGACGGCTGCAGGGCAAAACTCACCCGTGATTTTATACGTCTCTCATGGAGGGCAAAAGAGACGTGCTGTCTTGGAATCGAAGCTGCCATTACCACAGATGATAAGCTTTGCGTTGCAGAATCAAACGCTATTAACTAGTAAGGCAAGCGCTGAGTTGTATGTTGATGGTGGGACTAAATTGGAGCCTGCTCTTGCTGGAAACAAACATAACCAAATGTTGATATCCGCGAAGAATCTCGATTTTCGGGATGCGTTGATTTCCCATAGGATAATGTTGAACCAAACTGATAAAGCGTTCCCGGTCCATGGCGTACTAGACCAATCAAAAGCAAAGCAGATCCTCAGTTCCTTTGGGGCTATGCCAGTGGCTGCTAGCACTATTCCAAGGCTCTACATACCAGGTCAAACGGAACCTGTCGCGTTTTTACCTGACGCCAGTTTTGCGAAAGTCACAGATACCAGTTTTCGAGAACTTGTGATTGAATCGGACAATCAGACCTCTGGGCAAGTGCAGTATACGATCATTAAAGCAAAGGCTATCAATCCTCGGCAGTTCATTCATGCTGCTGTGACATATCATTCAGAAAGCCAGATGATGGAGATTGTTTTCTCTCCGACTAAGCAAGATGGATTTCCTGTCGCGGGAGTGATCGCTCAATGCGAACTATGGGATTTGGCGACAGGCAGATTATTAGCAACGCCACAATGTGTGCTAGATCCGAACACGAGTCAGAAAAGCATTCGAATGAGCGTTGCTGGATCACAGGCCAAAAGCGTTTTGGTAAACGTGGCTATCGACAATTGGAAATCGGTATTTGTCTTTGAAATCGATCGCGATAGATCGGGAGTCTATGAACCCAATACAAGTTTTGTTGGTGCCGCGATTCGAGCAGCAGGAGACTCTAACGTGGTCAAAACAGACCTGTCAACCATTCAAGTTGAAATGGACCTTTGCATAAATGAACCTTCGTTTGAGATGAACCGTGATTGGATTCACATCGGAATTGATCAAAATCTTGATCGGACACTCGATGGGGAACCTGTTGCAGAGGTTCGAGACACGAAGACACATCAAACTGTGTTTCATGGAGTTGGTGCTCAAGGAGAGATGATTCTGGAATCGAAAATAGAATCGATCAAGTCTTCGCTTCCGATAGAGCACGAGTGGAATCGGAAAGGGGCCGTCCTAGCGAAGATAGTTCGCGCTGGTGAAACAATTTATTCGAATGGTCCGGAATTGATATTCGATAAACGGAAACCAGAGATTCGGTCCATAAATCTTCAGGGAGCAAGTCCGATAATTCTTGGAAAACCACTTGTAATCGAGATCGTGACGGATGATGCGGATCTGTCTGGAGTTGAGTTGGTAGAAGGAGGCTGGTCGGTGACCGGTGAGGCTGAGTTTCATGATCGCATGACTATTGTTCCAGCTCTTTCTAATCAGAGCAATCGTTGGATTGTAACGCTCCCTACGGCTACGATTCTTCCTGGCTATAACACTGTGTTGATAAGAGCACGAGACCGAGCTGGCAACATGAGTAAGACCTATGCTCTTCCCGTGCCAGTCATAACTGATGCTGAGTATCAAAAACAAGTTAACGCGGCGGCAACCATTATTCGGGGAAGATTGATCGCTGATTATAAAATAATGCCAGGAGCAAAACTGAAGCTGGGGATCGAAGCGGAACCGAATAACGAAAAGCGATCTGAGGTGCCCGTTTCGAATGCTGAGCTTAAAGTTATTGCAACAGCGATGGCTGACGAAAATGGTGCGTTCCTATTCAGTGCAATTCCTTCTGGAAAATACATTCTGGAATCAAATGTCATTTTGCGAGGCACCCGCATTGTGCAACGAACACCAATCGTAGTGGATGCCCTAGCGGGTCCAGCCGATTGCTCCATTACCGTTGGTAGGCAAAAATGAAATCAATACCCTGGTTATCAAAGTTGCATGAGGTTGTGATGGGCACAAATGGGAATCCAACATTATTGGTATTCGCCCTAGTCATCATCGTTAACTCGTTTGGATGTGCTGTGCACCCACCGGTCCCCGTGACTGCTGTTCCGGCAGCTCCCATGACTTTGCCTCGATATCTGGGGCTTAACACCGCATGGGGAGGGGTTCGCAATCTTGCGTACCGAACGAGGCTGAGAGCCAGTCATTACATACCAGCATTAGAGCCACATCCTGCATCTGCGATGCCCATGGCATTAGGTGATCCAGCTTGTATGGCAAGCCCCTCCCCGGCCGTTGCAGCGGCTGCAGAGCACCAAAACGCCGAAGCAGCTGCACCGGCTAAGATTAAGGCCGTGTCATATCTGGTTTCCGCTGCTCCGAGTTCGGATCCCAAGATAGAAGAAGCGATTCTAGCAGCGCTTGACGATGCGTCCGAATCGGTAAGGGCTGCTACGTTGCAGGCAATTCTTGATGCAAACGATAAGTGTTGTGAACCCGAATGCAGACAATCGAAGGCAAACGGAGCATGTTCGACGTGCGGTTCCAGCTGCGGAGGCTGTTGCACCCCTGCGATAGCGCAAAAAATTTACCAAATGGGTTATGACTTTGATGAAAAGGGCTGCCCACGTGAGCCAAGCGCACGAGTCCGACGATTGGCGCGTTTGGCGAGCCATGGGTGCCCGCCTTCTAATGTGTTGGCCTCAATTCCAATCCCTGAAGAGCTGCCTCCCGCTGAGGTCATCTCTGCTGCACGACAGCCATAATGGAACGCGAAGGAATCAAGCGGAACGTCATTACTGAGCACGACTGCGCATCAACCGAATTTATTCCCAACCAAGCTTTTTGAACGCTGGGGACAAGGCCTCTCTCCATTTTGCGTAGCCGGCTTCATTGGGATGCAGCAAGTCTGGAAATTCTTCAAGCTTTGCGTCTCCCTGACCATCAGCGAAAATAGTCCACGTGTCGACTAATGTGACATTATCGAACTGCGTGGAAAGCTTCGTTAGCATTTCGTTAATGGCTTTGATTTGGCTGGCAGGACGAGCTTTTTGCTCCGATGCAGGAAAAACTAGGCACAAAACGATGTGTGTCTTAGCGTTGCTTTCATTGATTCGCTTGATAATCAACTCGACATTGTTGCGCACCATGACCGGTTCCGCTTTTTCCTCAAGGTCGTTGGTGCCCATGAGCATTACGATCCCTTTAGGTTTGAGAGACAAGACGTCAGCG
>VYLF01000463.1_pt1 | contig 12882 bp, 2 predicted proteins | sample 5114371 | NCBI WGS metagenome assembly VYLF01 (sample SAMN12291773, study PRJNA351875) | freshwater metagenome | isolation source: freshwater lake | place: USA: Michigan, Kent Lake | collected 2013-08-15 | reverse complement strand
TCCGAAAAGAGTCAGTCAAAGATAAACTACCAGCCACTCCCTTTTGGGTTTTATCTACGTGGCCTGCTTCGAGAAGCCACTCTTCGCGACTATGATGACGCCGCACGAAATTACAATGCAGCTCGCGATTTACTGCACCATTGCATTCCGTTGCAGTGGGATTGCAACAGAGCGGTGAGTGGGGTTCACTCGCAACCAGGCAATGGCGTTATCTACGTGTTAGCACTCGTTGGTAGGGGGCCATACAAAGTTGAGGTTACAGAAGAGCCCACGAGTGATGCATTGCTTATCGCAGACCGAATCATATCCGCAGTGGGCCCTTATCATCTGCCGCCTACAATCGCTCCGATCAAGATTCCGGATATCGCAATTCCGAACAACGATTTGGATTCCGTGGCCGTTTCTGTAAATGGAGCTTACATGGGCCCCACTTTCTGCGTTGCCAATGTTCGAGACCTAGCGCTCGAAACGTATCGTGCGGAGAAGAATGAGATTTTGGCCAGGGCCGTTGCACGGCGAGTCATTAAGAAAGCAACCGTTGTTGCCGCCAAAGAAAAGATGGGCGGTGATGGGTTAACAAGGTTAGGGATGGATCTCGCGGGTGTCGCATGGGAGGCTGTGGAGTCCGCCGATACAAGATGTTGGGGCCTCTTACCAAGCGAGATTCAAATCGTACGGGTCGAAGCCGCAAAGGGCGTGGCACAGCTGGATATGGCGCCTACGTTCGGTGGTCGACAAGTCGGCCCCCGAAAGACGGTCAATGTTGACGTTCGCGATGGAGCCAACAGTTACGTGTTGGCGTGGTTCCCCGATGCTCGATCACCGGGGCAGGTTATAAAAAGCGATGGAAACCCACAAAATGAAACATCGCCGCGTTGAGCGGCGATGTTTTCAATGATTCCGATTTAATTCAGGCACATCCTGAATCCAATCTTATGTTGGGTCGTCTGACATCGTAGCAAAGAACTCATCAATCGAGTCTAGGTACTTGGCCGCGGAGTTAACAGGTGGTGAAGCCATGTTGACGCGGGTCCAATTAAGTTCGCTTTCGCGAGCTAGCACTCTGACGAGTGTTGCTCCAGTGGCTGGATCGATGACGCGTCGGAACTGATTTCGCCCCACGTTCGCAGTGTAGACTTCACCGTTGTCACGAATCGTTGTGATGTAAGCAATTCGTGAGTCGCTCGACAGAACTACCTCGTGGAACATGTCATCGCTGAACTCACCGCGAGCAACAGTCCAGAGGGACGTTCCATCGGCTGCGATGGCAGCGATGAAACCATCATTTCTCATTCCGGAATCTGTTTGGTAGAAGCTCGAAGACAAATACTCAAGCTGCGATCCTAAACCGGCTTCAGAACCATAAACAGCGAAATCATAGGTCACATGGACATCTCCAGGTGCTTCGATCGTTCGGGTGAGGTGGTTCGCTGCAGTGGAATCAATCATCATGCCAGGAACAACAAACATCACCGTGTACGTACCTGGAGGCAGCAACTCAAAGCTATAGTAACCTTCGGCATCGGTGACTTCGTGCCGCCAGGTTGATTGAGGCGGCCGATTTGCCATCGTTCCTTCGAACAGATAGACGTCGACACCCGCGATCAACAGTTCGCCGTTATCGATCGTGTTGTTGCGATTCACATCTTCATCGATCCAAACCGTGCCTCGGAACGAACTCGGGATGAACGGGAGAACATTCAAATTGACTGTAGCGGTCGACCGCCGTGGAGCAGCAATGCCATTGTCCGTTCCGTTGTCTTCGATCGTATAGGTGAACGAATCGGGACCATTAGCCCCTAGCGGTGCGGTATAGATGATGGATACGCCATCCGCACCTACCGTTGGCTGCACACCGTTAGCGGACGCACTTACCGCTACGATTCGAAGTGTTTGGCTCAATTCGTTTGGTGCGCCACGCGACATCAATTTCAGTTCATCACTCAAATTGATTACGGTTCGCACGCTAGCGAATATACCGCCGCGAGATACGTTAGTCGCCACAGGTGCATCGTTCACTTCCGATACAGTAACTGTTACTGTGCCCAATGCTGTGAGTGGGGGCGTAGCATTATCCCGGATTCGATACGTGAAGGTATCAACTCCAAAGAAGTTTGCGGCTGGTGTGTAAACGACATTCGTGCCATCAATGGCTAGTGTGCCTCCCTGAGCCGATGTCGTAGCAGGTAGCCCGTCAAAGGTTACTGTCTGACTCAGCAGTTCTTTTTCATTGATTGGCCCTGGCAAATCGTTGGCGATAATGTTAGCAATCGCGTAGTTGCTGGCCGTGTCTTCGACCGCAGTAAAGCTCTTGTTAACAGTGACAGGAGCATCGTTGACAGGTGTTACATTAATACGGATGACCGATGTGGATGTAAGTGGTGCTGGCACTCCTTTATTGGTACCATTATCAGTCACCGTGTACTCGACAACCGCTTCGCCGAAGAAATTGTCTTCTGGATTAAAGAGAATATCACCGTTAGGTTGGAGTGTAACCGTTCCTGCTCCCGGAGTTGTAAGACGAGCATTGGTAATGGTCAGCGTTTGTGCGTCTTCATTTGGTCCTCGACTGAGACCGGTGGTTATACTAGCACTGGCCATAACCAAGTCGATATCTTCTGCTGTAGTTCGGGTCAATTCGACCGCCACAGGAGCATCGTTTAGCTCTTGAACTATCACTGTTACACCTGCAGTTTGACGTGCACCACTTTCCGCAGGCAGTCCTGATGTATCGGACATATTGTAGGTAAAGACAATATTCCCAAAGAAGTTCGGAGTCAGGGTCAGTTGCAATTTGTTATTAACGATCGCCAAACTACCTTGGCTCGCTGGGATCGAACTGAACGAGTCGATGACCGGAGTCGAATTGGCGCGGAAGAAATCGTTTTTCAATACATCAAGTGTTTGGACTGCAGCATCCTCTTCAACCGTATAAGAATCGTCGAGAGCATATGGTCGAGCCGGTGGCACTATTTGAAGTGTAACCGTTGCCGTCGAGGTCAGGCCTGTTGGGGCCCCGCCATTGTCACGAATTGTGTAAGTAAAAGTCACTTGTCCATCGATTACGGTGCCATCTGGAGTGAAAGTGACATTGGCGCCATCTGGTCCCACAGCGACGGTTCCACCACGAGAGGGTTGAGTGACGCTGACAACTCGAATCGTGTCAACCCCGTCTTCCAACGGTCCAGCACTGTCGCGTCCCGCTGCATTAGGAGAACCTAGGACCATGACGTCCAAAGCCTGCGGAACACCAATCGCTGCAATTGCGGACAAGCTATCGTTGGCAGCAATAGGGGCATCGTTTACCGGCGTAACTACAATCGTGATCACCGAGTCCGTAAACAAAGGATTGGCCGCCGTTGCACTAACAGGAGTTCCGACCCCGTTGTCGGTTCCTCGGACAGTTAGAACAACGTTTCCAAAGTAATTGTCGGCAGGCCTGAAAACTAAAGTGTTGTTTTGAATAGTCGCTGTGCCTTGAGCCGCTGGCGGAGCATTCTGGATCGTTAGCGTTACTGTCTGCGAAGACTCGTTCGCAGGTCCAGGACTAAATAGAGTTGTTGCGGAGACGGCTGGAAGAGCCGTGTCTTCGCTGGTCTGAAAGGAAGTTGTTGCGGCGATCGGCGCGTCATTCACCGGAGTGACGGTTACGGTGAACACGGCTTGTCTAGTGCCACCTAGATTCACATCGCCAAGTCTGTCTTCTGCAGTTACCGTGACGGTGGTACTTCCAAAGAAATTTGGTGCAGGAACGAAAGATAGATTGCCCTCACCGTTGATCGTCGCGGTACCGTTAGGTGACGATGGTGTCCCGATCAACCTGACAGTTTGCCCATCAGCAATCTCATTGGCAGGACCAGCTGAAAACAATGTACTTGGTGTTACAATCAATCCAGGTGCAACCGTGTCCTCTGCAACGGAAAGTGACGGATTCAAAGCAATCGGAGCATCGTTGACAGCGGTAATGTCAACCGTGACGGTACCTACATCTTCGAAGTTCTGCGAGTTTCGAATGCGGTAAGTGAAAACAACGGGACCGTTTGCATCAGCTGCTGGTGTAAACAGAATTCGCGTGCCGTTGTTGGCAACTGTAACGGTCGCCTTGTCTGATGTGCTATCGACACCAACGATCGAAAACGCTCGGTCTTGCCGGTCTTCGTCATTCTCCATTACGTTTAGCAACGTCCCTGCGGCATCTTCTTGCAATGTGTAGCTGTCCGGGAAGGCGGTCAGCTCATCGAGAATTCGTATTCGGACATTGGACGGCAAAATGACCGAGTTCGGGTCGGTAATGTAGACGTTGGTGCTGTAAAGCGCCATCCCCAGATTTCGAGTGATGGATGGGTTGGATCCGGTCGGAACTCTCGAAAGTTGAGCATCGAGCCGAACTTCACCTGCTTCACCTCCGCGGAACAGAACATCAACAATATTGAAGTACTGGCTAGCTGCAAAATTGGTTTCTAAGGAGTTGGTGTTAGAAAAACCACCAACGCGTTCCAGAACGAAAACATTCGCATCTCCCCAAACAATCGGGCTACTGCCTAGGGTTAAGCTACGCGTCTTTTGCAAAAAGGTATCACCAGTAAATGTACCGCTAGAAACTAACGCATAAGCGTCGAGCAACTCATTGGACTCATCAGCGTCGAGCGAGCGAACCAACGTTCTCTTAGTAACGTTTTCCACCGTTTGATCTGTGACTACGTATATACCATTTTGGGTGGTATTCGTTTGTGAACGAACCAAGATCCGATCCCCAGGAGCAACCGTTACCCCATCGATGGTTGTTATGTCATCAATGGACGCAAAGTCTTGGAAATTGTTCGTTGTCAAAACGTAATTCTGGGTTGTGGCCAGTCTTACCGCTGCCGGTGCGCGGTAGATCCCATCAGGACCGTTAGTGTAAACCGTACTGGACTCTCGAATTACCCCCCCTGCGGTACGATAGTTGGTTTTGATCTCATGGGTTCGAGCAGGAGTCGTGGTACGCAACTGGAACGGAGATGGGTTGGCTTCATTTACGTATACCGGAGTCACAGGCGTTCCAGTCAAAACCATCGTATTGTTGATGATGGTTCCATCGCCGATATTGAGTCTTGATTGTGAACCTTTAAAATTGAATCGAAACACCTGAAACCCATCTTGGGCGGCAGGTTCTCTTACCTGGATGTTCCCAGCACCGAAGGCTGCTCCCAGTGCGTTTTCAATTGCAATCTTGGTAAAATCGCCATCGACTCTATTACCTTGATACGTCGGTTGGATAGCGACCGTTCTTGCTGGAACTCCAGCACTGGCTGCGTAACTGATGCTAAAGCTACCCGAGCTTGCAAGACTTGGAATACGAATCTCGTTGTACTCGCCCCACATCAACTCCAATTTCTCATCAGTAGATCCATCCAAGTTTTCGAATCGCAAATCGTGGTAACCGCTAAATACCCCAAAAAAGGGACCTGGTTCCGTACCCTGATCTCGCAAATCATTCATCTGCGTCCGGATAACGATTTGCTGGCCAACACCGATGTCGATAACCGGCGGGGTTGCTCCGTCAGTTTGACCCAACAAACGGGTCAAGTCCGGAGTACCATCCGGATTCGCAGCATAGATTTGGTAGCGAATACCAGCTCGCTCACCCAGCCCTTCACCGCTGTTGATAAAGTTAATAACCGATAGGGCATCTAAGGGCGAAAGATAGTCGTCAGCATCAACGTCTACAAAATTAGTGTTTAGCTGGTTTTCTTGGTCACCCAGATAAACGCTGCCACCACTTTCGTTCAGACGATTAATGACGGCTAACACGTCCAATGGCCCAACGGAATAGTCGAGATCGACGTCATGCGGAATTAGGCCGTTGTGGAACGCTGGCAAATCCGCCGCAAATAATTCTCTTTTTTCCAATGTCTCCAGCTTCAAGGCTCGGGACAGCCAACGCTTTTTTTCAAGACGACTAGAATTGGTCTCAGCCTTGGACTTGCTAGCATTTCGCTTTGGCAAAACGGTCATCGATTCTTCCACCTAGGACAAGAAAGGAACGGTCTACGGGATAGGATGCGCAGGATTATCGCGTATAGTCTGTATAGTGAGGTTACCTAGTCGCCGACCGGATTTCAACGAGATATTGCCCAGACCTCCCAAATTCCCCAGTCATCATGCATGGGTGGCTCAATAAGCCATCCCTAGCACGTTTTCCGAAAATCCCGATTTTAGAGAGATTTAGACTCAAGAAGTTCCAATCGAATAAAACTTTTGTTCCGGCCGATAGATTTTCCAGGTTTTATTGGGTTTGATTCCATGCGAAATACATCCCTAACCCCCAAAAGTCACTTTTCGAGCCTCTCCCGATTTCAATTTTCTTATGTTAAGCCTTGCTAATCAAAGGGCTTGTTTTCCGAATGTTTCTTTTAAATGACTGCTTTAGACCCCCCGAACAGCACCTGGCTCATGACGAGGGGCTGCTCGATATCGTCGAGAATCTGTGCTCCGCTGAGGTCCCGGCGGAGTGGAACGGCACCGGTTCCACGGATACAGGATTGGAGGCATTGAGGTTTTGGCAATTTGGTAGTCCAGTCGTTGTCATGGGCCGCTCCTCTCGGATCTCCGAGGAGGTCAACATGGAGAACTGTACGCTGGATTGCATTCCGGTCCTCAGAAGATCCAGTGGCGGGGCCTCGATCGTGGCGGGCCCTGGCTGCTTGATGTATACCGTTCTTGTTGACTATCGAATTCGTCCAGCATGGCGGATGCTCGATGTGGCTCACCAGTCCGTGATGGAAAGGCTTGCTCGAGCCACCCAAAAAACACTGGAGACATTTGGCGTGCAAAAAAGAGTAGAGTGGCAAGGTACGTGCGACCTAACACTCGAGGGCAAAAAATTCTCCGGCAACGCTCTTCGATGCCGCCGCAATTTTATGATCTATCACGGAACGATCTTGCTGCAGATGCCCTTAATGCACATTGCTCGCTATCTTTTGCAGCCACCACGTCAACCGGAATACCGAGACAACAGAGACCATCTTTCCTTCGTTTGTAACCTGCTTCCAGATGATTTTTCGGAAACACAGGCCTTTCAACGCCAACTGGTGGATTCTCTAGCCGTTGAATGGCAAGCGGATAAAACGTGGGATCAGTTTCCCCATCGAGAGCTTTGGCTCAAGCAATCCGAAGAATTGCTCCATCGAAAATACTTGAGTCCAAATTGGCATCGCGAACGCCTTTGATCGAATCATCTCAGGTAAACTAAGCGTTATGTAGTCGGAGCTTGGCTCTTGCGTTTTGCTCTGTCCCAACCTGTTAAGCGTAAAGATCGATGAATCAAGCTATCGCGACATCAAGCCGAGCGTCTTCGCACAAAAGCCAGGCTCGCGACAAGATCCTGGCACGTCTGAATCGTTTTGGTCGCGTTCGCAATCGCTTTGATGCTCTTCGTGGGGTAACAACTGGGCTGGTCTTTGCCTTGACTTTTGTCTGGCTTATCGTTCTGCTCGATAGTACGCGTTGGTTCCCTGATTCGATTCGATGGGCCCTAATCATTATCGGATACGCGGCGTCGTTCTTGGTCGCCTGGTTGTCCGGAATCGGCTCCGTAATTCGAGCTTGTTTATTTCGTCACGATAATGAATCTCTAGCGCGAGAGGTCGAGGCCAGCTGTCCGCATTTTCGCGAGAGTTTGCTTGCGAGCGTCGGACTTCGCAATGCCGACGGATCTATCAAAAACGGAAGCGAAGTCTTCTTGAATGAGATTGAACAGGAGGCCGCCGAAGAACTACGCCGTTTGTGCATTACGTCATTGTTTCCATGGCATAAGCTCAAGACCAAACTAATCGCAATCGCAGTTGGTTTGGCGACGATGCTCTCGCTGTGTTTTGTCCCCAGCCTTCACTTTACTGAAAGATTAAAACGTGCCGTTCTTCCGCTGGTCGATTTGGCCCCCATTTCTAACTTGCATATCGTTGTCTTAACCCCCAAAAACCATCGAAAAACGGTCCCTGCCGAACAATATTTGAATTACACGGCTCGAATTGATTCGCTGGATTCCAGCATCACTTTGCCTCAAGACGTTTGGTTGGAGTGGTCGGAACTATCTGAGTTAGAGGCCAGCGGTTGGTCCGCGATCAATCGTGTCTCGATGAATCGCGAAATCGGAAAGGACCAGATCTATTCTGTATCAGCACCCGTCGGGACTCGCCCCCTAAGGTACCGGATTCTGGCCGCAGATGCTCGAACGACTTACCGATTTATCGAACCCATCGAACGACCAAAAGTGGTTGAGTTTCAATGGACCATTATGCCACCAGCCTACACCCGCACCCCAGACGCACCGCCCTCTGAAGAAGTGAGGGTACAAGCACAAGGGGACATCGCCATATTACAAGGGAGTGCACTAAAGCTACAACTGGCCGTCAATCAAACTATGCAAAAGGTTTCTATCTTCTGGGAAACAGATGATAGTAAAAGCGGATCTATTGCATTTCAAAAATCGAACAAGGATTCTCCAGACTCTGCGGCAGTTGAGTTTTGGACTGCCGAAATTCCCGACCATGGTAACGCACGATTCCAGGTGCATTTAACCTCGACCAAAGATCTCGATGGGGAACCTGTCGTGAACTCGTTTCGCCCGTGGTACAACTTGAAATGGCTTCCGGATACGAATCCAGTCGTAAACTGGTCGGTCACCTCCAACTCTCTGTGGCGCGATCCCATTCGACCATCCAATCGGTCTTCTTCCACCACAAAAGCCAAATCGAAATCGACTTACTGGGTAGTGGCTAATACAGAAATAGTCGAACTGCCATGCCAAGTTATCGATGACTTTCCCATCGCAAAACTGACTTACGAAATTGCGATTAACGATGAACCGTGGCAGACTTTGCACGTCGCGGACTCGCTCAGTTCGTCTGATGTAACGATATCGGGAAAGAAACTCAGCGGTGCAAGTTCAAGTTACGCATGGGATTTGTTGCCGTATAAATTTAAAACCACGGACCAAATTCAGATTCGTGCCGTGGCAACAGACCGAGCTAGTCAACAAGGTGAATCGGAAATACTTTCGTTCTCGGTAGCCGAATCGGAACTTGCGTCCGATCGACACGCAAAGCTATTGCTGCGAAACCAACTTTCTTCAACGTTGCGTGAACTTCACAACGAATGGAATACAAAGCGAGATTCCATTCGTGAGTCGATCACCGTTACGGCTAACCCCGAGGCGACGGAAGACTCGAAAAGAGTGGCAGCAGAATTGATTCAAGATTGGATTTCTGTCGTCGACGAAAAGATTATTCGCTCCGAGCAAATCGCAGCTTCTATTCTCCCCTCGCTCGATTCCTACATCGACCAATACGACGTGGAACTCATCAACAAGGGAGTTTCTAAACTCAAGTCTGAATATCTTCCCCGTCTTCGAACCGCTCTATCTGATCTGAAATCGTTCGACCGCACAAATAGCCCGTTGAGTACGGCCTCGTTTGAAGAGTTGAGGCGACGAGATTTGCAAACAGCAGAAGAGTCGTTGGCCCGTGGTGGTGAATTGGCCAGCCAACTCTTTGCGTTGCAACAAGATCTAATAGGACTCGGTCTCCAAAGCGCCCTGACAAAAGATGCTACCCATCTCATGCGGCTTCAAGCGAAAGCCGTTTCAACGTCAGGCGAGCAGCTCAAAATCTTGGCTCGCTCTCAATTGATTGTTTCCAAGATCGCAGAATCCATTTTAGAAACAGTTCACGCGACCCGAACGGATGTTTCTAAAGGACTCTCCGAACGACTTGATGAGTGGAGTCGCTGGCTGGCCGATACACGAGGTCAAATTTCCGACCTTGTCGAGAAAAATCAATCCGATTCGTCAAACACGCCATCCGAAGAATTGAAGCGACGCATTGATGCGGACGCCGAAGAATGGAAGTATCGACGATGGCTGTTTCATCTCGATGGTGGATTGTATTGGAATACACAATCACGACGTAAAGACGTTGATTTCCGAACCGAGAATATCGACGAATTGTTGAACCGAACGATCAATGTAGTCGAGCAACTCCGTCGCCTCGATTCGAACAAAGAACTCTCTTCCTCCGAATTAGGGGCTGAACGTAGTTTATTGCAACAAGAGCTGAAACTCTCCGTATCCATCTTGAACGATCATCTCCGCGTACGACGTGAACTGCACCAATCACGCACCATCCAAGATCAAAACTATCCCGCCGATCTGGGATTGGCGAAGAGAGCTTTGGAGTATGTTCTGGAGCAATATAGCGGTGCTTCAAATCAATCGTCGGATGTAAAGCTGTTCGACCAACATCTGCGTACCATTCTCAAATCCTTTCGAACGCTCGACGCTGCTCACCAAATTGCTGACGCGAGAATCGGAGTTGAGCGACTCATGGAGGCTGAGCGATACGACTTTAATTCGCTCCCAGCTCAGATCGATCATAACCTACATTGGAACGCCGTATCGCAACAAATTGAGGTCGCCCATCGCAAATTGCAACGCGCCAACTTTCCCGATGGCTTGCATGATCGCTACAACGGCCTGAGATGGACTGGCGCCTTCTCGCAAGCGAATCAAAAGTTATCATCGCGAATGGACCCAGGCTCGACTGATCACGCCTCCGCAACACCCGATTTAGAAGAACTGCTTCAAACATGGAACGCCTACGATTTAAAGGCCAAGTCCTTTGTGGAAGATGCGCGAAATGCTTTGCGGAAATTAGTCCCGAGCATCCCCGAGTTGGCCGCAGAGGCTATCGCTAAAACCAAAGAACTGGAACGCAAGACACAAGATCTAAGTAAGTCATCGGATTCGGAATCGGGTACCGACAAAACCGATACCGACAAGTCTGATACCGATGAAACCAAAGAGCCCGCTAAGACGGAAGAACAACTTCAATCGATAGCACAATCAGAACTGGCCCTTGAAAAAGCCACCGAACAACTCCAAGAAGCACTCGCGGACGAAGCATCACGGCAAGATTTGCTCGATAGCGATGCCAGAAAGCAAGCTCGAGATAGCGACGCCGCATTGGAAATGATCGAACGTGCTCAGGCCAACTTGGAGCAAGCAATGCAATCACTGGTCGCCCCTGAATCACTGACCCAGGAGGCGATTGCGGACGCGATCAAAGCTGAGAAACGCATGGAGACGACGTTTGAAGCCATTCAAGAACGATTCAGCCAAGAACAAAAACCTTCAGAGCAACAGCAGTCTTTAGAATCTTTAGCTGCCGCTAAGCAAGACAATTCCCTTCCGCCAAATGATAGCAACGATTCCGCTGAATCACGCCCACCAACGGGATCGGAAATGGACCCGGGCTATGAAAAGGCGGAACAACTCGATGCACTGGCGAAGTCTGGCAAAGAAGAGCTACTTCGTGACTTGGAACAGCAACTCAAGTCTGATGTTATCATGCGTGATGAATTACAGGCTATTGCCGAGACACAGCAGCAAAGCCTTTCTGGTGAGTTGCAATCGCTCGGTAAATCAGAGAAAAACGCATCACGCGAATTGGAAAACTCGGACCCTCGCACGCTAGAAAGCAAACGAGAGCGTGCAATGGAGATGCGACTGTTAGCGAACTACGCCGAGCGACAGGGCTTGAGAGTTATGGAACGAGCCATGCAACTCGAAAGTTCATCAGGTCAACAACGTTCGCCCATTGATCAAGACAGCAAGCGAGACTTGCAAAATACACTTATTGAGTTGCAACAAGCGATCAATCTAGCTGGAAACTTGAATGAACAAACCGATGCTGCGACAATTGAGGGAGCGAACAAAAATCTTGCGGCTAAGCTGCAATCGGCACTCAACTCCATTAAGCCGATCGGGGACAAGTTAAATGAGGCTGCAGACGAACCGATAACCGATCCAAAGACCAAGAAAGAGGCTCTTAAGCAAGCTGAGAATTATCAAAAGCAATTCGAACGAGAGGCCAAACAATCGGGTGACCAGTTAGCTCAACAATGGCAAAGAGAGATTCAAAACCAATCTCAACGCTTTGAACAAGCTAAGAAGGAGTTGGACCAAGCCCGGAGCTCTCGTGCACAAAGCCAAAAGAACGCGATTCAAAAGCCTGACGATAGCTGGGCACAAGAAGAACTGCGACGTAAAACGGTTGACGTTGATCGAAGAACGCAGAACTTAGAGGCCTTGGAACAGTCGATTGACCAGCTCAAAGAACGATCCAGCCAATTGGAAAACAAGACCAAAGAGTTGCTTGATTCTGAATCTTCTTCGACGACACCAAACCCAACGCTTGGATTGGCAACAGAACAGATTGGCAAAGCCCAGGCGATACTTGAGGCCGTCGCCGAAATGGCAAAGGAAACCGCGAACCGTCCCTTAGATGATCCTGCAGCTAATGCGGAGACACTTTCTGCTGCGACGCAACGACAAAAGCAAATCAACCAAGCCGTAGATCGTATTCAGGAGGAACTCCAAAGAAATGTGCGTCACCAAGAAAGAATGGAGCAAACTGAAAGTGAGAAGAGTCTGGAGAATTATCAGAATCAAGTTGAGCAGCTAAAGAACGAAACACTGGCTCCATTGCAATCGTCTCTTGCCGAAGCCGCGACGCAGTCTGATGCGATCGAAAAGAAATTCAGCCAAGAGAATCGCGATACGGATTTGTCGGCGTCGTTAGAAAAACCGAGCTCACAGAACAATATCGACCAACTCAATGAAGCCTCTAACGCCCTGAAATCTCTCGGGGAATCGATTGAGACCGACCCCAATCTTGCATCAGGGCGATCGGACTCGTCGACGTCCGACTCTCAAGAATCTTCAAATTCTTCGAATGCAGCGAAGGACAGCAACTCGCAAAACAGCCGCGAAGATATGCTCCGATCTCGAGACCGTGCTCAATTGCTTGATCGATTGGATCGAATGGTTTTCTCGAGAGGAAG
>VYLF01000885.1_pt1 | contig 12916 bp, 11 predicted proteins | sample 5114371 | NCBI WGS metagenome assembly VYLF01 (sample SAMN12291773, study PRJNA351875) | freshwater metagenome | isolation source: freshwater lake | place: USA: Michigan, Kent Lake | collected 2013-08-15 | reverse complement strand
AAGGTGATTAAAAGGAGAGGCTATGGATTTAGAAACTTTAAAAACTTTAGTCTTAGATGTTTATTAAATTGGCATTTTGCTAGTTGATTTTACATGGTAAGTTCGGAAGAACCAGATAACGCAGGACATTTAAGGTTTCAGAGGCAAATAAATTAGCATTGACCTCTTCACTAAAATGAATGGCTCTCTTGGACATTGGCTGAAAAATGTTCAGAATGTTACATTATGGGCACAAGCGTTGCGCCCCTACATTGCACTTGGTGTGATTGTTAGGGGCGTATAGCGTACGCCCTTTCTTCGCTCAGATTTGCTCATCACCATAACCTCAAGAGAGCCAAAGGAATTGGACAGTTATCGATATTTATTACTACAGCTTCCCAGGGCTTAGTCACCAATATTCCGAAAGTGACAGAAAAGGGATAATCTTCCACTCAATTGCCCAAAATAAAGGCTAGAATCGAGATATAGTATCGATCACTAGGGATTTTTGATGAATTACAAAAAATTTTGCTGGGCTTTTTTGCTGTCCCTTATCCTCATCAACACCGGATTAGTTATGCCTAGTTACGCAAACACAAGAGAATTGAGGACAATTACCGTGACGGGAGAGGGAATAGAAAATATCGCCACTTCTAAAGCAATAGTGCGCTTGGGGGTAGAAGTTCAAGGCAAAGAAGCGGGGAAAGTGCAGCGGGAAACCGCCAGTCGTAGCGATGCGGTGGTTAAATTTCTCCGTTCCCGTCAAGTGGAAAAATTGGAAACCACCGGCATTAGTTTACAGCCCAATTACGACTACAGCAACAACCAAAGACGTTTAATCGGTTATATCGGGGCTAATTTGATTAGTTTTCAGATCGATATAGCCCAAGCGGGGATTTTAATCGATGAAGCGGTGAAAGTCGGCGCAACACGCATCGATGGGGTAAGTTTTACTGCTGGAGAATCAGCGATCGCAGCTGCCCAAAGAACTGCTCTCATCAAAGCCACGGAACAAGCTAGAGAACAGGCGACAATCGTGTTACAATCCCTCGGTTTAGTGCCGAAAGAAACGGTTTCTATCCAAGTGGGTAATACCGGTAATCCCGTGCCAATAGCCCGCTCAGAAGCGGTTTTTCGGAGTGCCGATGCTGCCAGTAGCCCGGTTATCGGAGGGGAACAAACCCTGCGCGCTGCTGTCACCCTCGAAATTAGCTATTAAGATCTGTAGCTAGAGACAATTAATTAGGGCTGGCTGAAAATTACTGGAAGCCTTACTAGACTCAAAACCCTTGCACTTTCTGGAGACGAACACAAAGGGTTCCGCTTCCAGGCACGCCAGGTCATTCTGTTATTCTGACTTCCTCTCCTGTCTCCTGTCTCGGAGTCTCCTGTCTCGGAGTCTCCTGACTCCTGACTCCTGACTCCTAACCCCACCAACAAACTTTTTCAGCAAACCCTAATTACACATATCTAACTACCTCTTGCCTCTTGCCCCTTGCCTCTTACCTTTTGCCTATCCTAACCAAGAAGTTAATTTTGTCCTATTACTTAGCCTTCAGCTATCAGTTATCAGCTATCAGCTTGGCGTTTCCTAGTTTGACTGTTCCATTGTTAGGGATACAGCTTGTCTTAGCGCCATGGAATATCCTCTTTTGGAGCTTGAAAACATATCTTTGGACTTTCGCCCAATTGATAGTTTTCCATACTTCCTGATTCATAATTCATAATTCCCTCTCCCTTCTCCCCACTTCCCCCCGCAACGCACACGAAGTTGTCTCCCCACTTCCCTCTCCCAACTCTGGCACTCATGGGCAGTCTTAACGAGTAATTTAGATAGTCAACAGCTTATCATAACGGAAAACTAGGTTATTTTGTTCATCTTGGAATTGGCGAATTAAGAAAGTGCAAGGATAATTATCGAGGTGGCTCCATAACAGCTTAAGCTAGAGCTAGTAAATATAAATAGCACCCTGTTGATTGATGTTAAAGGTGGTATAACCGGGGGTACTCCCCGGAACTTTGGTGACAGTAATCGTGACTAAATTATCATCATTGACCTCTACGGCATAGATTAAACTAGAAGAATCGGGATCAGCGGCGGCATTAGCCCGATTAATCAGAATATATGCCGGAATTACCAAACCTCTTAGGGTTGTCTCCGCACTTGGAGATAATAATTGGGGAGAGGAATTAATATTGGCCGATAGGTCATAATTGAGGTCAATATCGGTTTGATTGATGATTTTAATCTCCACGGGACGACTCGTATTCACCCTAGCAACAGGCTGCCAAGGACCGGGTTGAAAGGTGGTAGCGGGGGGATTTTGAGCGGGTAGAGAGGGGGGAAAAGCTAATCCCAGACTTAACACGAGGGAAAGAGTCAAAAAGCGATCGCATTTCATAGATAAATCCTGGTCTAGGGTTTTCATCCTATTTTAGGGAGGTATCTCCAGTGTTTTATACTTGAGTAGAAGCTTTTGAAATTGTCTATAGCGGTGAGTCATCAGCTATCGGGGGAATATCCTAAGCTTCCCTGATTTTGCTCTATAAACAAGGCTAAATACACCTATTTTTCCCTAGAAGTTTCCCTAGTAACCCCTATCAACGGTTTAACTTAGGTTGAGATTGATTATATGCCTACCATCGACATATCGGGAGTATCCCACAGTTACGAGTTATTTTCGCCCCGAGCGGATCAACCGGTTTTAGTCTTTATACACGGTTGGCTGCTGAGTCGTCACTACTGGCAGCCTTTGGTAGATATTCTCTCCCCGGATTATCCCTGTCTAGTCTATGATCTCCGGGGCTTTGGCGACTCCCAAAAAATCACCTCTAACAGTCCTCCTCGCAGTTATAACCTTGAATCCTACTCCCAAGACGTTATTACCCTTCTTAACCGCTTAAACGTCGATGCTGCTTGGTTAGTTGGTCATTCCCTCGGTGGTAGTGTTGCTTTGTGGGCCGCGGATAGCTGTCCTGAACGGATTAAAGGGGTAATCTGTATGAATGCCGGCGGTGGCATCTATCTAAAGGAGGAATTTGAGCGATTTCGGGAAGCCGGAAGACAGATTTTACAGAGAAGACCGTCTTGGTTGCCCCGTGTTCCCTTTATTGATGTTTTATTCTCGCGGATGATGGTCAAGCAAACCCTAGGTAAAAAATGGGGCAAACAGCGCGTGATTGATTTTGTCCGGGCCGATTACCAAGCAGCCCTAGGGTCACTTTTGGAAACCACCACTATCAGCGAAGTTCATCTTTTACCCCAGATTGTCTCCCGTCTCCCGCAACCGGTCTATTTTCTGGCGGGGAAAGAGGATACGATTATGGAAGTTAAGTACGTTAACCATCTGGCCAGTTTTCATCCTTTGTTTGAAACTGGCAGCAACGTCATTGAGTTATCCGATTGTGGTCATTTTGCCATGCTGGAACAAACAGCAGCGGTGGCCCAAAAGATGATGGCTATTTTAACTGAATGCTGACTTTGTATATAGACAATTACTAAAAAACTAGGTGATCATAATTAGGGTCTGCTGAAAAAGTTTTTCCTAGGGGCAGGGTGTAGGGTGTGGGGTGTGGGGTGTGGGGTTTTACCGATTTTGAGGGGGTCAATTACCTAATTTTCAGGGAAAAAGTCCCTGAATTTCCCCCTGATCACTCCCATATCTGGTACTTTTTGAGGGGAAAAAAGTCCAAAAGTCTTATCCAACAAGGTTTTTAGATTTATTCAGCAAGCCCTAATTATAGTTTCTTGATAACTCTTATGTACAAAGCGTACAAATTCAGACTTAAGCCTAATACCGAGCAAGAAATAGCCTTAGCTAAAAGCTTTGGCTGTTGTCGTTGGTTTTGGAATTATTCCCTGAATTTATGTCAAGAAACCTATAAAACCACAGGAAAAGGACTGACACAAAACTAAATTCAAGGACTATTGCCTAGTCTCAAAAAAGCTTATGAGTGGTTGACAGATGCTTATTCCCAGTGTTTACAGGTTGTTGCTTTGAACTTATCGCAAGCTTATCAAAACTTCTTTGAGAAACGAGCTAGATTACCAAGATTCAAATCCAAACATGGTAAACAATCAATTAGCTATCCAGCTAATGTTAAATTTGAAGGGGACTACCTCAAATTACTGGGTAAAGTTAGATTAGTTTATTGTGTTCGTCATCGGGAATTTGCAGGAACAATTAAAACCGTTACTATTTCAAAAAACCCAGACGGTAAATACTACGCTTCTATTTTAGTTGATGACGGACAATCCCCCCTTGCCCCCCTTGATAAGGGGGGTGCCGAAGGCGGGGGGATAGATGGAAAAGCCATAGGAATCGATTTAGGACTTAATCATTTTGCTATTACCAGTAATGGTAGTAAATATGATAATCCTAGACATTTAGCCAAACATCAACGTAATCTAAAAAGGAAACAACAAAAGTTATCGCGTAAAAAGAAAGGCAGTAACAACCGTCAAAAAGCTAGAGGTAAAGTAGCTAAAGTTCACTCTAAAATCTCAAGATGTCGTGAGGATTTTCTCCACAAGCTATCCCGTAAGATAGTTAACGAAAACCACGTTATTGCTGTAGAAAACCTCAATGTTAAAGCCATGGTACGCAATCATAATTTAGCTAAGGCTATCAGTGATTGTAGTTGGGGAATGTTTTGTACAATGCTCAAATACAAGGCAGAATGGCAAGGAAAAACCTATATTGAATTCTTAACTCCACAAACAGTGAAATAATACTAAATCCGTTGAGTATAGGCTACTTATGAAGACAGGCACTCAGGCAAAAGTGGGAATAAATAATCAGTCTTTAATAACTGGATTTAGTATAAAAACTCAAATCTGATCCCCGGTAGCTCTCTCGGAGTCTCGGAGTCTCCTACTTAATTTCTTAGGCCATAATTAAAACTCAATAGCTTTAACCATAGGCGAGGATTGTCTTTTTCTAGCCAGCTTTGGGAGTTTTTTAACCATTGGGAAAACCAGGGACCCAAAAGCAGATTTTTGACTCCATCAAGGCTAAAATCGAGATAGGAACCCAACCAACGAATTAAATCCTGACTGCCAGCCATTTCTGCTATCCATAACAGTAAAGCGGGGTTTTTTCTGGCCGCTTTAATTGCTAAACGGCTAAAGGTCAACCAATCGGTTTTATCCTTAATAAAAGTTTCGGAAACCTCCGGCGGTTCGTCGGCCAATAAACCGAAAAATGTGTTTAACATGGCGTTAATTCTTTGGGGTGGTAAGGTTTTTCCCGTGGGAACCATCATTCCTTTAGAAAATAACCAAGTTACCGCCACATTACTTTGATAGGCCCGCACATTTTCTAGGTCTTTAGCTGTTAGTAAATCGTGTTTCAAGGCCATATCCAAAAGATGGGTTAAGCGCTCTAAATTACGCACCAAAGAACCGAACCCAGTAAAAATTAAGGGTGATTGCAGGGAGGCGGCATCACCGATGGCTAAAATGCGATCAAAGGAGACAATTCGATCTTTTTTTCCTGTGCTAAAATGCCCCGGTATATAACCAAAGGTTGGTTTTTTCCAAGTTAATTTTTCTGGATCACACTGTCGATATTCGGGCAAAATAGTAAAGAAATCTTCGTACATTTCCAACAGAGAACCGGGGTTATCGGGATGGACTTGATGATAGTGAAATAGATAAAAGGTTAATTCTTTTCCTTCCCCCGGAAATAATTCCCAAATTAATTGCCTACCTTTAGAAATATCGCCATGGGAATTTAAGACATCGCCATAGTGAGAATCCCACACCACCGGATCGAATCCTTCTACTACTGCCCCCACCGTCGGACAGACACTATCAAAGGCACGCACTCCATTTAATTGCCAGGCAATGGCAGAGGCTGAACCCATGGCATCAATCAATAAACGGCATTTTATCTGTTGAATTTCCCCGCTATGATTAAGGGTGACAGTAACACTATTGGCAGTAATATCAGCCTTGATAAATTCCGTTTGATCGAGAATTTTACCGCCATGATCCTGTATTTTTTTACCGCAGGATTGCAGCAATTTATCGGAATTAATGGCGATATTTAAAACCGTGGGAGTATGGAGAATTTCGGCTTTCAGATGGGGGGGATTATTGCCATCAAAAAACTTATTAAAGCCATCGATGTATTCTTGGAAGATTAATTCCTCGAATTCTTCGGCAGTAAATAAGCCTAAATTAATTAAACTTTGAAACTCCGAGCGAGAGATATTCCATTCCCGATTCATTCGTCCGAAAGGTAGTCTTTCTACTAAGAGGACTCGATAACCTAATTTGGCCATCTGTGCGGCGTGAATTGCCCCCAAGGCACCACCAATATAAATTAAGTCGTAGGCGATGGGATGCTCATTTTCCTCACTGCTAGAGAAAATTACCGGCCGCGGTTGTTGGGGATTTTTGGCACTGTCGCGCCAACGTTTTTCCCACCAGTACAAACGTTCTAAATCTGTCTCCCCTTGGGGCATTTTGCGGAAGTAGTGAACCGTTAGGGGATAGTCCGCTTCTAAATCTGTAAAAATTGAGTGATTTTTTTGATCGATGTTTGGTATCGTGCTATACTGCGGCGGAAAACGCTTTTGTAAAGCTCGATCGAGCTGCCGAGTCAGGGATGTTTCTTGAGAATGCGATCGCTCACCCCAGCGGAAAACTTTTAAATAAGTAGTCCGTTGCAGCGTCCAGACAAAGATCGACAATTCGATCGCCTCCGATAAGCGCAATCTCACCCCGTTAGGTGTATTTGTCTTGACACCGCTTGCGGGTTGCCAATCGGATTGTAACCACTGACAAACGGCGATCGAGTCGGGAGTCGGAATTTCTCTGTAAAGTATTTCTCTCATCTTGATTTAGCTATTACACCTAAAAATCGTCTGATTACGCTAGACTACACAAAAAGTTTTCTGAAAAAAGTTTAAAAAACTTTACATACCTAGATTAATACACAGCCAGGACCATCTGATTATGAATTATCCCATCCCGACTACCCCCGAAGAAATTGCCGCCCTCCGACAGCGCCCCGTGGACGAGGAGATGATCGCTGCCGTGATTGCGGGAATTATTAGAATGGCCCGCGCCCAGGGTCAATCTCTCGATGATCTTACTGAAGAAATTCTCGCAGAAGACCCGATTTTAGATCAAGTGCAACGACGTTGGTTAAGTCAGCTTTTGACTAATGCTTGGCAAAATTTAGCTGAATGGGTGTAATTGAGCGATGGAATGGCTAACAATCACTCTCGCTAGTGTTTTGACCCTGTTAACTCCCGCAGGGGCAATTATCGATACGGTTTTAGCCCATACCCTTCGCTCTCAAGTCCAAAAAGTGGAACAATTAGCCGTCAGGGTCGATAATACTCCCAATTATCAGGCTCTACAAGGCAAAATCGATCGAGTTCGCATTTCTGCGCGGGGAATTTATCCCCTTGCTGATGTTCGCATTGAGAAGATAGAGCTAGAAACTGAGCCAATTAGCCTCGATTTGCGGCGATTACAGCAAAAAAACAGCAGTTTAGCCGCCGCCTTGCGCCGACCGGCTGCGGGGGCATTGCATCTTGTCCTCACGGAAACTAATGTTAATCAAGCTTTACAATCGGCAGCGGTCAAAGAGCCAATTCAGACTCTGATTAATAATCTGATTCCCTCTAGGGAAGAATCGCATAGCACAAAATATCAACTTAGTCAAGCAAATTTTAACTTTCTTAATAATAATCGAGTCGCCCTCAGCCTGCAGCTAGAGACCCAAGGGCCGGACGGCCCCGTAGCCAGCCTCGATCTGAGCTTAGAAGTGGGATTTAAGCTAGTGCAGGGGCGAAAAATCGAGCTTATTGACCCCACAGCCACTCTTAATGGTCGTCGCATCTCCTCGCGCCTCCTCAAGGGGTTTGCCGAGGGTATATCCACCCAGTTAGATTTAAAAAACTTCGAGAAACAAGGAATTATCGCCCGCCTTCTCCAATTGCAGATCGACGATGATAAGCTGAGTATAGCCGCCTTTGGCAGCATTGAACCTCGATCGGGGAACCCCAATTAAATTTAACGGTCGGAAAAGAGGAGATATTTCAGTTATCAGTAATCAGTGAAAAGAAAACTGCTATTTAATACTGCTCACTTAAAACTGATAACTGCTCACTTAAAACTTAAAACTGATGGTTCTTTTGATTAGTTCGCTCTAGATAGAAAACAATTAACAAAAATCGCCAAATGTCTTTCTCTATAAGAGTTTCATTCCTTATAACCCTGTACGTTGCATAAGACAAACCGAAGAGCCAAACTGATAACTGATAACTGATAACTGATAACTGAATTATGCCTAGTTCTCGCTCTAGTGATAAAATCTCTTTGCCTTGGATAATTGGTATCGGCCTCGCTTTATTTACTGCTGGTGGGGCCACTGCTTGGTTTGCCGTCCATCACCTATCTTTCTCCCAGAAAACCAGCGAAAACCCGATTGAATCTCCCACTCCAGCGCCGATAAGTCAATCACCAATTGTTGAACCGGTTTCTCCCGGTCTAGTGGAGACAAGTCCGACAGCAACTCCCGCGGCTATTCCTGTTAGGGAAACTCGACAGGTTTATTGGTTAAAAGTGACTGATACGGGTAATCAATTAGTCAGCCAAGAAATTACCGTTCAAAAAGCGGATAGCGGCGACCGAGAGTTAACAGCAGTATTGCAAACTCTATTAGCTGGTCCAAGTAATCCTCAGGATATGACTACTATTCCCCCCGGGACTAAATTACTTGATTTAAAAGTAGATAAAACGGGAATTAAGATTAATCTCTCGCGCGAGTTTGGCAATGATGATGGCCCTGATATGTTGATCGGTCGTTTGGCACAAATCATCTATACTACTACCACTGGGGATCCCAATGCCAAAGTCTGGATTCAAGTGGAAGGAAAACCCCTAGAATTACTAGGAGAAGGCCACGGTATTGAAGTGGCCCAACCGATGACTCGTAAGTTTTTTGAGGAGAATTATCAATTGTAAGTTTTCCGCGCCTTTAAATTGTTTGTTGCGATAGCGAATTGAGGTTAACTAGGGGGATTAGTGGGGGGATAGGGAAAAAGAATTGGATAGGGAATTTTAATTCCTTCTTGCTGATAGCGTCGGTGTAGGAGTTTAATAAATTCGTGTTTAATGGTGAGATGTTGAAAAAATTCCTCTTCTACCACCTTGAGATAAACCGTCAGCACAATGCTATAGTAATCGAATTTACGATAAAGGATCAAGGGTTTATAGTTACCGAGGTGAGGTTGCAATAACTGGGTGATTTCTTGTATAACTTCTAGGGTAACTTTTTCGACTTTTTCTAAGTCACTATCGTAACTAATGCCCACTTCCACGGGAACCAGTAGGGAGTGATCTGGTAAACTATAGTTACGGAAACTAGAAGAAATGATCTGAGCATTGGGAATAACCAAAAGATTATTGGTAATTTCTTCGACTACTGTGCATCTTAAATCCACATCTCGCACATAACCAGCTTCTCCCGTTCTCAGTTCAATATAATCTCCCGGTCTAACTTTTTTAGAAGTGATAATATTAATACCTGACATTAAATTAGCTAGGGTATTTTGAAGAGCTAAACCGAGGGAAACACCCCCAATACCAAAGGCAGTAAGCATGGGAGTTATCGAAATGCCAATCGAGCTTAAAATCAGCAAAAAACCGCAGCTAAAAATCAGAACTTTGGCGAGAAATTCAAATAGGGAAGTTAGGGAAGAAATGCCATCATCTCCCGTGGTATAAAATCGTAATATTTCCACGGATAATTGAGCAATAACCCAAGTAGCTGAAGCTAAAAAAGCCACTAGCAGCAATTTTTTGCTCAGGAGAATCAGGTAAGGAAAGAGGGGAAGATTGGGAAGGGAGAGGGCAATATTTAAACCCAAAAGTCCGAACCAAAGTATGCTTAATCCACGAAGGGAACGTAAAACCCCTTCCGAGAAACGCAGGTTTTTTTCTCTGGCAATCGATAAAAGTTGACTGACAACGCGCTTTTCTACGAGCCATCCCAACAGCAGGAAACTGAGGACGATAGTGATAGGTAGGATAATATAGGGCCAATCTTCCAGTCTGGTTAATAGGTTCATTGCTAGAGGGTTAGAAAAGGATGCACTTTTGTCTTATATTATTCTCCATTTGCCTATCTCTAGCAGCGGCGGTGGAATTTTGGGGCAAAAAGTTGCAAAATGTAAAGAGAAACTCATCTTTCCTTCGGCGGCCTTCGTGAATAGTCAGTTAGTTAAACCAAAATTCGGGCTTTATCGATTCTTAATGGTTATAATCGTGGTTTTGTTCCTGATTAGCACCTATTTAATCACCTTTCATCTGGCTAAGATGTCGGATCCGTACATTAAAGAGGTGTTATCCCGACAAGGTAATGTCAGTCGCGGTTACGAAATCTTTCAGATTAACTGTGCTGCTTGTCACGGTCAGTTTGCTGATGGCATCGTCGGACCAAGTTTAGAGGACGTTTCCCATCGCAAATCGAGAATTAGTCTGATTGAACAGGTAATTAGTGGGAAAACCCCGCCAATGCCCAAATTTCAGCCCGATCCTCAAGCTATGGCTGATTTATTGGTTTATTTAGAAAATCTTTCAAAAAACTGACTTGAAAGAGGGTGTAGGGTGTAGGGTGTGGGGTGTGGGGTGTAGGGAAGGAAACCTCTTTCATCTGTGGGGGTGAAAACTTTTTCATCGGGACTGACTCTTGGCTGAGATTGATGGTAAGCTGGGACGCGTTGAAACTGGGTGCAGAGTGGGAAAGCGGGGGAATGGGGAATTTCAACTAAAACCCCAACACCCCCCGCAACGCGCAAGCAGTGACCACCCCCAAAACCCAACCCCTGAGCGACTGATAAATTTTACTTATATAGAAAAATTTTGCTTCTATTTGGGTACGCTAGTAGAGACACTTAACGATAAATACTTATGTCTTGGCATTCCCAAGTTGAACTGGCAATTATCCAAGGGGATTTCTGGCAAGTTAGCCAGTTTTATCAAGAACTGATAGAAAGAGAACCCCTAGAAATTAGTCATTATTGGTATTTAGGATTAGCCTATCTTTTAGAAGCTAGGGAAGAAGAAGCACAAACTACTTGGTTATTCGTCCTCAGTCAAGGGCATGAACAGGAGGTGATGCTGTGGACAGCAGATTTAGTCAATATTTTGGATGGGGAAGCGCGAAGACAATTAGAGTTAGGCAATTTAGAAACCAGTTGGTTAATTCGAGGACATATTCGCGAGATTAGTACCGATAATATTGATAATTTACTGCGGTTTATTTTATTAGCAATTAATTTGAATTATTTCGATCAAGAGCAGTTAAAAACCTGGTTATTTGTTGATGTGTTAAAAACAAATGATTTCCAGAGTCTAGAGTTAAGTTTATTAGAGGAAGTTTTAGAAAAATTTATCGATTATCAGATACCAGAAACCGTCCCCTACTTAGAGGCAATATTTCAATCTAACTGTCAGCGACAAACTTTTATCAAAGTAGTAGAAGCTAAAGTAACTTCTCTAGCCATGAATAATAAACCATTGGCTATTGATATTATTAATACTTGTTTGGCAGTAGAACCATGGCAAATTTATCTGTTAGCTGAACTGTATCAATGTTATTTTGATAATCGAGATTTTGCTGCTGCTATGCAAGTAGCTAGTCAATTAAAAACAATTTGTCAAGGGTTGCCTTCTCAAGCTGTAGCTGATTATATTGCTCTTTATGTCAAATTATTTAGTGGTGATTGGGTTGATATTAAGGCAGATATTGAAGAATATACAGAATCCTTACAAAAAAGTATCACTAATCGAGAATGTCCAAGATTTTTGGATAAACCATCCCTAGCAATTTTATCCCCTCTAGTTTACCTAGAAGATAACCCACGAAAAAACCGTTATATTAATAATTGTATTGGTCAATTTTTTCAGGAATATGTTCGCAATAATTCTAACTGTAATTACTGGCAAAAATCGACTATTAAAGATACTAATAAAGTTCTTAGAATTGGCTATATTGCCCATACTTTATATAATCATTCTATCGGAGTAATCTCTAGATGGTTAATGAAGTATCATGACTATAATGAGTTTCATGTCTCTTTATACCTAGTATCTCAAAAAGAAGATTTTATTACTGAAAATGATTTTAGAAATCAGGTAAATGCTTGCTATAATTTACCTGTTGATCCGCTGCTAATTGCCGAAAAAATTAGTCAGGATAATATTGATATTTTAGTAGATTTAGACAGCATCACTAATAACACAACTTGTCAAGTCATGGCACTAAAACCCGCACCAATACAAGTGTCTTGGTTAGGTTTTGATGCGTCAGGAATTCCCGCAATTGATTACTATCTTGCTGATAATTACGTTTTACCAGCAGATGCACAGGAATATTACCGAGAAAAAATTTGGCGCTTACCTAATTCCTATATTTGTGTGGATGGTGTCGAGGTTGCTTACCCTTCTCTCCGAAGGGATGATTTAGGGATTCCAGAGGATGCAATTAATTACTTAACCGTACAAACGGGGGTTAAACGTCACCCTGAAACTATTCGACTTCAGCTACAAATTTTAAAGGCAGCTCCTAATAGTTATTTGAGTATTCAAGGGTTAAGTGATGCTAAATCAGTGGAAAAATTATTTTTCAAAGTTGCCGAGGAAGAAGGAATTAATTATGAGAGATTAAAAATCTTCCCCCTCTATCCCACAGGAATTTATCGAGCAAATTTAAGAATAGCTGATGTGGTTTTAGATACCTATCCTTTTACGGGAGGAATGACGACTTTAGATGTGCTGTGGATGGGGATACCTTTGGTTACAAAAGTTGGTCAACAATGGTCATCGAGAAATAGTTATACTTTAATGGTTAATGCGGGAATTAGTGAGGGTATCGCTTGGAGTGATGAGGAGTATATCGATTGGGGAATTAAG
>VYLF01000926.1_pt1 | contig 12935 bp, 17 predicted proteins | sample 5114371 | NCBI WGS metagenome assembly VYLF01 (sample SAMN12291773, study PRJNA351875) | freshwater metagenome | isolation source: freshwater lake | place: USA: Michigan, Kent Lake | collected 2013-08-15 | reverse complement strand
AAATATAGAAGAGCTAATGCAAATTAGCCGCTATCGGTTGAAGGATTACATCAAAGGACAAAGAGCGATATCGCTTGCCCTATCTACCTTCTAGCTCGCTTGTCCCCCTCTCAGGGAGAAACGACAATGACAGAAAGCAATGAAGATTACAACAAGCCTATCTTGGATTCAGATAGCGAGAAAGAAGGGATAATCCCCCTCGCCGAAGCCATTGCATTTTTTATCTACCATGAACCAAATGACAAGCTTGCTGTGAATGGTTTCAAGTATGTTATCAAGCATGGCGGTAAAATCTTTCAGGTTTTTGTGCGAGAGGGCGACGATGAGAATGCCCAGCATACCCCCTATGAATCGGGAGGAGAGGATTATCTAAGCTTGCTTGAAGGCCGTCACGCCTTGTTTGCCGAAGTGCAGAGATTGCTCTCGACCGCAGCCCCACAGATTATCACCCTACTTGATGACATTAAATTGAGCTAATCTCAAGTCTTTTTTCTTTTTTAACTACTTTAACTACTGTAACTACTTACTCGGAGGTAAAATCAATGCCACTAAGCCCAGGTTTTCGTATTAAGAACTGCACCCAATGGCCTCTTACGGTATCTCTAGACCAAGTCGGTCCTTTATATTACGGGCTGGTTCAACCAGGTGAGATTTTTCAACGAGACACTGGAGCTGTCTGGTTCACCATTAAAGCATCGATCTCGGCAGACAACCAATGTCATATTACTGACTGGGATTGTGTGATGCCAATCGCAAGTATCGTTGGCTCCGTACTTTTTGGTGCAATTACAGGCGGCACTAGTGCATTTCTAAGCGTTGGTACCTCAATAGGGGCATCAGCACTAGTTGCTGGTGGGGCTGTTTCCTTGTCATCTATTGTCGTCCCATCAGCCGTTGCTGGTGGTCTTACAGTTGGTACTGCGGCTAGCGCACTTGGAAAAATATTTTCCAGTGGATGCGACACAAAAAAAATGGGGTGTTATGCAGGTCCTCCTTGGCCGTTTCGAGAAAATATGCCTGAGTATAGTGTTGTTGGCGGACCGATTGCTTACGCGCAGGAGGGAAAAATGGTTATTACGCCAGGGCCACAACTATCAATTGTGTCAGGATTGCAGCCCGTCCCTCCTGTTCCCACTCCAGGCTCTAGAGTTGCTTTACAAGCATCTAATGGTCAATATGTTTGTGCTGAAGGAGGAGGAGGACAAGCAGTAGTTGCCAACCGTAATGCTATTGGTCCTTGGGAAACTTTCACACTAAAGGATCTTGGCAACAATAAAATTGCTCTGCAAGCGTCTAATGGTTACTTTGTTTGTGCTGAAGGAGGAGGAGGACAGGCAGTAGTTGCCAACCGCAATGCTATTGGTCCTTGGGAAACTTTCACACTAAAGGATCTTGGCAACAATAAAATTGCTTTACAAGCGTCTAATGGCAACTTTGTTTGCGCGGAAGGAGGAGGAGGACAGGCAGTAGTTGCTAACCGCAATGCTATCGGTTCTTGGGAGACTTTCACACGGTTAAATTCCTAAGTGCGATCGCCGATCTTAATAACGCAATTTTTAAGAGGGGTTAAAAGCCCCTTTTTTTGGGTAAATCATGAGGATGGTAGAGGGCGATCTCGGTGGTACTCTTGCCTTTTAATATGACACATTTTTACATTTTCATATTATTATGCGTTACGCTACCCTAACCCCTCCTACCGTTATTCATCGTCAATATTATCAGGAATAATGGGAATTTCTATCATTCCCCAATCAATCGGTCAGATAAAAGCCCTGATAAACCGATTAACCCTAGAAAACAGCCAATCCTGCGGTTTTAAATCTAACCCATGCCGCCCAGGATTGTAATGAATATAATCCAACATAAAGATTCAATCCCGTAAACTGCCTTACCCAATATGCCCTTTTTCTCTTAATTGTGATTTTTATAAAAACTCAACATTTCTATACATATAATCAGGGTCTAAACATTCCCAAATCAAAACTAAATTGCTAATAATCTTTCCGATAGATTGACCTTGACGCGAATAAATAATACCACAATGTTCCAATCCCATTGAAGACAAAACCAGAAAATCATCATCAAAAGTGAAAACAACTCGGCCTTGCGACAAAGCATAAGCTAATTGCTCTTTATCAGAAGCCCCAATTAATCCCTCTTCAGGAGACGTTGTAATATCAATCCCTCTCATCCTTAAACCTTTGGCGATCGCATTAGAGACACTTTCATCAAGATGAAACTTCAGCTTATTGGCCATTATTCCCCTTTAAAATTTTTTCGACCAAAGAAGGCTGATCCCCTTGTAACTGTTTAGCAAAATTTTCGCTGGCTTCAATATCTTGGCGAATTTCTTCTCGATGATCATGGTAATACGCTAAAGCCGCATAAACATCAGCTAAAGTAATTGTTGGGTAATTATAAACAATTTCATCAGGAGACATTGCCATTTTTTCATGCCAGATGACAATATCTCGTACTTTAATACGGTGACCCGCAATACGAGGTTTGCCCCCACAAACACCAGGTGTTACTTCAATGTGTTGTGTAAAAACTAAAGATGACATAATCGTTAATTTAATTTATTTCTATGGATTGTAGCATTTTTCTTAAAAATGCGATCACTGCTCGTGTCGGATGTGTTACTTAACGCGCCTTTTATTGCGGCATCAGGAATACTTGTATCATCGCCAAGCTTTTGAGCAGACAGGAATTACAGAGCCAGTCCGTTGAAATTAGCCGTTAAAATTAAAAAGGAAACCAACCAAACAGCAAACCATGCTAAAAACCATCGAAGGCATTTATCAGGATGGACAAATCCGCTTCACCGAACTACCGCAAGATATTGGCGATCACCTGATAAACCCTTTCATCCAGTGCGATCGCTATCTTCTTGTTAATTAAACTTTAAAATTGCGATCATTTTGGTTTTTGAAAGAGCGAGCGCCGTGCTAACCTAGTGGACAGAAAGTAATCTACAAGCGATCAGTTGAAGCCATGAGTGAAGCCGTTGTAACACTTCTTAGACAGTTCAAAAAACTTTCAGCTAGAGAAAAATCTGAGTTCCTTTCAGCCAGCCTGAGTCCGACTGGAGACTATGGTGATTGGAGTAATGATGATGCAGTTCTTTTTGCCGCTCAATCGTTTGCTCGTCTAGATGCAGAGGAGGAAGCAGATGGGGAATCCGAAGCCAGTTCGTAGCGAAGTTTGGTTGATTGATTTTGGGATAGCAGCAAAAGTACGCCCCGCTCTTGTTGTGAGTGAACCTTATGGAGATGAGGATCGAGCTTTGATTGGTGTGATTCCTCATACAACTAGTATCAGAGGCTCCCAATATGAGATTCAGATCGACCTTCCCTTTCTGAAAAGAAAAGGTGCCTTCCTACTTCAGGGTTTTGTAACCGTTCCTCCACCCTATTTTGTGAAAAAGCTTGGAATGCTATCGGAATCACAGATGAAATTAATTGAAAACGGGCTGAAAGATTGGCTCCGCCTTTAATAATCGTCATATAAACCTTCGTCTTCTGGGGCATAACTATTCAAAAAAGAAGAATGAAGGCGATCGCTAACCAAGGTTTTGGGCTGAATGGTAATCACCCACTTCCCTTTACCAATTCCTTGCACAATAGAACTGAGAAGATTGAGTTGCTCCCCTTCTTCAATTTCTACTTCAAAAGCTAATTTTAATAACTGATTTTTCATAAAGCAAAAACACTTATAATATTGAAGATATTAGCACAGCGCATAGAAGCATCAGTGATCGCCATCATCTTTGCAATAAAGCATAAGCTAACTATTCCTCATCAGAAGCCCCAATCAGTGCTTTCTCTGAAGACATTGTAACATCAATCCCTCGCATCCTTAAACCTTTGGCGATCACTAATGACTAACATGGTACACCCAAGAAATGTCAATTCCATCCCAACCTAAATACACCTGTAAAGAATGTTAAGTTTTTAACCCATCAAATCCTGACATTAATCCGTATTGTTTCAATTTTCGTTCAATCCTGATGTATTTCTGCTGATAACTGCTTCACTTTTCTAAAGGATTCAATTATCCCACTAATCGAAAAGCAGCATCAATCGGCAATTGTAACGGTAAGGATTGATTCCAGCGTTTCGAGAAAAATAAAATCTCCAAATTCTCAATCTCCCCAGAAGTCGGATTTAGACGAGCGACAATTTCATCCCCAATCTCCTCCGACTCTTGATCTGCATAGGGAGAACAGACATCTACATAAAGAATATCTCCCGTCGGGTCATAGCGAAAAGTTAGATTTTTTTCCATACCATTATTCCCCCTGTAATTTTTCGGGCTGTGTATATAGTCACGATCCAATGACGACTAAGATTAGATTGGGAAACCACCACCACAATTAAAAATCGTCCCGTCCGAATCGTTGAAAACCACTTAGAAAATAACAACGCCTTTTCATCGTGATCGCTAGAACGAATTAAATCTGGATCAGCTAAAGTCTGGGCTAATTGCTCCTCATAATCGGGTAATGTCCCCGGATGGCGAACAATAATATGCTGTTCTCGCTCATCGGTTAATTCAACCTCTACTTCTAAATAACTACAGAAAAAAGACCTGGTCAAATTTTCTTCATGTCTCCAAAACTGATCTTAAATTTAAAAACCAAAACTTAATCATTGGCGATCACAGCTGCCAATATCAGAGACATGAAACGTGAAAACAACTCAGCCTTGCGACAAAGCATAAGCTAACTGTTCCTCATCAGAAGCCCCAATCAGTCCTTCCTCTGAAGACATTTTAACATCAATCCCTCGTATCCTTAAACCTTTGGCGATCGCCTAAGAAACACTTTCATCCAGAGCGATCACTGCCTTCTTGTTAATTAAACTTTAAAACTGCAATTATTTTGGTTTTTGAAAGAGCGATCGCCGTGTTACCCCAAGGGATAGAAAATAGTCTACGAGCTATCAGTTAAAGCTATGAGTGAAGCAGTTGTAACACTTCTCATTGCGATCGCTGATCCCATAGGATGGTTTAGCATACTGTAACCCGTCAAAAACATTGATGACTAAGGCAAGTATTTTTTAGTATTGCAAAATTTAGAAAATTTTGCGGTCGCGGTTTTATTGTTGATGGTTGATAAGGGGCGTTTTTCAAAACAATTTGCCTTGAAAACTTAATGCTAAAATGAAATTAAGTCAACAAAAATCTAATGCCTGATTTTCAGACCTTTATCGGTATCCTTACCACCCTATTCGTCTTTTTAACAGGAATAATCCTCAACTATGACTCAATCCAACTCGGCAACGAACAAATTATCATCCCCCAATGGTTCGGACTTCTCTTCGCCGGGATTACTTTCAGCCTTGTTACATTGGATCAAATCCTACGGGGGCTTGTCCGACTTGAAAAAACAGAACGAGAAACTCGCCGAACTCGAATCGAAACTCGATACCGTACTGCAATCATCCGATTCCAACTTAACCCCAACAACTTCCACAGAAACCAACTAGCAGATATTTTAGCCCTACTTGAAGAATACCGAGATACACTTTAGTGCAATTCTTGAGGGCGATCGCCGATCTTGTCGCAGGTCAGTGCGATCGCTATCTTCCTGTTAATCTTCTTGTTAATTAAACTTTAAAACTGCGATCGCTGGTGGCATTGTTAAGTTTTCTTGAACGGGCGATTTTTGTAATCAAGGAAATGGGTGTTATACATTCCAGTCAAATTAAATTTGACAACTAGCGATCGCTTTTCTACGGGAACAGAGAATTAGATAAAAAATACTAATATTTTGTCGCCATCAGGTTCTAGCCGCAATTCAATTGAGTATAAAATGATCTCAGAAAAAGCCTCCAGAAAATGTCAAATCAACCATGAAAAAAATTATTTTGATTTCTAGTCTATCTTTGACAATGGTAGTCGGTGCTTCCTGGGCAAAACCGAATATAGTTTTGGCTGAAACTTGTAATTACTTTGCCGGAACTGCTGTGACGGGAAAAAGCGTTAACATCGATTTATGTTCGATTGTTCCGGCTAGTTCCCGTAGTGTTGACTTTGTTTATTATTTAGGAAATCAACGACTGGTTAGCCAAGCTAATTGTGATAACGGAACTTGGACGACTTTTCCCGAAAGACAAATTCATCGTCCCCGCTCTCAAGCGACTCAAACAATGCTAGAGGTGGTGTGTAGTTACAGATTCTATAGTTCTCAATCCACATCGAGAATCGCTGCGGCAATAGTGTTTTCTCCACCATCAAATGTGAGATTCAGTCAGAGAACGTAGAACCATCAATATTTATGGTTCGGTTGGCTCTTGGTATTATACGAATGTCTGTGGGGAAATGGGTGTTATACATTCCAGTCAAATTAAATTTGACAAATAGAGAGCGCTTTTCCTCCGGAACACAGAAACGGGTAGAATCGATCAATGCAGTTGTTTTCTTTCGAGGTGTCGTCATTACTAAGAAAGCTACCCGTTCCTTAGCCGGTATTGCCGGAATTGTCGCCGTTGCCACCTTAATCAGTAAGGTTTTTGGTTTAGTCCGCGAACAGGTAATCGCCGCTGCCTACGGTGTTGGGCCAGTGGTGAACGCCTACGCTTTTGCCTACGTTATCCCCGGTTTTCTGTTAATTCTCCTCGGTGGCATTAACGGCCCCTTTCATAGCGCTTTGGTCAGTGTTTTGGCCAAAAGAGATAAATCCGAGTCCGCGCCGATTGTCGAGACTATTACCACCCTAGTCAGCGCGATTTTATTAGCTGTCACCGTCTTTTTAATCGTTTTTGCCAATATTTTTATCGATGTTCTCGCCCCCGGTTTAGATGCCGCCACCCGCAGCATGGCCATTCAACAACTGCAAATTATGGCCCCCATGGCGGTTTTAGCCGGTTTAATCGGCATCGGTTTCGGTACTCTCAACGCGGCGGACCAATACTGGCTACCGAGTCTCAGTCCGCTTTTTTCCAGTGTGGCGGTGATTATCGGGGTGGGTTTGCTGGCCTGGTCACTTGGCGATCGCATTGATGAGCCGCAATATGTGCAACTGGGGGGTTTTGTCCTCGCCGGCGGTACTCTCGTTGGGGCGCTCTGGCAATGGTTAGCACAAGTGGGCGCACAAGTCAAGGCAGGTTTAGGAAAATTAACATTTCGTTGGGATTGGCGGATACCGGGGGTGTCGGAGGTGTTGCGGGTGATGATTCCGGCGACCTTATCTTCAGGAATGTTGCATATTAACGTTTATACTGACCTCTTTTTCGCTTCTTTTATCGAAAATGCCGCCGCTTCCATGCGTTACGCCAGTTTTATCGTTCTCACGCCCTTGGGCATCATGTCCAACATGATTCTCGTGCCGTTTATGCCGATATTTTCTCGACTGACGGAACCAGAAAATTGGGGAGAATTGAAGCAAAGAATCCGTCAGGGTTTATTATTGACGGCTTTAACCATGTTACCCTTCACGGCTATCTTTATCGCCCTCGCTTTCCCTGTAGTGCGGGTTATCTATCAACGGGGTGCCTTTAATCTGGCTGCCTCGGAACAGGTGGTTCCCGTATTAATGGCCTACGGTTTCGGGATGTTTTTCTATCTCGGTCGCGATGTTTTAGTACGAGTGTTCTATGCTTTGGGTGATGGCGACACTCCCTTTAAGGTGAGTATGGTGAATATTTTTCTTAATGGTGTGCTGGATTTCCTCTTGTATAGACCTTTTGGTACCCCGGGGATTGTTTTAGCAACCGTGGGGGTTAATATCATTTCTATGGGCATTTTTACGGTGATTTTAAATCGTCGTTTAGGAGGTTTACCTCTGGGAGAATGGGGTTTATCCTTATTGGGATTAACGGTAATTACAATGCTTTCTGGTGTTGCTAGTTGGGGAGCTAGTTGGGGATGGGAAAAGGTTTTCGGTGCTGGTAATATTTTCTTACAATTGTTACAGTTGGGTTTTGCTTCGACCGTAGCGGTGGGTTTATTCCTCCTCGGTGCGATGTTATTGAAGTTACCAGAATTAGACCTATTAATCTCGCGAGTTCGTCAGAAGTTATTGAAAAAATCTTAGGTTTAAGTTGCTGCCTCACTAGATTAAAGAAGGGTTAAACCCTAGCTAATACCAAATCAGTTTTTAAGAGTCTGATTAACTCCCTCCCTCGCTCGTAATTACTGTTATAGGGGACGGAAGAATTTTTTCAATTTGCTCGCCCTCTTTTTGTTTAATGTCAAACAAATCCAATCGGATTTGAAGATTTAACCAAAAATCAGGTTTTAACTCGCTAAACTATTTCTTTTTTGCAGCGATTGCACTCTTATACTAAATCCAGTTATTAAAAACTGATTATGTATTCCCCCTTTTTGCATGAGTGCATGAGTAGGTAGAAAACGGGTTTCTCCGAGAAACCCGTTTTCTGTGCGTTACTCAACGGATTTAGTATAAAACCCTTACCTCGTCTATATTTCACATTTATTCAGCAAACCCTATTTATTTTTAGGAATTGGGGGCAGTTGCGGTGATTTTCGGCGAGAATTAGAACCGGATATTTTCGGGGGTAGGGGTGCAGAATTGCGATTAGATAAACTTTGAAGGCTCTTTTTCATATTAGCAGGTTCCGGCAGTTCTAGAGTTACCCCTTCTCTAGCAATCATTGTTTCCTCTGGTAGGCATAAATCAAAAATAAAGGCAGAATTATTGGTTAAATCAGCAAATTCTAATTTTACCATCTCTCGAGAGGATTCTTGTGCTAATAAAGGTTCAATTTCGGTTTTAATCAACTGTTCTAATTGAGCCAGATAATTGATCTTAACAGGAGTAACAATTAAAGTTAACATTTCTTGCCAACCTTGCCCCCCCAATTCTGCCAGAATATCCCCATAACAGCGAATTTTCCAGCTACCTATTCCCAAATCTCGATAGGAAAAAATTTCCAGCCAACCCCCGGCATCCGATCGATAATAATGAGTATATCTTTCACTACTGTCAGGAGATTCGTAATCGATACGCACTTCAATATGGGCAAAAGGAGAATCCAGACGGGCCAAGAGACGATAGTTTCCCGAGACAATTTCTAGGGAATTAGTAGAAATTGTGCGTCCGTGATTCTCCCCTTGTTTTTGCAGTATAAATTCCATAATCTTAGCCTAGGCCTAATGTTTGGCCTTGACGCTAAAACTTAGGATTTGTGCCGAGAGATTTGCGCTTTTAATTCCCCTGCTTGTGTCAATAAATCCGCTTGGGTTAGACTAATTTGTTCTTGGGTGGCCATCCATTTCAGTTGTACCGTGCCATTTTCAGCCTCAGCATCCCCCAAAATTATACAGCCCACGGCCTTAGCTCGATCGGCCCGTTTAAATTGTTTCCCGAAAGCGCTGCCGCTTAAGTCTAACTCGACGCTAAACCCCAATCCGCGTAATTGTTGCGCTAACACCACACTGCGTGCCTCAGCTTTTTCTCCTTTGGAGACAAGATAAAAATCGGGAACCAAAAAAGATAAAGATTGCTTTTGTTGTAATAATATAATCAGACGTTCTAAACCGATCGCCCAACCTACTGCTGGAGTGTCTGGACCACCTAATTGAGCTATTAAACCATCATAACGACCACCACCGCAAACCGTAGCTTGAGCGCCTAAATCATCGGATTGAATTTCAAAGGCCGTATGGGTGTAATAGTCCAATCCTCGCACTAAACAGGGATTAAGATTATAGATAACTCCCAAATCAGTTAGTAAAGATTGTACCCGTTCAAAGTGCTTTTGAGAATCACTGCCGAGATGTTCAAGAATACTGGGGGCATTCTTACAGATAATCTTGGTTTTCTCGTCCTTACTATCCAAAATTCGCAGGGGATTTTTTTCTAATCTCTGTTGAGAATCCGCGTCTAAATCAGCTTTGTAGGGAGTCAAATAATCTAGCAAGGCCTGACGATAATTTTGCCTATCTTGGGCATTTCCCAGGGAATTAATATCTAATTTTAGGTTTTCTAGCCCCACAGCTTTTAATATCTCGCTGGCAAGGGTAATTACTTCCACATCCGCCCTAGGATCATCACTTCCCAACAATTCGACCCCGATTTGATGAAACTGTCGCTGCCTACCCGCTTGCGGACGTTCATAACGAAACATCGGCCCCTGATACCAGAGTCTTTGTACTCCTCCGGCGGCCTGTAATTTGTGTTCAATATAGGCGCGAACGACCCCAGCCGTTCCCTCCGGTCGCAAAGTCAGGGAACGTTGACCGCGATCAAAGAAAGTGTACATTTCTTTACCCACCACGTCCGTCGCTTCCCCGATACCCCGTTCAAAAAGTTGCGTCTGTTCAAAAATGGGAGTTCGTATCTCTTGATACAGCGCAGTCCCTAAAATTCTGCTGGCAGTTTCCTCTAACCACTGCCAGTAACCGACCTCCGCCGGTAAAATATCTTTTGTGCCTCGGATTGCCTGGATTTCGCCCATAGTTCTCTGTATTTTTATCCCTATTTGAACAATCTTAAACCGCTTAGAGTCACTAATACCGTCGATCCTTCATGACCGATGACACCTAGAGGTAAAGTTATATCACCGGCAAAATTGGCTATTAGCAATATGCCGATAAACGCGAGGGCGAAAGTGATATTCTGTTTAACAATGCGATTGGCACGACGACCAAGGTTAATCGCGCTGGGAATTTTGGCTAAATTATCGGACATGAGGATAATATCGGCCGTTTCCAAAGCGACATCACTACCAGCTTTTCCCATGGCAATCCCCACATTAGCCATAGCTAAAGCGGGCGCGTCATTAATGCCATCTCCCACCATAGCGACAGTGTGATATTTTTCTTGTAGATGTTGGATAACGGTTAACTTATCTTCGGGCAGTAAATCAGCGTAAACCTCCTCAATGCCGAGTTTTTCAGCAACTTTATCGGCACTTTGTTGATTATCACCCGTAATTAAAACTATATGTTCGATACCGATCTTTTTTAGCTGCTTCACCAGATTAACTGCCGATTCCCGCAGGGTATCGGCAACAGCGATCGCCCCGATTATTTGATTCTCTTGTACTACCCAGACGAGGGTTTTACCTTCTTTTTGTAAACGTTCGCGGATAGCTAAGATATTCTGGTCAAGATCAGCAATATGGTCACGAATATAGGCAAAATTGCCCACAGATACCGACTTATCGGCAATTTTTCCCGTGATACCCCGTCCCGATACCGCTTGCACCTGATTAGCACTGAAGAAATTTATACCACGTTCCCTGGCTGTGGCGGTAATAGCGGATCCGATGGGATGTTCCGAACAGGATTCTAGGGATGCAGCCACCGCTAACACCTCATTTTCGCTGACTGCATGGATGGGGATAATTTCCACCACTTGCAACTTACCAAGGGTGAGAGTGCCGGTTTTATCAAAAGCGATCGCTCGTATGCGGCCGATCATCTCCAATCTTGCGCCATTTTTGAATAAAATCCCCTGTTTTGCCCCGTTAGCGATACCCGATAATAAAGCTGGCATAATTGAGGCCATTAAAGCACAGGGAGAAGCCACCACGAGAAAAATTAAGGCCCGATAGATAGTGGTTTCCCAGGTCCAACCCCAGAAAAAAGGCGGTAAAATCCCGAAAATTAAGCCCAAAATCACGATAATTTTCGCATAACCCCGCTCGAAACCTTCGATAAACTGTTGGGAGGGAGGGGATTCATTTTGTGCTTTTTCTACCAAACGAATCACCCTCTCAATTAAGCGACTTTCGGGGGGAGTTTCCACCTTTAAACGTAGCACTCCCGCACCGTTGAGAGTTCCCGCAAAGACTTCTTCCCCGATGGTTTTATCCACGGGAAGCGATTCTCCGGTAATTGGCGCTTGATTAATGGGACTGTTTCCCTCCATAATAATGCCGTCAATGGGGATTAATTCACCCGGTTTGACTAAAACTGTATCACCGATACGTAATTGCTTGATAGGAACCTCTTTTTCCCTGTCTCCCGTGATTAATCTAGCAGTATCGGGAGTCATGGCCATGAGAGAACGAATATTGCGATCGGTTTTCGCCATGGCAATCTGTTCTAATGCACCACTAATAGCGAAAATCAGGATTAAAACGGCTCCATCGATGATTAGATAGTAATTACTATCCCAGAGTCCCAAAATCGCCGCCCCCAAGGCCGCTACAATCATTAAGAGGTCCACATCCAGTTCTTTTTCCTCCCATAAAGTCGTCAATCCTGCTTGGGTACTCTCGTATCCTCCCACCAGATATGCGATCGCTAGTAGGATGAAAGCCGGGCCGATCAGATTAAAGTGTAGGCATAACCAACCAAAAAAGACTAAAATAGCGCAAATTCCTGCGGCAACTGCCGAGGAATACTCAGACAACCAAGAGGACGAGATACTCTGAATCATGGAGCGATGGCAATTACTTTTCTCCCCATTCTAGAAAAAATTAGATCGATGCAGAAAACCCCTAGGACGTTATCCCCTGCAGCCAACCTAGCTGATAATAATTGGAATTTTGCCGAGGTTTGGATAGATCCGCTGCTATCTCCTCCCTATATCTTGCTTTTACTGGCTGAATCTTCAGGAAACTATCGCGTGTACGATCCCTCTGAGGGTTATCAGGTGGTATTTACCGGTGCGAGTTACGAGGAAGCGGAAAATTGGCTATTAGAGGACGAATTTGAACCGGTAGAGGGACGACTTTCGCCAGTAGAGATATAATTTCCTTATCTCCTTTCCCCCTTTCTTCGATGCTATCCTTACTAAAAAAGCGATGTAATTGGCTAAAATCGCTCTTTATTGGCAGTCCGAGGGCAATTAACCCCAAAAAAGTCAAAAATACTCCTCCAGAAGCCAGCGACGCACCAGAGGGATAGACCGAACTCATGAAAACCGACACGATTTTCTACCGACTTTTTCAAACCTTTCCCGATCTTCTGTTTGAGTTAATCGACTTTCCCAGGGAATTAGCCGATTTCTATCGATT
>VYLF01000497.1_pt1 | contig 13041 bp, 6 predicted proteins | sample 5114371 | NCBI WGS metagenome assembly VYLF01 (sample SAMN12291773, study PRJNA351875) | freshwater metagenome | isolation source: freshwater lake | place: USA: Michigan, Kent Lake | collected 2013-08-15 | reverse complement strand
GTCCCAAGTTTCAATCGTGGCACACCTATGAAAATGTCTAAGCACGAGGCCTGCGTTGAGGCATGTCCTCTACGGCGTTCTTCATTTCCGAGCTGCGTTTGCACGGTTCTTGAGGATTGTGGCGAAGATAGATAGTCCAAAGCATTACGCAAATCTCTCCTTTCGAGAGCGGCGCCCGTTGTTGTTTCTATCAGCGTCCCACCCATCGTTTTGCAACGAAGTGAGTCGATTTGCAAAAATCCAGCTGCCAAAGCATCAGGATTGATAGACAAATCCAATACGCCGTAACTGTAGGGAGAATGCCATTGCTCACCCTTGGATACGCGTTCCGACCAATGGCGATCCCACGCTTGGAAATGGTGCGGCTGAAGAAATAGTCCTTCGTGCCAATTTACAGGTGGAAATTGCATAATCTGCGAAAACTGGCGGGGAAATCATTCATTTGGCTTAGACGACAACAATTCCTTTATCGACACAATCCGCACGGACGATAAATCCAATTGAGCAACCGAACACTTTGTTGCTCCGTGCATTAAGGCAAAGAAAGGCTAGCAATACATGCAAACGGTTTCGTCGCGAATAAATGCAATGACTGAATAAATGGAAAGAATAGGTCGTTTGTGTCGTTAGCGATCAGGAGTGCATACTTCCTTGGATTATTGACTTCCCTGTTTCTGGCAGACCGATCGCTTCACGCCTCTACGCTACAAGAATTTGACAACCCTCTCGAACTACTTGAAGCCAGCTTTTACAGTAACCAAAACGCGACTGTCCCCCAAGCATCACCAGAAACCAGTCTTAGTGATGTCAATCGTGGTGTACCGAATTGGTTTGATTCAGCCCCCCCCGCATTGAACCAACGCCGAATACAAGCTTCCTTAACAAACTGGTCCAACGAGAATCAAACGTTCATTCCTGAGGATCCCTTTGTTCAGTCCGAGTTGATTACGCCTCAAGTTGACGATCCTATCTACGCACAGGAAAGCGATTGGATTGAACCTGGACTGGATATCGAAGCAACAACACCTGAGTTTCAAGTTGATGGATATGCAAATGAGCTATCGGATAGACCGCTTTTGTTTAGGCGGGGACCAATGCGAAAGCTTTTACGACGGCGACTTCAATCTGATTTCGGATTGGGATACGAACGTATTCCCTTTGCGCCAATGGTGCTAGATACTGCCCTAACTAGCCCCTACATGGGATTTCGCGTGCGATCCGATAGAGGTATGAAAGCACCTGATAGACTCGAGTACCTTTGGGGCAAAGCGGGTAGTGGACCTGCCCCCGAATCACGAGTTGATCTTATCGACACGATCTATCGCACAGAACTCGGAAATGAAAAAGCTGGGTTCATCAGTGAAATGCGAATGCGTTCTCTTGATCCAACCGTCAATGGAAATACGGTAGGATTCGGCGATATGCTGGTCGGGGGCAAGCTACTCGTCTATGAGTCCACGTGCACGAAAGTTTCAACTATCTTTCTGACCCATCTTAACACCGGTCCCGAACGAAAGGGACTCGGTCGAGGACATGTTGCTCTCGAACCTGGCGTATTGGCGATGCGAAAATGGAACGATCGCACATACCTATTCGGTGAATGGAAGTATCACGTTCCTCTCGGTGCAACCCCAGGCTTCTCGGGAGATGTTTTTAAAACAGGCTGGGGAATAGCAACCATTTGGCATGATACCGATCGCTATGCGATGCTACCGACCTTCGAGATCCAGACTCACTCTTTTCTATTCGGCGGCCGCACGTTGCCCAACGGTACCGAGGTCCGAGTGGACGGCACAACGGCGGTCGATCTATACCCAGGCGTCCGATGGACGTTTAACGAGTCCGCTGTTGGCGCGTACGAGCTCGGTATCTCGGGAGGCATGTCAATTGCCGATCGCGATTGGTTTGATTCTAGGATGATCTTTGAATTGCGATGGCTGCGTTAGAAAATCACCCTACTTACGCAAACTCAGTATCTATTCGGCATAATCGTCAAATTCGTTACTTCTCCCGTTAGTTCTCTAGAAGTACATCACTACTCCGCCCGCTGATCACAACTGCCTAACCTAAGTTGCCATGCTCGGCATCCTGGATCAGAAACTTGTCGTTTCTTTCGGCCCTTCTTGTCAGAGCTTCTTCTTTGCTCAACGGATAGTTGCGATGTCTTCGGTATTTATAAACAACAATTCCTGGCCAACGGACTTAACGGCACCAAACGGGCTATCTCTTTCTGCCAGTACGCCCCTCCAGACCACCGCAGGAAACGTTCCACTATCTCAGCCCTCGGCGGCCGAACGCTATGAAATCCGTCGTGAGATCGGCCGAGGTGGGGGCGGAATCGTCTTTCTAGCTTTAGACAAGCAGCTAGAACGGGAAGTAGTAATCAAGAAGATTCTTGACCCTAAATCCAACTCCGCCATCTCCAGGTTTCAAAAGGAAGCCAAGATCACCGCCAATCTAGTTCATCCTGGAATTGTATCGGTTCACGATTTGGGAATCGAACCAAATTCGGGGTGCCCGTTCTATGCGATGCAAAAAATAACAGGGCAAACTCTAGACCAACTCTTGGACTCCCAATCGTCTAAATATAAAGACACAAATAATCGTATCGATCAAAATCTATTGAGAAGCTTTGTGCAGATTTGTCGTATCGTTGGGTTTGCTCACTCGCAAAGAGTTATTCACCGAGATCTCAAGCCAACAAATCTATGCATTGGACAGTTCGGTGAGGTGTTTGTCCTCGATTGGGGAATCGCGAAACGTCTGGATCGAAATAATGATCAAGATGAGACCCTGGACGACGTCATAAAGGAACAACCACTCGCGGAAGAATCCGTTTGCGATTTAACACAGACAGGCGATTCGCTTGGTACTATTTCCTACATGTCGCCGGAGCAAGCAGCACGAAAAACAGAAGAAGTTGATGAGCGATCGGACGTTTTTGCTTTGGGTATCATAATCTATGAAATTGTCGCAGGTATTCATCCGTTTCGCTGCCCAACACCGGAAGAAACTAGAGAACACATTATAAGGAGTGAGTTCACTCCCCTTCGAAAACGTTGTCGATCTATCCCGCGCCAGCTCGAAGCAATTTGCAATAAAGCACTATCGGTTGAATCTAAGTTTCGCTACGCCAATGCCGCAGAACTCGCAGAAGACCTAGATCGCTTCGTAATGCAAGACAAGGTAGCAGCCTACCACGAGAAATGGTTCGAATGCCTTGATCGATTCGCCAATCGTCACAGACCATGGTTCTGGGCCACCCTCTTAACAACGACGTTTCTAACCTGCGCTAGCATTGTATCCGCCACGATGATTCACCAAGCTCGAGAGGTGGAAAGGAACGCTAGGATATTTGCGGAAAAAGAACATCAGGCTAAAAACGAAGCCCTCGCTTGCGAAAAGATTGCACATAAAGAAGCTATCACACAACTGCAATCAGCTCGCGATTCAATAGACACGTGGATTATTGGTCTCGATCACGATTTGGCAAATTATCCCGGCTTGAATGAAATGCGATTAAGCTTACTTGATCGAGCTGAATCTCATTACAAACAACTAACAAGCCAGCTTACCGACAGCCCTCTCATGAGTTTAGAGGTAGCCCGCTCTCAGATTCGATTAGGGGAGATACTTGGTATGCGAAATCTCTTTGTGGAAAGCCAAACTTGCTACCAAAATGCTATTTCACTTTTAACTCGAAATGGTTTTGCCGAAAGCTCCGACTGGTATTCCATTCAGCAGTCTCAACTTGCCTTGGCGAAAACAGGTTTGGCACGTGTTCAATGGGACCAACACGGGGATGTAGAAACGACGGAATCACTAATTTCTGAAGCGATTAAGACATTGGAAGCAATCGGCCCTCTCGCACCAGAATTTTCATCCTCGCGACGCACCCTAGCCCAGGCCTACCTCATTCGTGCAAACATTCATGCGTCAAGCCACCAGCCCGATCAAGCCGAGTATAGCTATCATCAAGCACTTGTTTGTTTACAATCACAATCCCAAGGTAATCCATTTTTTCATGATTTAAGAACCGAATCCGAAGTGCAGCGATCACTCGCAGAATGGCGTCACGATAGACGTGAGTACTCGGCAGCTAAGGATGCATACCAAGCTCTAGTTCGGTGCTTCGACAAACTTTTGGAGCAAGGCAGAAATCGTCCCGACTGGTTGGAATCCCGAGCTTCCGCAAAACTCTCTTACGCCTCCTGTTTGAAACAACTACTAAATCCTAATGAAGCTGTCTCGGTATACGAATCTGCCGAAGAAGATTTGCGCCGTGCATGGGAGATTTTCAGTAGTGAGTCAACCCATCGAGAAAAAGAATCCAGTATCTACGCCGGTATCGGAATTTCGCTACTACTACTCGGCGATTCCGAACAAGCAGAACATGTGTTTCAACTAAGTTTGGATACATTAAATGGTTCTAGCAACCAACAGGATTCAGACGTTATCAAGGGAAAGCTGCAAGCGAGAATCTGGATTGCCGCAGCACAGCTTGATCTATTTCGATCTATTCCGGAACACGATTTGATTGAGATTGATAACCTTTTTAAACATCAAGCGATCGTTAACCTAAACGGATCTAAATATGAGGACTTGCTGTATCAATGGCGATGGCTAAAAAACACCATTGATCTTCGCGAGAACAAGCTTGAGACCGCTGAAAAGGAATTAACGCAGTGGACCCGCGAGTTTGACGAACATGCAAATCAACATGCCGATTCCGCATCAACTTTCAATGATTCTTGCCTGCGTTATGTCTTCATTGGCAAACTCTTCCGAAATCTGGCTATCATCCAGGCGACTTCGAATCGCCCCGATGAGGCAGCCATATCCAATGAATGTGCCAGAAATGCTTGGAAAAAGGCTAGAGCAACCCCCGGGCAGACCTCAGCCATCGCAGGATTCTGTTTGATCCAAAGCTGGTGTGAAGATCCTAATAGAAACCGCCATCGTATCGAAGCTTGCGACCTGGCTAAAGAAATCGTTCTCGAGCACCCATCTTTACCAACCGCTTGGTATTGGATGGCGGAAACCGCTTTGCGATTCGGTCGAAAAGAAGATGCTATCCTCGCAATGCGCAAGGTGAATCGACTGCGAAGGCAACTAAAAATCGAAGATGAATTACTCCAGATGTTGATTAAAGATGATAAGATCGATTCTGAAAGCATACGAACAGAAATCGATAAGCGTTTTGGTATCCAACAAGTTCCAGTAGATACTCACGCAAGATTCCTATTGGCAAATTAAGTGCACTAGTAAAGTGCACTAGTAAGGCGTTCGCTCAATGGCTCGATTGATCGTTCACGTCAGCCATTCCTGTTCGAAAGTAAGTGCAATTGAATCCTTACTAAACACTTGTATCCCACAAGACTTCCGTAGAGGACGCAGAGACTGAGCATACGATAGATCTGCATTAATACCAATGAACTTTTCGAAGTCGCGTAGCTGTTTGTAAAAAAGAAAGATCTCAACCTACGGAGACTCTTCTTCATCCCAACTGCTACCTGAATTTTTTTTTGCTACTTGCGTCCGAAATCGGCAGGGTTCTCTCCCCACGTTTTCGTTTCCCACTTGAGGAGCGGATTCGTCCAGGAGTGACTCGCCAACCACTTTTCCGCTCGTCGCACCAGATCAAAAAGCCGACGACTCTTCTCACTCAATACGAGTTCGGTTTTACACTTGCCTTGTTTGACCCAAGATATCCCGATGCGTGAATCGGAATAGATCGCTGTGTTGGGTTCTTTCTCATGCAGCAACGCCAACGCATGAACAATCGCCAAGAATTCGCCTATGTTGACTGTCCCTTCGGGATAAGGCCCCATATGAAACATGTTAGTGCCCGTTGCGAGATCAATCCCTTGATACTCTAACTCGCCTGGATTCCCTTTGCATGCAGCGTCGACACACCATGCGGTCATATCGACTCCGAGCCCAACAAGCTCGTCCTCAGCAATTACCGGTGTGGCAGACTTCTTCGATTTGTTTTCCCCCTGCCCCCAGTGTGCTTCGTGGGATTCATTCCAGGCAACTTTGGCTTTTGCCAAAGAATCAAAGGACTTATACCTGGCACCGGAGAAACCGCTAATTTGTTCCTGGCACGCGGTCCAGTCATGATAGATTCCTGGTGTTCGCCCCACCCACACGACATAGAACTTGGGTTTTGTTTTTGACAAAGTTTCCGGTGCTCCGCTTGCGAAATGGCCTTTCGAGATGATTACTAAGGTACCCACCCCAGAAGATGCGAGCCCTATCGTACCCAACATCATCGCTTGAAGGGGACCAAGTCGTCAATCACCGAACAGCCAAGAGTTTTCCGCTGTTCAGCAGGAATAAGTTAGGACATTCCCCTAGAAAGCCACTCCCAAGATTCGTGTTCTGCAATCTCAGAGCCTAGATAAGCTATTGCGGCACCCCCATCCAAGAAGCCTGCACGGAACCATCCTGCCCCCAAATTTTTATCTCCGCGTCATGGGATACGGAAACGACAACATCAGCAGATGTTACAACTGTTGCATGAACCCAATCCTTGTGACCACTAAACGTACTTACGATCTGATTGTTAGACACATCCAGCTTGTGAATTTGCCGGGCCGAAGTTGGAATATACAAATGGCCTCCATGTCGAACGATGCGAGCCCCGTGCCCTGACAATGGTACATCTGCCGCACGACCACCATCCGCCACATTCCACCGGTGCAGTCGTTTGTCATCCGCGACGGAAAAGACTTGCGATCCATCGGCAGAAAAAACAACTCCTCGAACGGGAGCAGAATGCCCAGAATAGTTGAGGATCATTTCACCAGACTCCAAATCCAGAACCTTGACAGATTTATCGCGGCTACCTGATGCGAGCCGTTTGCCATCGGGACTAAATGCAATCACTGTTACCCAATCCGCGTGACTGGTATAGGTTTTGGTTATCGCATTCGTATCGATGTTGACGATGCGAATACTATTGTCAGCAAAACCGACAGCCAGCTCATTGGTGCCGGGCCGAAAAGCGACATCCAATGCGACATCGATCGAACGGGTTACAATTGCGGAGACTTGCTTTGTTGCGAGATCCACAATGCGAACCTCCCCAATCCGCCCCGGTTCTCCACAAGCAACCGCAACCTTATCGCCTTGGTCGTTTATTGCAATGGCGAAAACACGCTGCCCAATATTGGAAATCCTACTATCGAGGGTTTTTTGCTGCAGATTCCAAACGAGAATCTCATGATATCCACCCGTTAACAAGAAATTGCCATCTTTCGTTAAGGCTGTTGCATATAGCGGGATGGCCGGATAAGTCGCCGATGGTGCAGCATAGGTTAGTGCCGGTGTCTGCAAGAGGAGTAGCTGCTTGGGATCCTCGCCATCGAATGCCGCTCCAGCATCGATCCATGTAGCAAGAGTTTTGATGTCGCCCTCCGACAGAGGAGGCTGTTCTGGCGGCATTCTTGTTTCCGCGTTGTCGTCTTTTACTCGGTGTAACAAAAGACTGTTGGCTGAATCCTTGCTCGCAATCGGGTTTTCACCGGAATCGCCAGGCTTCAGCAACTCTTGGTAGGTATCGAGCCGATATCCACCTTCTGCTTTCTTCGCACTATGACAAGCGACACACTTCTCAACCAAAATCGGAGCAACTTGCGATCGAAAGCCTACGGCGGGTGCCACGTCCTGCGCCTGCGCTTCCAAACAGGGCAATGTGACAATGGAGAGGGAGCATATAACCAACAGGCGAAACCAGTATTTCATGTTCGTTTTAGGTCTAGTGTTCATTCTCATTACTCCGATTGGTCTAGTGCTGGAACAAAAATTCATCGGAGTTGAGAAGTGCCCAACAGAGATCTTCGAATGATGTGGCTACATCAGGATTTTTGGCTAAGTGTTGCGTCGCCGCGACTCTCTCTTCAGCGTTAGGCAATCGAGATAGAGCAGCCAAATACAAATCATCAAGTACCACTTCGGGGCTTTGCCCAGTTGCTAATAATTTGCGGAACCGATTGTTCGGGTCTTTTAACCGATCATAAACAACAGGGCCGTTAAATAGCTCAATTGCCATCGCCAAGTTCGAGTCGCTACTGCGTTCACATGCGCAAACCGTGCTGCGTTCCGGCTGGCCAAAGACCTTCAGAAAATCAACCTTTACTAAATCGGGTGCTGGCAATTGAGTAGCTCGCGTACTGACAGGCAAACCGCCAAATCGCTGCGAAACTCCTGTCACATGATTCACTGCATCCAGCAGTTGTTCCGCATCTAGGAATCGTGGCCTTTGATGGGAAAAGTAATACTCATCGTCCTTCTGGCCATTCGAAGGCATGGAAATGGATTGATAGGTATTGCTATTGAGGATGGTCCTGAGCAAATGTTTTGTCGAGTAATTTGCCGTGCGAAACTCAGCAGCCAAGGCATTGAGCAGCGGTTCGTTGGTGCCTGGATTCGAGTCGCGGAAATCATCGACGGGATCGACAATTCCTCGGGCAAACAAATGACTCCAAACGCGATTCGCGCCGATGCGAGCAAAATAATTGTTGTCGGTCTTGGTCAACCAATCCGAAAACATTTGACGACGATCGTCCGCACTGGCATCCTGGGATCCGACACCGGGTAACCAAGGCTTCATGGTTTGCCCTGTACGTGGTTGCACTACTTCCCCTTGTTCATTAGACCAGACGAACATTTCTCCTGGGCGTAGAGTTTCCTTGCGTTGGATTCTATTGAAGAATGCTCCGAGGCCATAATAGTTATCCTGTGTCCATCGTTCAAAAGGATGGTTATGGCACTTGGCACATTGCAATCGAGCGCCGAGAAAGACTTGCGAGATCGTCTCGACGCATTCGTTCATGTCAGTTGCAGTGCGATAGAAATTGGCTGGCGGGTTGGCAAGAGTGCTGCCGCTGGCGGTGATTAACTCTTGGGCAAATCGATCGTACGGTACATCGGCTCGAATCGAATCCTCGATCCATTGATGGTATTTGTAGACCCCCTCCGCTCCTACTAGCTTGTTGGTTAGCTTGAGTAAATCGCCCCATTTATTCGCCCAAAACTTGGCATACTCTTCTCGTTCGAGCAGTTGATCAATCAGAGCTGAACGTTTGTTGGGCTCTTGGCTCTCCAAGAACTGTTTCGTTTCAGCAACTGTCGGCAAAATGCCCAGTACATCCAAATAGACTCGGCGAATAAACTCAGAATCTGAGGAACGAGCGGCCGGCAGCAATTGCATTTGCTGAAGCTTGTCATTGACCAACGTATCAATGAAATTGGCTGGGGACTGTGCGTTCCATTGAAAATTAGGGTCATGATCAATGAAAGTTAATCTAACGGATTCAATGTGCTCCAGGAAACGAACCAGAATGACGACTTCTCCTTTGCTCTTAGGAGTAACTAACCCGTACGCGTTAACCTCTGCAATTTGCTGATTGGACGATTCATATGCGACAAGTTCAGTGACATCCCGCTTCGAGCCATTCGCAAAATGAGCGATGGCGGCAATCTGTTGCGATCCGCCTGTGAGAGGCAACATACGCTTTTCCCCAGGATACACTTCCAAACGCGAACATCTCGGAGTATCCGCTGGGTCGGGTTTGCCACCCTCTTGAAGCCATTTCAAAAGAACTTTGTAAGCAACGTCTTCTTGACGGATTTGCTTGCCACCTCCGTGATAAACGGACATTAGCGGCTTAAGAAGCAACAAGCTTTGTTCGGGCTTTACTAGATTGAGGCGTCTTCCAAACTCCTCGTGAATCAAAGTCAATTCATCTAGCTGCTTATCAAATGCACGAAGCGATAATCGAAACATCCCTTTACCGCTCGGTGATCCGTGACAAGCGCCAGAGTTGCAGCCCTGTTTTGATAAAGCGACAAGAACCTCCGATTCAAAATCGGTTCTACGCTCCACCGACTGATTGGTCACGCGAACGGGAATGGTCCTTTCGATAGTGCCCGCTTGTACTTGTACGACAGTTTCGCCGTCGGAAACAGGCACGATTACGCCATTTTCCCACCTTGCTACGGCCTCATTAAGCGATTTCACAACCGCTCGCTTGGTCCAATCGGCGACACTACCATTTTCCATTTTTCCTGTGACAATCAGTTGACGCTTGGATTGTTTTCCATCGAGTGCAATCTCGATCGGATAAACTTCTAGCTCGGTTGGTAATCGCTCCACCGACATTTCTGGTAACGAGCTCGCAAACGAAAAATCTTTGCCTGCATAATTGCTGGTGGCCGTACATTGCAGATTCAGTTTCGTCAGCTTGTATTCGGTTGTTACTTGAATCGGCACAGTCACTGAATTCTGGTCAGCCGCGATTGATACCGATTCTGGCAGCACCACACCTGCAGGGACGTTTAACCATTTGATCACAATCGGCGCATTACTCTGTTCGCGAACGACCGAAACCACAAGCTCAGCAGGTCGCGAGGGTGTAATTAGCTTTGGCGCTGTCCAAGCAAATTGAACGGGGCTAAACCAGCTAATTGGAATGGGAAACGTTTTCGTTAATCCACGGCCAGCATGCTCTGAATAAAGACGAAGCGGAACATTCGTGGCATTTTGATTCTTACTCGTTAGCTGCTTAAGTGTTATCGTAATTTTGTCATTCTCAAGCTTCGTTACCATCGGCCAAGAAGCCGACTCCTGTGTGGGAAGAACGGTAAACGGCGCTTTAAAATCTTCCGCTAGCCGTTTGATTTCGAGTGCAACATCTTGTTCATCAACATGCTGCGCTAAGCGAATGTTTTGACTGGGCTGCAAATCGAACGGGACATTGATCGCAGTCGCGGTGATCGCAGCAAAACGGTTTTCCGACCATTGAGGTGGATACGGAACATGCGGCCTTTTCAATCGGCTGATGGCGAGACTGGAAACTCCCGTAACGATCCTGGGCTCCCCTCGGCTCCGACCGATGATTTGAAGGGATGCGAGCCGCGGTAGAGGGGATGCGTGTTGAGGTACGACAAAGACTCGATGCTCAGCAGCATCTGCTGGTATTGTAGGGTTCAATAAGATGTGGCCACTGTTAGGATTCGCGAATTCCAAGTCCACTTCCCCTTTGTATCCGCTTCTCTGGCATAGCAGGTCAATCGCGAAAGCTCCACTTGCCTCATCGACTATAAACTGCTGCTTGGAATTAGCATCCCCTTTGATGGCCAGTTGAAACGAAACCAGAGGCGTACAGTCGATCCAATAATTGAACGCAATGCCGCTTCGCTTGAGTAGATCGGTCACTTCGAGAGTAAATTCTTCGCTCGAAGGAAACGTAAAATCGAATCCCCACTCGTCTTCTTTCTGCGTTGCAGTTTCTGCAACCACTGCGCCGGCTGCATTTTTCAGTTTCATTCGCAAGAGAGTCGGAAATCGTAGGCTCTTCGTTCTTGCTTGAACCCGCACTGCTTGCCCTTGCAGCCCCTGGAATTTAAACGTGTCGGGTTTTCCAGCCTCAGCGAGAGTTCCGTACACGGATGCGGGAAGAGCATTTACAACTGCCGATTCCTCAAAGATCTTGGTCTCTGGACTAGCAACGCGAACAGGTAACCAAGACGACGATTGAGCTCCCACAGGTTTGTAACTCACCCATTCGGTTTCATTGGGGAATCCATTCACAAACTGTATATCTTTCTCACCGATCGAGTTGCCATTCGGATCTAGAAACGCAACCTTTGTCGATTGGCCTCGGACCACACCGATTGGTTTCACGGAAGAAACCATCGGAAAATCACCAACTCGAAGATAGTAAACACCACCAGCAACATAGCGAGCATCTCGAACTTCCAACAGATAATCACCAGCGGTTTCGAATCGATACTGAAACCGAGGCTCAACGCCTGTTCCATCGTCGTCGCTATGCATCAGCAACTCACCACTGAGCTTGTACAATCGAATAACCGGGTCCATGTTCGAAAGCATTGATTGAGAAAGCACCTCAAACGAAAGCGTTTTACCAGCCTCGACCGTTAGCTTATAAAAGTCGCTTTCTGCACCACGACTTGCACCGAAGATGCCTGCCAGATTCGTTTCGTAAGTGACTGAGCCGCCTCACGTGTGGTATTCGCAGCAGCTCGAGGAATCGCGGGGATGTCATCGCACACGAATACGAAAGGCTCTTGAAGCGATGATGCGGTGGTCCCGCTTATTCCAAATGCACCGAGAGGAGCATCGGGCGCAACCTCGATTTCCAATACTGCTTGTTCGGGGCTAGTCACTTCGAGCTTGAGGGTGACACCAGACGCGGTCGATACCAATTCCGTGGTGGGACCCAACTGCTGGCCTGAGACGACATGTTTAGACTTAACGCCAGGTTGCACCGTTCTAGGCTGAATGTCGGCAATTTGTGCAAAGACAATTGCTGTATTCCAAAAGGCAACAATTGCAAACGATATAAATCGCAGCGATACACTGACACTACGACGATGGGTTTCTTGCTTAATGCAACTCATTATGTGAATCATTAGGAGTCCGCTCCTGTGTAGAGAGGATTGATCACTGTGCCATTTACGAGAAAATGATTACGCTGCAGCGGATCAACAATGGTCGTTTCCTCGTGAACGCCCAATGCATGAAAGGTTGTCGAAAGAACATCGGCAGGGGACCATGGACGAGTCAGTGGGTAAGCGGCATGTGCGTCAGTCTTGCCGATCACTTGACCACCTAGTACGCCCGCGCCAGCAAATAGTCCTGAATATGCGGCGGCCCAGTGATCTCGCCCCGGTATTTTTTCACCTGGCAATGTCGAGATCTTGGGGGTCCTGCCAAACTCCCCCATCACGATTACTAACGTTTGGTCTAGCAATCCACTTGCCTTTAGATCATCCATCAACGCGGCGATACCCATATCTAGTTGCGGCAATAATGTGTTCTTGAGTCGTCCCCAGTTGTCGACGTGAGTATCCCATGTTTGTACGATACCCATAGTCGCTTGAATGACGGGCACACCAGCTTCGACCAGCCGCCTCGCCATTAACAGAGACTGGCCGAACTTGTTGCGTCCATAACGATCTCTGGTCGCGTCCGACTCGCTCTTGATATCAAAGGCGGAAACGACTTTT
>VYLF01000454.1_pt1 | contig 13063 bp, 10 predicted proteins | sample 5114371 | NCBI WGS metagenome assembly VYLF01 (sample SAMN12291773, study PRJNA351875) | freshwater metagenome | isolation source: freshwater lake | place: USA: Michigan, Kent Lake | collected 2013-08-15 | reverse complement strand
ATCGAAACGAATAGGCTTTTTCCATACCTCACATTTTAGCATATATTTCGTAAACGATGCTCATATTTAACAGTAAAGCCGTCGTAGAACGACGGGGTTTCAGACCCAAAATTTCGATGACCACTATTTTAGCAAATGGAGAGAATTCTTGTCCATTAAGAAATGTTACGAATTACATGGGTACATTAAGAAAAGTTAATGGGTATATCCATTGATGGATAAGGGTTTTCGGCTATTGTAGTAGATATGTATGGGGGAAGTTAAGGAATAAGAGAAATCGGGATGACAGGATTCGAACCTGCGGCCCCTTCGTCCCGAACGAAGTGCGCTACCAAGCTGCGCTACATCCCGAAAGTCTTTAGCTAAATTATCATAGCATATTCTGCCTTAAGTGGGTCGAGACTTGCTAGGATATTAGGGATATGAGCAAAAATTATCGGAGTAGTTCGGGCGTGACGGTAAAACCAGAGTGGTTACGGGTAAAAGCACCGCAATGGCAGCGAGTCGGCAGTGTTAAGGAGGTTTTACGCGATTTAGGCTTAAATACCGTTTGTGAGGAGGCTTCCTGCCCCAATATCGGCGAGTGTTTCCACGCGGGGACGGCTACCTTTTTAATTATGGGGCCGGCTTGCACTCGCGCCTGTCCTTACTGTGATATAGATTTTGAAAAAAAACCGCAACCTTTAGACCCCACGGAACCCCAGCGACTAGCGGCAGCCGTGCAACGTCTCGATCTTAATCATGTAGTGATCACTTCTGTCAATCGCGATGACTTGGCCGATGGGGGTGCTAGTCAATTTGTCCGTTGCATCGAGGAAATTCGCCGCATTTCCGAAAAAACCACCATCGAAGTGCTGATTCCCGATCTTTGCGGCAATTGGCAAGCTTTAGCTTTTATTCTTGCCGCTAAACCTCAAGTTTTAAACCACAATACCGAAACTGTTCCCCGTCTCTATCGTCGCGTGCGTCCCCAGGGCGATTACCAGCGTTCTCTAGAATTATTGCAGCGCGCCCGCGCCATTGTTCCCGCTACCTACACAAAATCGGGCATTATGGTGGGATTGGGGGAAACCGATGAGGAAGTGCGCCAAGTGATGCGCGATTTACGGTCCGTCGATTGTGATATTCTCACCATCGGGCAGTATCTGCAACCATCGCCAAAACATCTCGGTGTACAGGAATTTATCACCCCCGAACAGTTCAACGCTTGGCGCGAATATGGGGAATCTCTGGGACTTTTACAAATTGTTGCGAGTCCCTTGACAAGAAGCTCTTATCATGCTGAACAAGTCAGAGCCTTAATGAATTTGTACCCGCGAGAGTCTTGAGATGGGGCAGTAATTGCTGAAAAGCTCGTCCTCGGTGGCTAATTTTTCTTTTTAATTCGGGAGACATTTCCGCAAAGGTTAAAGCGTATTCGGGGACATAAAAAATCGGATCATAACCAAAACCACCTTTACCCCTAGGACTGGTTAAAATTTCTCCCGTGCAGATTCCTGTAGCAGTAAAGGCAATCTCACCATCGGGACGGGCGATCGCAATTACACAGACAAAACGGGCCGAACGATCCTGATTATCTCCTAATTCTCTGACTAGGCGATCGATTCTTTCTCGATCATTTTCACCGTAGCGGGCCGAGTAAATCCCCGGGGCATTTCCTAACCCAGTTACTTCCAATCCCGAATCATCAGCGATCGACCATTCTCCCAATGTTAGGGCAATTTGAGCAGCTTTTAAATAAGCATTTTCAGCAAAAGTCGCCCCTGTTTCCTCTATCTCTAAATAATCTGGTTTTAACTGCAATTCTAGGTCAATATCAGTTAAGTATTCCCCTATCTCTGCTAATTTACCCGGGTTACTCGTGGCTAGAATTAATTTTTTCATCGAAAATAATCGGTTTGAAACCCCGGCCTTTTAGGACGGCTTGACGTTGAGAATATTTCACTATACACTAAAGCTACAGTGAAAACTTTTAACTCCCTGACTGCTTTGGATCGGACGGACATTTCCCCCTGATTATTGCGAGGATTAAAGTTAAGGATGGGTTCCTTAAAATTCCCATTGACTGAAAGACTCAAAGACAAACATATCAAGGAAGTACAAATAAGTGGGTGGGTGGAATTAAATATAGATGAACGTAGGTTGGGTTGAAGCATGAAACCCAACGCCTGCTCATGTTACGCTACCGCTAACCCATCCTACAAATAATTGTGCCTCCCTACTTACATCCAAAATACTCGGCTCGCTGGTTTGACAGCAATTGTCTTTATGAAGATGAAAAAATAGAAACATCTCTTGACTCCGAAAAAGCGATAGCTATGTTGTTAAGGAAGGCAGTAGTCAGGAGATTATTTTATTTATTCCCCCCACTTCCTAATTCCTAATTCCCACACCCCACACCCTACACCCCACACCCTACACCCCACACCCTAAACCCCACACCCCACACCCTACACCCCACACCCTACACCCTACACCCCACACCCTACACCCCACACCCCACACCCCACACCCCACACCCCACACCCCACACCCTACACCCATCACCTCATCCATGACACCAGATAGTTTTCGCGTCAGTTTTGCTCCCTTATCTTTGCAGGAAGTATATCAATTAGCCGATGATGGGGCTAATGGTGCTATTGTACTAATGAGTGGCACTGTACGGGAGCAAACCGACGGTAAACCGGTTATTTATCTTGATTATCAGGCCTACGAACCCATGGCGATCGAGGTTTTCCGGCAAATTGCTCGGCAAATTCGGCAAACCTGGCCCGATACCAATCGAGTTGTCATTCACCATCGCACCGGTAAGCTACAAATCGGTGAAATTAGCGTCTTAGTAGCGGTGGGTTGTCCCCATCGGGGGGAAGCTTTCGCAGCCTGTCGTTATGCTATTGATACTCTCAAGCATAATGCCCCCATCTGGAAAAAAGAATACTGGTCTGATGGTTCTAGTCAATGGGTTAGTATTGGGGCTTGTGAAACGGCGCATTAGGTCTAATAACGCAAAATTAAGGCAATTTTTTGGTAATCGTTCAAGGAATCTTCATCGACTAAAGCTACACGTCCTCCCTTGGCCAATACCACTTCGATAATTTCATCCACTGCATCATCGATTACCTCCGTACCACCGACGTTTTCCACCAGTATCAAATCACCGTTTTCGCTTAAAACTGCGGGTACATGGTAATTTTTATCCACTAATAACAATTTTCCTCGACCTTCCTGCGCTAAACGCCACACTTCTCCCAGGGTAGAGATAACTTTTTGAGCGCTGACTGCCGCGTCCAAAGCTTGCAGGGCTTCAGTTTTTTGATTCTGACGCACTGAATGCATAATCGGCAATACTTGCGGAATTAATTCTGGCAGTGAGGTTTTGTCAAAATTGCCGGTTAAAGTGCCAACAATTGCTGATGTGTACTGTGAAACTTCTTGAAAGAAGGAAATTTGACGAACCACTCCACCCACAATCAAAGGGGAAGAATCATCAATGTCAATGTATTCACCCAGAGCATTATCTACCTGCTGGAAAAATCGCCGGATTCTATCATCTAGATAACTGGTATCGGCATCAAAGGGCAGTGGTGCGGTGGCCCCCGGTCCAGTCATTTCTAAGGGAAAATTTTGATCGCGAATTTCTTCGAGAGTTTCTCCTGTAGCTGAGATTAAACGAGTAGAACCCTGACTTAATAGTAACAGCCAACAGGGTTGTTCTCGATGTAATCCATAAACTAAATCCCGTGTGGCAAAGGTTTTATCGATGACAACTCTTGCCTGGACAGAAAAAGGCAAGTTATAAAGCTTGGCAATATCCGGACCAATATAGAGAGCTAATCCATCTAGAGTATAAGGATAATCTATTTCAGCCACTAGACTATCGAGGCGCTCGAACAAAGGTTCGATTTCACGTTTAGAGAATTCTGCCGATAATCGGCGCTTTGCTTCATCGACCAAATTTTTAACGAGAATAGGGTCTTGTTTGTTATCCGGTGAGGTGCGATGGGTAGGTAAGAGAATGGAAAGGGCGGGTATTTGAGTTAGGGATTGTAGTTTCTTAAGTTCTTGACGAGTAATCATTGATTTTAGCTTGATTGATAGGGTTAAGGAGCTAAAAATACTGGCTTTATCCAGATTTTCTCGATTTCTTCAGTATTCCAGCTAACATTTTAGGGAAAAAATGTAATTATATCTAGAAAATTAAGAATTTATACTGAATTGCTTTGGCAGAGATTGAGGGAATTTTTAACCAGAAAACTAGGAATATTATTGATTTATCGATCGTCCACCATCAGGACAGAAAATGTTCAGGATGGGTTATTTACCCATCCTCGGAATAATTAGGCCGCTATGGCGGTTTTTTCCGCTGTTAATGCCTCTTGGCGTTGAAATTCGGCTAATTGTGCCATAATTTCATCCCGAACAATCTGACGGTATTCCAGGAAATGCTCGTTGTGGGCGCAGACAGTGATATAGTGTTCGGCATTGGCGGGATTATGGCGCAAAATACCGAATAAATTCTGCCAGAATTTCCAGCGAGTGGAACGTTTAAAGCCCTGTCGCCAGATAATTACCGCTAGGGCATAGAGATCGGCCCGTCGAGGCAGTTTAAAGGCAGGTTTCGCTTTAGGTGCCCCTAATTTCAGGAAACAGCGATAGGTGCGATCGAGAAATACCTCCGGATCGTACAATTTCCAGAAGGCTTCAATATATTCCGTGGCAATATCTTCGATCGGCCGGGTGGGAACGAAATTCATCAGGGTACTTTGGTTAATGTCCTGTTTCCCCGTTAATCTTAGTCGTCCTTCTTTTTCCAAGCGAGTCCATAGGGCGGTATTGGGTAAAGCTTGTAACATTCCAAATAGAGCCGTGGGAATGGCCGCTTCTTCGACAAAATTAATGATGCGATCGGCCGCTCCTTTTTTCTCGCCATCAAAACCGATGATAAATCCCGCCATAGGGCGCAATCCAGCTTTAATAATCTTTTCTACCGTCTCGGTTAACGAACTACGGGTATTTTGGAATTTTTTGGTTAATTGTAAACTTTCTTCGTCGGGGGTTTCAATGCCTAAAAAGACGGCATCAAAGTAACAATCGACCATCATTTCCATTAATTCGGGATCGGCGGCTAAATCGACCGATGCTTCCGTGTTAAAACGGAAAGGATACTGGTGTTCTTCTTGCCAAACTTTTAATTCTTTGAGGAGTAATTTAACGTTGCGCTTGTTGCCAATAAAATTATCATCCACCATGAACACGCCCCGGCGCCAACCTAACTCGTAGAGATAATCTAATTCTTTTAATAATTGTGCGGGGGTTTTGGTGCGGGGTTTACGACCGTAGAGAACGATAATATCGCAAAATTCGCACTGGAAGGGACATCCGCGCGAGAATTGTACCGACATGGAATCATAAGCTTCAAAATCGAGCAGATCGTAGCGTGGGATCGGGGTAATTGTCACATCGGGTTTTTCTGTGGTGCGGAAAACACCTTTAGTTTCTCCTTTTGCCAATGCTTCCACAAACATCGGGATGGTGATTTCTCCCTCATCGAGGATCAGAAAATCAGCCTCGGCCACTTCGTGGGGGATAGAAGTGGGATAGGGACCACCCACGGCCACCAGTTTACCCCGTTGCTTGGCTTCGTGAATTTGCTCGATTAAATCTTGACGTTGGACAATCATGCCGGAAAGAATCACTATTTCGGCCCAGTCCCATTCTGCTTCTGTCACCGCCCGAATATTGCGATCAACCAGTTTAAATTCCCATTGCTGCGGTAAAATCGCCGCCACCGTCACCATACCCAGGGGAGGAAGTAAGACTTTGCGATCGACTAATTCCAGAATTTTGTTATAAGACCAGAAAGTCGGCGGAAAAACGGGATAAATCAGTAAGGCGCGCATATTCACTCCTCGCTCGATGGCGATCGATTCTTGACCTTTCGCTTGATTGTAATCTTTTTCGGTCAGGGATGGTAAAACCGTTATTTAGCCCTAGAACTAAGATCAGGCTTGATTTTCGGCCGCCATGCCCACCCTTGACCCTGCCCCCATAAAAGTTTATGGTCAACATTAATAAAATTTATGTAAACAAATGTTGCATAGTCTGGGAAGTTATGTTACATTTAATATCAAGCACTTGAATCAAATGCAATTTTATTATAGGAAGGCAATTCACCATGGATAAGCAAGAAAACAAACTCGGCTTCACCGCTTTCGCTGAAAACTGGAATGGTCGTTTAGCCATGCTCGGTTTCGTTATTGGCGTAGCTACGGAATACTTAACCCACAAAGGTATCCTTGCTCAATTAGGCTTAATGTAATTTCAGCCTCGATTGCTGTGCATCTACAATCAACTTGAATAAATTATCAAAAAAGGGAGGAGCATCGCTCTTTCCCTTTTTTTGTTGCAGGTTGGGGATGGGGGAGTGGGGTGATAGGGAAGTGGGGTGTGGGGTGTGGGGTAGATGATGTACTGGAAAATCTCTCAAGTAACCTTGTTTGAGAATACTTGTCGGCAATTCCTGTCTATGGTTAATTAAGAAAAATAAACTGTAGCGAAATATACTGTTTTTTCATGTTCTAATGGGGATAGATAGGGGGAAAAAAATCATGTCGAAATCACTCTTTACCGATGCCAGCAGTCGCCTAGAACGCGCCCTTAAGTATGTCTCCATTTCCGATGATGCGATCGAGCGGTTAAAATATCCCAAAGCTAGTCTCAGCGTCTCCATACCCGTCCGTATGGACAACGGCACTCTGAGAATCTTCCAAGGCTACCGCGTCCGCTACGATGACACCCGCGGCCCCGGCAAAGGAGGGGTGCGCTATCATCCCAACGTCAACATCGATGAGGTGCAGTCCCTAGCCTTTTGGATGACCTTTAAATGCGCCCTGCTGGATTTGCCCTTTGGTGGGGCTAAGGGCGGCATTACCCTCAATCCGAAAGAATTGTCAAAAGCCGAGTTAGAACGCCTTAGCCGGGGCTATATCGAGGGTATAGCCGACTTTATCGGTCCCGATGTCGATATTCTTGCCCCCGATGTCTATACCAACGAGATGATCATGGGTTGGATGATGGACCAGTACAGCATCATTCAGCGTAAAATTAGTCCAGCGGTGGTGACGGGGAAACCTTTAACCATGGGAGGCAGTCGTGGCCGCGATACGGCGACAGGAACGGGGGCTTTTCATGTTATTAACTCTCTTTTGCCGAAATTAGACAAAAAACCCGCTAATACTACCGTGGCCGTCCAGGGATTCGGTAACGCCGGGGCTATAGTGGCGGATCTCCTCGCCAAAGCTGGTTATCAAGTGGTGGCGGTAAGTGATTCCCAGGGCGGCATTTATCGGGAAAAAGGCCTAGATATTGCCAGCATTCGTGAGTATAAACAGGAACATCGCGGAATTACTGCTATTTACTGTGAGGGTACTGTGTGTAATATCGTGGAACACGAGGCGATTACTAATGAAGAATTGTTAGCCCTAGATGTGGATGTTTTGATTCCGGCTGCCCTAGAAAACCAAATTACCGCCGAAAATGCTGATCGCGTGCGGGCAAAATATATCTTTGAAGTGGCCAACGGTCCGACTACCTCAGAAGCCGATCGCATTTTAGAATCAAAAGGGATTCTCGTTTTCCCCGATATTTTGGTTAACGCAGGTGGGGTAACGGTGAGTTATTTTGAATGGGTGCAAAATCGCAGCGGTCTTTATTGGCAATTAAACGAGATCAATGAGCGCTTAAAAGAAAGAATGGTGACAGAAGCGGAAAAAGTTTGGTCTTTCGCCCAGGAGTTCGATATATCTCTGCGTAACGCCGCCTACGCCCAGGCCATTGCTCGTCTCGGTGAGGCCCTAGATGCCAAGGGAACCCGCGACTATTATCAAAATAAGACGGGAGCATAACGGAGTCGGTCGTCGGTCGTCGGTCGTCAGGAAATAAATAGGGTGATAGGGTTTTGGGGTGATAGGGTGATGAGACAGCTTCCCCACTTCCCCACTTCCCCAGGAAAAACTTTTTGCCGCAAACCCTAAATATTGGAGAGCATGATGCCAGTTCAATTATCATTGCCCTTGTATCATCAACTTTCTCAACCAGAGGTGATTGAATACTTGACCAGCGATGGGTCAGCGGGCTTATCAGCAGAAGAAGTGGCCAGTCGCTACGAAAAATATGGCCCGAATGAACTGCGATTTAAGCCGGGGAAACCAGCTTGGTTGAGATTTTTGGGGCAATTTCATCAGCCGCTACTCTATATTCTCTTGCTTGCGGGTACTATTAAGGCATTTTTAGGGTCTTGGACGAATGCCTCGGTGATTTGGGGAGTTACCCTGATCAATGCCATTATTGGCTATGTGCAGGAAGCTAAGGCGGAAGGTGCGATCGCTTCCCTAGCCAAAGCCGTAACCACAGAAGCGACCGTGTTGCGAGAGGGACAAACCCTCCGGATTCCATCTCAGGATTTGGTGCCAGGAGATATCGTTTTATTGGCATCGGGGGATAAAGTACCAGCGGACTTGAGGCTGCTGAAAGTCCGCAATTTGCAGGTGGATGAGTCTGCCTTGACCGGGGAATCCTTGCCCGGGTCAAAAGCGATCGAACCCTTACCCGGGGATACGCCCCTAGCAGAAAGGACAAACATGGCCTACGCAGGGAGTTTTGTTACCTTTGGACAGGGCAAAGGGATTGTTGTCTCTACGGCCAATGCCACCGAAGTGGGGCAGATTTCTCAGTCGATGGAAAGCCGAGTCAGCCTTAGCACACCCCTGACCCGTAAATTTGCCCAATTTAGCCGCACCCTACTCTACGCAATTTTGACCCTAGCAACCTTGACCTTTGCCATCGGGTTAGGACGGGGGAAATCTTGGATCGATATGTTTGAAGCTGCCGTTGCCCTGGCAGTGAGTGCGATTCCAGAAGGGCTGCCGGCAGTAGTAACGATTACCTTGGCCATTGGGGTCAACCGCATGGCCCGTCGCAATGCGATTATTCGTAAACTGCCCGCAGTGGAAGCATTGGGGAGTGCGACCGTCATTTGTTCTGACAAAACCGGAACCCTGACCGAAAATCAAATGACTGTACAGTCCATTTATACTGAAGGGCAATATTACGCCGTTAGTGGTGGTGGCTATAGTCCCAAGGGCGAAATTAGTCTGATCACCGATGGCAACCCTGGCAGCCCCTTTGCAGAGGAATTGCCGCCGGCCCTAGGGGATTGTCTGGTAGCTGGTTTGCTTTGTAATGACTCCCAGCTAAAACAAACGGGAGAAGATTGGTCAGTGGTGGGGGATCCTACGGAAGGGGCGCTGATTGCGGCCGCCGCCAAAGCAGGTCTCAGTCAATTGGGGCTATTGTCTTTAACCCCACGATTAGATGCAATTCCCTTTGAATCTGAGTACCAATACATGGCAACCCTGCATGATGGCATACCTCGCCTGATCTATGTCAAGGGATCGGTTGAGTCGCTGATGCGTCGTTGTTGCCAGATGATCGATCGCTATGGTCAGATGACCGCGCTGAACGCCCAACAGATCGAGCAAGCGGTAGAAACGATGGCAGAGCAGGGTTTACGGGTGCTTGCCTTCGCCAAAAAAGCAGCCGCGACCCATCAGCATTCTATCGACCATGAGGATATCGAAACAGGCTTGGTGTTTCTAGGATTACAGGGCATGATTGACCCGCCTCGTCCAGAGGCGATCGCTGCTGTTCATGCCTGTCAAACTGCTGGGATTCGCGTCAAGATGATTACTGGTGATCATCTTGTCACGGCGCGGGCGATCGCGGAACGGATGGGCATTAAAACGGCAGCACAAGTCTTAGCATTTGAGGGAAAACAATTAGCGCAAATGGATAATCATCAACTGGCCCAAGCGGTTGAAGATGGATCGGTATTTGCCAGGGTTGCCCCTACCCAAAAACTGCAACTGGTGGAAGTACTCCAGTCCCAAGGAGAAATCGTGGCGATGACGGGCGATGGTGTTAATGATGCGCCGGCTCTCAAGCAGGCCGATATCGGCATTGCCATGGGGAAAGGAGGAACGGAAGTCGCCCGGGAATCTGCTGATATGCTCCTCACTGATGATAACTTTGCCTCGATCAAGGCTGCTGTCGAAGAAGGACGCACCGTTTATCAAAATTTACGCAAGGCAATCTCCTTTCTCTTACCTGTCAATGGTGGCGAATCGATGACGATTCTGATCAGTACTTTACTGGCGCGAGATTTACCCATCCTCTCCCTACAAGTACTCTGGTTGAACATGATCAACTCCGTCACGATGACTGTTCCCCTGGCCTTTGAAGCAAAATCCCCCGGCATTATGCAGTCACCACCACGCAATCCCAATGAACCTTTGATCACCAAAAAACTATTGCGCCGAATTTTGGCTGTTTCATTGTTTAACTGGATTCTGATTTTTGGTATGTTTGAGTGGGCTAAATCTACCACAGGAGATATTGCCGTTGCCCGCACAATGGCAATTCAATCCCTTGTGGCAGCACGGGTTATCTATCTGCTCAGTATCAGCCAATTAGGGATGAGCCTAGTTAACTACCTGCGTCGTCAGTCAACGTCGATCACTAATGCACCGATCCTAATTTTGGGGATTGTGGCTGCTGTTGCCCTACAAATTTTGTTTAGCCAATGGGGGGTGATGAACAGTCTGTTTGTAACGGCGACCCTAACCGGTCATCAATGGCTAATCTGTTTATTGCCGATACCGCTCATGGTGTTTTGGGCAATTTTTGCCAATGTTATCGATCCTCCTCATTGTCACGGGAAATAAATAATCGTGAATTCTTGACCGCAACTACCAAGACTGGCGGTTTTCTATTCCCCTAATTGCCAGGTTATCTCTTCACCCGCTCGTAACGGCACCAGTCCGGATTCGGGAAATGGCAATTCATCGGGAATGCGCCAAGGGGTTTTGGTTAAGGTGATTTGTTTGGTATTTCGGGGGAGTTGATAAAAATCTGGACCGTGGAAGCTGGCGAACCCTTCTAGTTGATCGATCGCATCAACGCTCTCAAAGGCTTCTGCGTACAACTCTAGGGCGTGCAGGGCTGAATAACAACCCGCACAGCCACAGGAACTTTCTTTGCTGTAGCGAGAATGGGGCGCGCTATCGGTCCCTAGAAAAAACTTGGGATTGCCCGATGTTGCCGCTTGCAAAAGTGCCAAACGATGATCCTCTCGTTTCAAAATCGGCAGGCAATAAAAATGAGGACGAATGCCACCGGTAAAGAGAATGTTTCGGCTAAATAATAAATGTTGGGGCGTAATTGTGGCGGCGACATTGTTGTTAGCAGATAGAACAAACTTGACCGCATCGGCAGTGGTAATGTGTTCAAACACCACCCGCAGCTTGGGAAATCTTGTTATCAGTGGGATTAAGTGCTTCTCAATGAACACTTTCTCTCGATCGAACACATCAATATCACCATCGGTAACTTCTCCGTGCAGTAGTAGCGGCATATCTACCTGCTCCATCGCTGCCAAAACGCCATCGCACCGACGAAGGTCCGTCACCCCCAAGTCGGAATTAGTTGTCGCACCGGCCGGGTAGTATTTCACCGCTTTGACAAACTGGGAGGCTTTCGCCGCCACGATTTCTTCGGGACTGGTATTATCGGTGAGATATAGGGTCATCAGTGGCTCGAACTGTTGACCCTCTGGAACTGCTGCCAGAATGCGCTCGCGATAGGAGGCAGCATCAGCGACTGAGCGCACTGGGGGCTTTAAATTCGGCATGATAATGGCACGGGCAAACTGACGCACCGTATGGGGTAGAACCGCTTTCATTGCCGCACCATCGCGGAGATGAAGGTGCCAGTCGTCGGGTCGAGTCATTGTGAGTCTTCGCATTGTTCAATCATACTACGGTTAGGGTTCCCACCTCACCAAACACAAGGGTTTTAGTTGATTGGAAAGAACCTTTGATTTTAAGTAGCTGGTTACAATTAAATTAAAAATGAATTTTAGGTTCGATCCCCCCTGCCCCCCTTGATAAGGGGGGTGCCGATCCCCCCTTAGTCCCCCCTTGATAAGGGGGGTGTCTGATAACTTTTAACGCCTACCTACTTAGCAGCGAAATTGATTTGACGGTGACGATAATTCCTCTTGACAAAATCCCAGCACTTGACATATACTTATTTATATAATGGGAATCCGTGCCTGCCTGCGACCCCCTCATTTTCAGGCTAGATAGACTTAAGGAAAATTAAATTTTGGGCGCACACAGTTCGAGCAACTCACTGACCACGATGCGCTTCTTTTTGCATGAGTGCATCAGTAGAAAACGGGTTTCTCGGAGAAACCCGTTTTCTGTGCGTTACTCAACGGATTTATAATTCCTCTTGACAAAATCCCAGCACTTGACATATACTTATTTATATAATGGGAATCCGTGCCTGCCTGCGACCCCCTCATTTTCAGGCAAGATAGACTTAGGAAAATTAAATTTTGAGCGCACAGGATGCGCTTGTTGTAATTAGTACAATTATATTATTCTCTGGAGCGATTGCATTCGTCCTCTTTAAGGGGGAATAATAATACAATTGAGAATGCAGTCAATCCCCTTAATCTCTATGGTCAATAAACTATACTACGGTGATAACCTAGAAGTGCTGCGGAAATATATCAAAGATGAGTCGATCGATCTTTGTTATATCGATCCACCCTTTAATTCTAAACGTAATTACAACCAAATTTATAACAACTTAGGCAAGGAAGATCAAGCACAAGCACAAGCGTTTGTAGATACCTGGACATGGGATAATCACGCTAACGAAGCTTTAGAAGAAATTCAAAGCAACTATCAGGGTAAATTTACCAGTCAGACTATCGATTTAATTGACGGTTTAACCAAAGTTTTAGGTAAAGGCAGTCTTCTCGCTTATCTGGTGAGTATGACTCTGAGGATTGTGGAAATCCATCGAGTTTTAAAATCTACTGGTAAGCTTTTCCGCATTTAAGTTACATTGACAGCATTACCCTTATTTTTAAGTTTTCTACTCCATTTAATAATCAATCCCCCTTCATTTAAAAGCTGATTGACTACTTTTT
>VYLF01000957.1_pt1 | contig 13065 bp, 11 predicted proteins | sample 5114371 | NCBI WGS metagenome assembly VYLF01 (sample SAMN12291773, study PRJNA351875) | freshwater metagenome | isolation source: freshwater lake | place: USA: Michigan, Kent Lake | collected 2013-08-15 | reverse complement strand
CAACCAATTAGCTTCAACTATACCACTGGACCCATTGATGCTACCGCCAATGTAGATTACACTAGCCAGACAGGAACCCTCACCATTGCGGCGAATACTTCCACCGCTACTATTAGCATTCCCATCCTCAATGATAACCTCAACGAAGCCGATGAAGCCTTTACAGTAACCCTGTCAAATGCGGTTAATGCTACCATCAATCCCGAAGGAGGAATAGGAGAAGTTATCATTACTGATACTTGGCAAAGCAGTCTCACTCGCACCTTACCCAACAATGTCGAAAACCTCAGACTAATTGGCAGTAATAATATTAACGGTACAGGTAACGCCAGTAACAATAATATCACCGGAAATAGTGGCAATAATCAAATCAATGGTGCTAATGGTGCTGATATTCTAACCGGTGGTCCAGGTGCAGATACTTTTATCTTCCAATTTGGCCAATCTACCACATCAGCAAGCGATAGTATCACAGATTTTGCCATCAATACTGATAAAATTGACTTATTAACTCAAGGTGGACTACCCATGAATGCGCCTAGTAGTTTCAGTCGACTGATGCCAATGGAGCCACTACAGGTAATCAAGAATTAGCGGTTAATAGTGCCGCCTTAGTGCAAGTAACAACTGGTGCGATAGCTGGAACTTACCTCGTTATTAATGATAGCGCGGCTGGCTTCCAATCCAGCAATGATTTATTAATAAATATCACTGGATTTACTGGTACTTTACCAGCTTTAGGGAGCATTCCGGTGGGTAATTTCTTTGTTTAATTAAGTAGGCGTAGGGTGCGTTAGGCGGCTATCAATTCCGTCAAAAAACCAAAATTAACAAGCCGCCGTAACGCACCAACTCTATTATTAAATCGGTGCGTTACGCTATTGCGCTTCACCCCCTAGGAGTAAGCAGACAACTCAAATGAACCCAACAACCGCCAATTATGATGAACCCTGGAAAGAAGCATTAAGTCACCTAGAAAACGGGTTTCTCGGAGAAACCCGTTTTCTGGACTTTAAGAAAAATAAGTTGGATTTAAAGTTTTAAGGATTAAAGTTTGGTAAGTAGGGAGGCACAATTATTTGTAGGATGGGTTAGCGGTAGCGTAACATAATCGGGCGTTGGTTTTCATGCTTCAACCCAACCTACGTTCATTTTATATTTAATTCCACCCACCCACTTAAGTTTATTGACAAAGAGAAGCTGTCAATCAATATTGACGAATTAATTATAAGTATCAAAAATCATTCTCAGAAACTGTCCTTAGACAAACAGCAAATTAAACAGGATTTATCGGACGCACTCTGTAAAGTTTTCGGTACATGGAATGCTACTGATGTTAAAAAAGAAGACTTGGAAAGAGACTTAAGATTAGCTTATGAGTTATCTTATTTTTATCAAACACAAACATATCAACTAATGGTCAATTGGCAATCTAATCATCATCCTTATCAAATATTCTGATTTGGCTTATTGCCTTAAGTTTGAGATGACATATTTAACAAATCGGCTCGACTTTGTGTTATAATCAAAGCAAGGCTTTAAAGACGATATTCTCAGCAAATTATGCCTATTGTTCTTCCTGGCACTCTAATTTCACTGAAAGATTAATTTAACCTTGATCTGTCGGGATTGATTTCTTAACCTTTTAATAAATTGATTTTTTCCCCAGTCAGGCTAGAATCAGTAGGATTAGCATCCAAGATAATCGGGGTAACTTTGGTTAATCTGGGGCAGTGTAGCCTAAAAAAACGCCCAAAATAGTCAAATTTAGGCTGAAGTGGCTTCTTACTAACTGTTTAATCTATTATTTAGGTATTAGACTCTATGGCTAAAGCTCCTAGCGTAACTTCCGAAATCGATCTTAAAGATTCGCAATATTACTTTAACCGAGAATTAAGCTGGTTAGAATTTAATCATCGCGTGCTTTATGAGGCACTTGATCCTCGGACTCCCCTACTAGAAAGATTAAAATTTACCGCCATTTTTTGTGCCAATCTCGACGAATTTTTTATGGTACGGGTGGCAGTTCTTAAACAACAGGTAGAGGCAAATGTAGCCGTTTTAAGTGCCGATGGCCGGACTGCCTCGGAACAGCTAACCGAGATAAGTAAACGTCTGCGTCCCCTTGTGCAACAGCAGGATCATCTTTTTGAACACACCCTGAAAAACCTGTTAGTAGAACAGGGAATTCATCTGATTAACTATGTGGATTTACATCAAGAACAGCGCAATTATCTCCATGATTACTTTGAACAAAATATTTTCCCCGTTTTAACTCCTCTAGCGGTGGATCCTAGTCATCCTTTTCCCTATATTTCTAATCTTAGTCTCAATTTAGCCGTAGTCGTTCGCGATCCCGACACCGATAAAGAACTATTTGCCAGGGTGAAAGTACCGCAGGTTTTCCCCCGTTTTCTGGCATTACCCAAGGAATTACGCCACCAAGACGGAAAAGCTTCGATTTGGACGGGAGTACCCCTTGAACAGGTGGTAATGCACAATTTAGAGGCACTTTTCCCCAGCATGATCATTCAAGAATGTTATCCTTTTCGGGTGACGCGCAACGCCGATATCTCCGTCGAAGAAGATGAGGCCGATGATTTATTATTAGCGATCGAGGAAGAAGTACGCAAGCGCCGCATCGGTAAATCGGCAGTACGTCTGGAAATTCACAGTTCTACCCCTAGCAATATTAAAAACCGGATCATGCGCGATCTCGGACTTGAGGAGATCGATGTTTACGATGTGGATGGACTGCTGGGACACAAAGATTTATTTTATTTTATGTCTTTACCCTGTCCCGAACTGAAAGATCCGCCTTGGAATCCTGTCACCCCACCGGTTTTACAGGGATTGCGAGAAATAGTTGACGGTAACGAAGACGGGATCCTAGAACAGGATGGCGAAGATATTTTTACTTTAATTCGCAATAACGATATTCTCGTTCATCACCCTTACCATTCCTTTAGTGCCTCAGTACAACAGTTTATCGCCCAGGCTGCCCATGATGCCCATGTTTTAGCGATTAAAATGACTTTGTATCGTACTTCCGGAGATTCCCCGATTGTCAATTCCCTGATTGCGGCGGCGGAAAATGGTAAACAGGTAGCGGCGTTAGTGGAACTAAAAGCCCGCTTTGATGAGGAAAATAACATTACTTGGGCGAAAAAGCTCGAACAAGCCGGAGTTCACGTTGTTTATGGCTTAGTTGGTCTAAAAACCCATACGAAAGTGGTTCTCGTGGTCAGAAAAGAAGGGGATAAAATCCGTCGTTATTTCCATATTGGCACGGGTAATTATAACCCAAAAACGGCTAAATTATACACTGATTTGGGTTTACTTAGCTGTCGCGAGGATTTGGGGGCAGATATCACTGATTTATTTAACTTTCTGACCGGATACTCCCGTCAGCAATCCTATCGCAAACTTTTAATTGCTCCGGTGAGTTTGCGAAAACGGATGTTAGCAATGATCGAGCGCGAGGCCAAAAACTGTAAAAATGGCGGTACGGGGCGCATTGTCGCAAAAATGAACTCTATTGTCGATAAACCGATTATAGAAGCCTTATACGCCGCTTCTCGTGCTGGCGTGCAGATTGACTTAATTATTCGTGGGATCTGTTGTTTACGGCCCGGATTGCCGGAAGTGAGCGAAAATATCCGAGTAATTAGCATTATCGGCCGCTTTTTGGAACATTCCCGCATTTTTTACTTCTACAATGGTGGTCAGGAGGAGGTTTATATTGGTAGCGCCGATTGGATGACGCGGAACCTGACTCGTCGCGTGGAAGCAGTGACACCCATCGATGAACCAGCGATCGCCAAGGAACTGGAAGAAATTCTCGGCATCATGTTGTCAGATAACCGGCAAGCATGGGAATTACAATCCGACGGCAGTTATATTCAGCGTCGTGCTGCCAACCAGGGACAGGAAAGCAGTACCCATGTAATTTTAATGGACAAGGCCTTTAAATCTGCGGGTATTAGTCCATAGGAACAGTTATCAGTTATCAGTTATCAACATTTTTCGCGGGTTAGACACAATGGCTGAAAATCTAGAGTTTTCGTTGAGGTGCGTCGATGCCTTGTCCAGTAAGGCTTTGAGCCTCATGACCGAGGTGACTATTGAAAATTATTATTAATTATGGCTTATTTTTCAGTATCCCACGAAAAATTGCTGTACAATCCTTGCACAGCTTAGTTTTGCCAAGCTAGTCTTGCTTCCAATTCGTGAAGCGTATGAATGGAAACCACTCATTTGTTGGCTAAGTCCGTTGAAATTCTGGGCTATACTTGCTTCCAATTCGTGAAGCGTATGAATGGAAACACCTCGAAGGTCAAAGTTTGATTGCGTGTCGTCGCTTCAACTTGCTTCCAATTCGTGAAGCGTCTGGATGGAAAAACGAAAGTTACCTGGCTGCGACAACACATATAATGAAAACGTCGATCGAGTCAATTAAAAAAAATTCCCAGGCGAGCTTGCTTCTAATTCGTGAAGCGTGTGAATGGAAACAATGTGTAGGGTTAATTCATGAATTAACCCTACAATTTTTTTACTTCCAATTAGTGAAGCCTCTGAATGGAAACATACCCAAACAACATCCGTCCGCTACAATATTTCTCGGATAATGCCCCTAACGTAGGGGTGGGGATTGTCCTAGCGGGAAAACCCCACCCCTACCCTAGCGGCGATCTAGCTATTTCCTCCTAGAAGAGGCTAAACACAAGGACGCTGAGTGCCTTTTTGTTAATCTATTGCCGATATTTCACGGGAACTATTTGTTAGGATCGAAAAATCTTTACGTTCAGCTACAACCATGAGCGATCTCACCCCGGAGGAAGTCCTTGAGCTAGAAGCGATTGGCGAACTCGACCAAATTTTCAGCTACATCAACGCTGTCATTGCCGCCAGAGTAAATGGTCATTCCTAAATCGCTCCACCATATTGTTCGACAACGCGCTAGGTTTCAGTGTGAATACTGTCACTATCCCGAACTCCTCAGTGATGCTCTCACCCTGTTTTTACATTGGCGCAAGTCATGCTATATTATGGGCTGTGGCTCTTCGTTACTTGGCATGATTCGATCAGGGGGCATAAATCGAAGCAATGTCTTTCTGTGTAAGGGTTTTATCCTTTATAACCCCCTCCATTGCATAACACAAACCGAAGAGCCTAAACTGCTAAAAGTTGAACTTTTTCTGGATCGGCTAGAAGAAATCACAGACCAAGCTTCTGACGGTATTGAGAAAGCCAAGCTTTAAACCGTTCGCAGTACCCAAATCAAACTATCTCTTTCATTTAATCAACTCAAACTACTGGAGAGACTCATGGTTGAAACTACAACAAAACTCAAAAAGTTTACGATTTTACATTCCAATGATATGCACGGCGACTTTTTAGCGGAGGCTAAAACTGGACAAGGTGGTTTGATCGGCGGGTTATCATTGCTTTCTGGTTATATCAATCAAGTGCGTCAAACGGAAAAAAATACACTTTATGTTATTTCAGGTGATATGCTTCAAGGTTCGATGATTGATACCGAATTTAAAGGCTTATCAACCATGGAAATCATGAATTACCTAGCACCTAATGTAGTGACTTTAGGAAACCACGAATTAGACTATGGCTTTCCTCATTTGCTCTTCTTAGAAAAAATGGCAAACTTTCCTATTGTTAATGCCAACTTGTACATTAAAAAGTACGGTAAAAGGTTGATGAACCCCTATATCATCCTCAATGTAGATGGATTTGATGTTATGTTCATTGGTATTGTCACCGAAGAGGTTCTTAGTGCCTTAAAGCTGGACAAAAGCATTGGTACATTTGTTGGACTAGAAGATGCAGCGGCTGAAGTTGGTAAGATCTGTAATACCTACAAAAATGAAGATATTGATTTGACAATTCTCCTAACTCACATTGGTTTTGAAGAGGATCAAAAGTTAGCGGCTATGTTAGACCCTGAGTGGGGGGTGGACATGATCATTGGTGGACATTCTCATACACTTTTAGAACAGCCTGCCCAAGTAAACAACATTTTAATCACCCAGGCCGCCGTTGGGACTGATCAGATCGGACGTTTCGATATTACAGTAGACGACGATACGAACAGCATTGTCGAATGGAAATGGGAGCTTATTCCTATTAATGATCAGGTAGCTAGTCCTGACGTAGATTTGCAAAATTTTATCAATACCTACAAAGAACAAGTAGATCGCAAGTACAATCGTATTGTTAGCCGTTTAAATCGTAAATTGACTCATCCCGTGCGCGAACAAGAAACTGAGTTAGGTAATTTAATCGCTGATATCTTCTTAGAAATAGATACGATTGATGTCGTGCTTGTCGGTAGTGGTTCCATACGAGGTAAAGAATTAGGGCCTGTGGTCACTCTTGAAGATCTTAAGAAGGTTTATCCGTATGATGGTTCTCTTTATAAAATTAAAGTTACTGGAGCGCAACTGACAAAGGTATTTACCCATTTTCTGCGCCCAGAAAACAGAAAGCCTGGGGAAAGTCAATGTTATCAAATCAGCAAAGGTGTTCGAGTAGTTTATAACAATACTAAGAAAGCAATTGAATCTTTCAGTATTAATGAACAACCTGTAGAGGCTGATCGTTTATAGAAGAATATTTAAGTACTCATCAACTTCTTGACGGTCAGGTGGAAGGACGCTGGACTTTTGTTAACTAGAGTTTATGACTCTACCCAATTCGTGAAGCGTCTGAATGGAAACTTAGGCACGATTAGCAAATCCAACAATGTTTGAAACTTGCTTCCAATTTGTGAAGCGCCTGAATGGAAACGATGTGTAGGGTTAATTCATGAATTAACCCTACAATTTTTTTACTTCCAGTTCATGAAGCGTCTGGTACTAAATTCGGTTATTAAAGACTGATTATCTATTCCCATTTTGCCGTTCGGCTATCCTGATATGTAGCCTATAATCAACGGATTTAGTCTCAGTTATCAGTTATCAGTGGGTAAGTAATCAGTGATCAGATGTGATACTAAATCTGGTTATTAAAAACTGATTATCTATTGCTCCTTTTGCCTATTGCAAGAGTGCCTATTGCCTCTCCTAATATGTAGCCTATACTCAACGGATTTAGTATGACTAACTGGTTGAGAGGTTAAACCATCTCAAAAGCTGAGAGAAAGCATCTTGATCTGTATTTTCTCAACCAGTCAAATCAAGCAAGAATCCTAATAATAATTACCGACTTTGCGATGGTGAACAGCCGTTAAACTATCAGGTTTAGAAACGCGACCATCGGCGACTTTATTGTAAACAATCCAGTGGTCAGCACATTCCATACGACTAACTACCTCACATTCTAAATAAGCGAGGGCATCGGCTAAAATTGGGGAACCATTATTAGCGCTACGAGTATCGACTCCTGCAAAACGATCTTCCCCAGGTCCGAAACGTTTTAAAAAGTGTTTCATCAGGGTTTGATAATTGCCTTCTTCCAGAATATTTAAAATGAATTGATCCCCCACTTGCAGTAAAGACTCGATCGCCCGATCTTTGGCCACAGCAACGGTAAAACCGGGAGGATCAAAACTTGCTTGAGTCACCCAAGAAGCGACCATTGCCCCGCTTCTCTCTCCTTTCTTGGTGGTAATAATATATAAACCACCGCTAATCCGTCCGATGGCTTTATCGAGGTCAGTATCGAGGGATTTTCTTTGTTTAACTTTTACCTCTTGGGTTAATAGTTGTCCCATATCTGTTCCCGCTTCTTCACAGCGTTGATAGAGACTCTCGTTAGGAGTTTCTGTGCTACGAATGGGATCGAAAGCTTTGGTTAAGCCAACTTCACGAAACTTATTAAATAGAGGTAAAATTGATTCATCATCACCCCCTTGAGATTCAAACATTCCGATATATTGTTTGGGGTTAACCGAGGCGAGAATTGTGCCTAGATTTGCCGTAATTTCTTGGGCATTAATACCAGAAACAGGGGGAGTACCGATGACGATTCCCACCGCAGAAGAAGCTAATTCTTTTACCTCCTGGGGATCGGCGGATTTCAGGTCTAGAGTTTCTACAGCTAAACCAGTTTTAGTAATACCTTTAGCAATGGATTGACAGAGGCGATCGCTATAACCATAATCGGAAATATAGAAAACAGCGACGGTTTTTTCTGCCTTAGTTTGTGCTTGACTCCAATCATGATAATGGGTCAATAATTCAGTAACATTATGTTTTAATACTGGTCCATGACCATTAGCCACGAGATTAATATGACCTAGGGGTTCCATCCGTTTCATCGCCGCTAGTACCGAGCGAGCATTAGGAGCCATTAAACACTCATAATAGAAGCGATAATCCGGTTCAATAGCACTTAATTGCTCATCGTAAAGATCATCGGAACAGTAGTGCATTCCAAAAGCATCACAGGTAAATAAAATTCCCGAACCGTGATCGTAGGTAAAAATAGTATCGGGCCAGTGTAAGTTAGGAGCATTAACAAATTCGAGAATGTGACCATTGCCTAGGTCTAACTGATCGCCATTTTTGACCAGTTGACGTTGAAAGGGATGATGAACTAAATTCTCTAAAAACTGAATTGCCACTTTCGACCCAACGACGGTAATATTGGGAGCGAGTTCCAATATATCTCTGACTAACCCACTGTGATCGGGTTCGGTATGACTGATAATTAAATAATCAATTTCTTGGGGGTTAATTAATCCGTTGAGGCTATCAAAATATAGTTGACGGAATTTTTCGTGAGAGGTATCCACAAGGGCGATTTTTTCCCCACGAATCAGATAGGAGTTATAAGTCGTACCGTTTTGTAATCCGAATTCAATATCGAAGCGATCCCGATCCCAATCGAGGGAACGAATAGCGGTAGTGTCTGCGGTGAGATCGGCCACCTGCACGGTGAGACGTTTTGTTTTGACTGGTGTAGCAACCATCGAACCCCTCCTTATTGTTAAGTTTTTTATACTTTGTCTCTATTGTGCCACGAGGAAATAAGATATGGGGATTTATTTTCCCATAATTACTGATAACAGTTATCTTAATGGTCAGGTAGGAGTCGATCGTCGATACCGAATTAGCTTATACTTCATCTTTATGAGAAAAGCTCTCTTCAGATATGAATCCTCTTTTCTGGGATTTTTAAAACCTAGACCCAAACTAACTTTTGGATACGATTGAACGCCTTTATTAGCTGTCACCTTCTTTTTAACAGTTCATATTTATCCCCCAATGTGAAAATTGGCGGTCTTTGTAGGCAAGGGTAAAAGTGGATAAATAATCTTGACCGTCTAAATCGAGATTAAAGGCAGAAAAGCAGACCCACAGACTACGTTTATCAACGGCGACAGAGCAACTAAAAATTTTACTGAGAGTATTGGCAGTCAGTCCAGTTTGTTCGCTAAGAATGTCTAAGGTGCAGCGAGTGTTTTGTTTTATTTCCCAATTCACTTTAGCACGGTGCAGTTTTTGGTAGCCGATAGAGGTTAAGATTACGCCGCGCTGACGAGAGGATTTACCCTTTGACTGTTCCATAAGTTACCTCATCAACATAGAGATTAGCAGAATTTTCCATTATGGTAATCAATGGGGATACAAAAAATTACTTTTTTTACAAGATTTAAAGTTTGCGCTAGGAGTCAGGATTTTAACTAGGTGAGATCACCGATGATTCTCCTTGAACAGTTATTATGTACTTAACCGATGGGAGTCTATCGTTATTTAGCGATTGAATGGGGCGATCGCCGTTATGCTTCATCAATTTCCCATAGATTGTGATTAATCCCATACGGCATTTTCATAATGATTTAAAATGTGATAATCTTTGGTTAGTAAAATATGTTTATCTACTGAAGCGTTACTAACAATTAAGCGATCAAAGGGATCACGAGTCCAGTTAATAATGACAGACTGATTGATAATTAAATTAAAATCTTTTTTACATACCTTTAAATCAAGGCAACTTACTAATTCTAGAACAATGTCGTCTGATTTTTCAGTAATTCGCCCAATTTCGTATAAATATTGTAACTCTAGCCTTACTATCGGCGAAATATAGAGTTAATTCTCGTTAATTAGATGTTTGGCGCAATCGCTTAATTTAGCAGTTAGTCCTGCATAAAGCCAGACAACAATATGAGTATCAAGGTAAATCAAGGTTTGTCTCCTGTTCCCAACTGATTTGTACAAGATCATCGGGATCGCCAATAATGGCTTGAGGACGATAGATTAATTTTTGTAATTTATCTACGGTTTCAACGGGACTAATGATTAATCGTTTGCCGTTGCGCTCAATTTCTAGGGGTTTTCCTGTGTTGAGGATTTCATCGAGCAGTTGGTCTAGGTTATTTTGTAATTTACTTGAGGTGACGCTTTTCATTGCTGGTCAAGGGAGTAGGGAGTTTTGGGGACGGGAGATATTCGCTATTATAGCGATCACCGTTATGCTTGATAAATTTCCTGACGATGCCCGATTTTGTGGAGATCAATAATGAAATACTGCTCTAAGCAATCAAATTCTAAGTAAGATTATTAAAATTAGAATCTTTGAACAAAATCCGAAAGTTCTCTTGGGTGAAGTGTTTGTCATGGGTTAAGACTTCTATAATGCCTCTTTGTTTCATTACAATCATAGAGATGCAATCTGTGAGGCTATAGCCTTTATCTAGACGGTTGGCATAAAGTTCTACACCTGATTGAATTAAATAGGAATCAACGCTAATAATTTGCAGATTTGGAGAGGTTCGGATTTGGCGATAGAAATTGACGACACCTTGTTTCATGGGTTGATCAAATTTGGCAAAAAAGTTGAGATATTCCACCAAGACTAAATCGGTTGTAATTAAAGAATAATCTTGAATTAACGTACTAAAAGCTCGCACTTGTCTATGCCATTGATCTTTAGCATGAATCAAGGCAACCCAATAAAATGTGTCGGCGAAGAGGGTCTGCATTATTCTTGAGGAGAATTGCCATAAAGATAGTAATCCAAGTTGGCCGCCGCATCGGTGGGGATCTGGTCAAAGGATTCTTCAGGGATGGTGGCGATTATTTCATCGGCGATTTCCCAAATCGGTTTGTTAGTTTGCGGGGAAGGGGCGGAAGTTTTACATTCCCAATCCTCTTGATCCACAATAGGACTGACAATATCCCCTAAGGTTTTGCCTTTACCGATTAAATGAGCAGGGGTCGTTCGTTTTACCTGGGTTGTGGGAGATGGTTCTTCTTCAATGATAAGGATGGCGCGGAGGGTCTGTGCTTTGGGCTTTTCCCCTAGCCATTGGATATGATCGCCTTCGATGGTCACGTCATAATGTTTGAGCATGGTTAAGGTTCTCTAACAATTTTCTTAACTAAGTCTATGATATTGCAGTGATAGTCTAGTTTAGTCTGAATTTAAGAGGTTCGGCAGAAAAGAGTCTATATTGTTCTTGAAAGTTAGGGTTAGGCGATCGCCGCTATGCCTCATAAATTTCCCGACGATGCCCGATTCTGTGGAGATCAATAATGAAATACTGCTCTAAGCAATCAAATTCTAAGTAAGATTATTAAAATTAGAATCTTGGAACAAAATCCGAAAGTTTTCTTGGGTGAAGTGTTTGTCATGGGTTAATACTTCTGCAATTCTCCTTTGTTTCATCACAATCATAGAAATGCAGTCTGTCAGGCTATAGCCCTTATCAGGACGTTCATCAAATAGTTGAATTCCAGCTTGTCTGAGTTGAGGCGTATAAGAAATAATTTCCATGTTCGGCTCTTGACGGATTTGAAAGTAGGTCGCAAGAGCTTTTCGACGCATAATCGCACCTTTAGTTGCAAAATAATTGAGTGTTTCATCTACAATGCCATCGGTAGTTATTAGATAATCATCTGTATATTTTTGGGCATAATTTAAGGCAATAAAGTGCCAGTTATCCCTGGGATTAATCAAGGCAATCCAATAAAAAGTATCAGCAAAGATGAGTTTCATTGTTATTGTTTTGGTGTGCCATAAAGATAATGATCGTGTTGTTCGGCTCCATCGGTGGGTAGGGTTTCTAAGACTTCTGGGGGAATATCGGCGGTGAGTTCTTCGATAAATTGCCAAAAGGGTTGTTTCGGTTTGGTGGTTTGGGTTTGATGGAGGAAGTTGAGGAGTTGGTCAATGGTTTCATCGGAGGCGGTTTCGATTTCCTGTAGGAGTTGTTCTTTGGCTGTCATGGCTGGTTTGGGATGGGGGAATACTCGATATTATAGAATATTATAGAGATTTATCGGGCGATCGCTGATTGTATCGCGGTTTCTCCATCAATTCCTTCGCCTCTTCAAGAAAGTCCCCTTTTTTAAGGCTTCGGCCGTGAGCTCAGCCGAACGGGGGATTGAGGGGGATCAAACTCGATTGCCCATTGTTGATAGCGATCGCATTTACTCAGTAATTGCAAGGCTTCGGCAATGATTTCATCTGGATTGGCATAACGCCCTGTATTTAGTTTGGCTTCGATCAGCTTTTAGTGTTCGGGTTTTAAAGTTAATTTCAGGGTCGTTAAGGCTTGGCTTTTTTTCATTATAGGTTTGTTACTGTGGGATCATCCCAGGGTTGCCGAGGCAAGAGGTTTCTCTCGTTTCTGCGGTGGGGTGGGTTTCTGGTCTGTGGAGATGGCTAAGGTGGGATGTTGGCATTGCTGTTTTTGGGGTTTTGGGCATGAGTTACAAGTTTGGGGGTCGGAGTGGGAAAGATTGTCAGGATATTTTGACAAGGCTTGGGCTTAAGTTGGTAAAGTTGGGGATTTTTCCCAAGTTAAGGTTTTTTGCAGGAGGATTGAGGGGCTGAAAGTTAGGTGGGGTAGGGGTTTGGGGAATTTTACTAACTTTTTCCTTAAGTTCCTAAACTTCGGTTGTGTTGAAGGAGAAGAGGGATTAGGTTTAAATCCAGATGATTAAGCTCGTCTAGTTTATTCACATAGTTGATAGTTGGAGAAACGCTGACAGGGGGACAAGCAAGCTGAAAAGCTTATGTAGCATAAAATACAGACACAGACTCCAAAAAAAGATAAGTCATATTTACCATATATGACCTAAATAACGAAAATGATAA
>VYLF01000453.1_pt1 | contig 13066 bp, 12 predicted proteins | sample 5114371 | NCBI WGS metagenome assembly VYLF01 (sample SAMN12291773, study PRJNA351875) | freshwater metagenome | isolation source: freshwater lake | place: USA: Michigan, Kent Lake | collected 2013-08-15 | reverse complement strand
CAATAATTTTTTTGAGATGATCTCGTCTCGCTCTTAAGGATATTTCCCAGTGAAACCATACACCCACCCAAGGCTGAATTGGTGCTTTAATTACCGTGGTTAGGAAAATTAAGCCTAATAATACTGCCAAACTAACCCACTTTTCTGAGGCAAAGGGAGTTAAAATCATGGTGCGATCGACCAAAGATTGCACGAATCCATCTAAAGGTTGATCGGAAAGAACATTAAGAATCTGTCCGACAGCGTAGGGAACCATCAGATCGATAATTTCAAAGACACTGGAGGCAGCAATGCTCAAAAAGGCGGCTTTTTGATAATTGCGATAGTAACTGAGAATATCGCGTAAGGAAGCCATAACATCAAGTAAATTGCCAATTTTTAACTTCTATCTGGTAACTGCTAACTGAAGAGACTAAAGGCACTTTTAGGATTGTTTTTCTGGAGTTACCATTATACTACAATACTACAAAAATCTGCCGAACTAGAAATTTCTAGGACAAAAGCCTTGTCATAGTCTTGTATTCTCAATCAGCTATTAGTCAGGAGACGATGCCAGATCAGCTTATATTTCATCCTCGTCAGAAGCACCAGAGATCAATTTATCTAAAATTTTGACGAATATTATCACAAAAATTAATAAATTTCTGAAAGGTTTTTAAGTGTTCAGTTTTATCGATACGCTTTTTTAATTGATTAAGATAGTATTGTTCTTGAGCTACCCCAGGAAATTTTTTAGAATAAGACAACTTTTTAGCTTCAAAAATAGACTTTAGATAAGCAAAATGAAAATCGGCATGATTTCTGCAATTAAATCTACCCATTAGTTCGGGATCATTTTCGTAAACATCATAGTGTTGAACATAATCAGCTAAAAGTCCCTGTAAAGGTTGTCTGATACTAAATCCGTTAAGTATAGGCTACATATCAGGACAGGCAATAGGCACTCATGCAATAGGGGCAATAGATAATCAGTCTTTAATAACCAGATTTAGTATGACGAGATGACAAAGAAGCCTGAAATCCTTATGATAAGAGAAGTGTAGCAAAATGTAGCAAAAAAAGAAGTTGCTATCATAGCAACTTCAGGAAAATCAACCAAATGTCACCAGAAAGTTACTAAAATCATCTAGTCACACAAGTCAATAAAGCGCAGTACCTAATTCTATCTATCCTAGTACAATTGCTGCAGAGCTACCGATGGGTCAACCTAGAAGAGTTAGCAAATAAATTACCTTTCCCCATTTTGTGGGAAAAAGGATTAACTAAATGCTGAATAATGATAAAACCCTTTTAAAATAAGGCTTTTGACCTGTTAAAATCCGATGTTAGTGCCAGCTAACGCCTGGGTAGAGTCTTGGCAAATGTTTGATGTTGAAACTCAGGCATTAATGAACTTAAGCCCCAATAAGTGTGCTAATTATCGCCGAGATATACGAGCAGCAACCCTTAGACAGTCTAGACTTTAGCTTGCTATATCACCCATTCAGTCCACAATCTTAGCATAAATTTTTCCAGTCGGCAAAAATGCCAACCCTGCCTGATTATTTTAAGCACTACAATCTCTTATTATTATTTTTACCATAATTTTTTGTTAATGTTGCGATTCAACTGCTACACTCTAAGGTTTACTCCATCAAGCCCACGATACTATAGCAATCCTTATCTACTTTGTGAACTAACTCGTAGCGGATAGACAGGAGGCAGCAGATGAGTTTATATTTCATTTAGGACTGCTATAGGTATGTTTATGATAAGTACTTAGAAAAAATTTTAGCTATTTTATCAGTCGGGATAAAAATGAGATCATTGATGTAAATAGCTCCTGGCACTTTTTTGTATATCTCTACATTTTTAGGATTCTGATGCTCAACAATATTAAATCTTTCTAAAGGAAGTAGCTTGTTATCACACATAAAGAAGCCCTTATAATCTCTGACATAGAAAAATTGTTTTATAGATTCTATAGCTCCTTCTCTGTGCCGCTCTTCTACTTCAATTAAGAAATTCGGTTGAGATGATGCAATAGTTTTTTCTGCACCTTGTAAAACCGCTAATTCATGACCTTCTACATCTATTTTTATAAACCCCACGTTCTCTAGATTAAAGCTATCAAGGGTTTTACACTCAGCCTTTATAATTTTAGTTGAAAGATCGCTAAGAGTATTACTGGTTTCTATCGATGAGAGTCCTACTAGCTCTTTCCCGTCTAATAATGGTATCCGCAAATCCACCATAACTTCTCGGTCAGATAACGCACATTGATGAACGATAACAGACTGGGACGGAAAATTAGTTCTTAACCTTTTAGCAAGGTTGGGTAAAGGTTCAAATGCAATTATTTGTCTAGCTCTTCTCATCATAAAAGGGATAAGCTGGCCATTGTTAGAGCCGATGTCTAAGGCAACTTTTGAGTAGGGGCATAGACACTTTAAAACTTCCGTTTCTAGATAGGGCTTTGATTTTAAATTATAATCATAAAAGTTATATATAAGTTCTTTGAGTATAGGAGGAAAATATAATTGAAGATAACTTTGAATTTTTCTCTTAAACAATAAGTCCATAGTTTTATACCAACAGTACTATAATTTAGCTGCTGGGTGCTATTTAAATCTTTCACCCATTGCCCCGAACTGACGTTACTCTATAATAATAGAGCAAAAATGTCAAGGGTAATTAGTCAGTGCAATAAGAACTGTTAATTGAGAATGGACAGAACCCTGACAGGGACTGGATTATAGATGGCATGGAAATTAACGACTAACTACTGCCGACCTTAATCAACGCCTCCGACTTCGAATCAGACGGGGGCGAGTTTTTGGTAGGAAGCTTACCGAAAGCAGAATCAAGAAAACCAAGAGCTAAAAGCTAGGCTCGATGAGGTAGAGAAAGAGAGGAATCCCCGGCTGGAAAAGCTGGGGTCTCTCTGACCCCAAGATTTTACTGAGGATCGAGTTTTAGGACTGCCATAAATGCTTCCTGGGGGACATCAACAGTTCCGATCGCTTTCATCCGTTTCTTCCCTTTTGCTTGCTTGTCTAACAGCTTTTTCTTGCGGCTAATATCGCCACCATAACACTTAGCTAAGACATCCTTTCTTAAAGCGGGAATATGTTCACTAGCGATAATTTTAGAACCAATAGCTGCTTGAATGGGAACCTTAAATTGATGCCGGGGAATCAATTCTTTTAACTTTTCGGTTAAAGCACGACCAACATAATAAGCTTTATCCCGGTGAACGATCATCGCTAAAGCATCAACGGGATCACCATTGACCATAATATCTAATTTAACTAGCTCATTTTCCCGATAGCCAATTAATTGATATTCCATACTAGCGTAACCGCGCGATCGAGATTTTAATTGATCAAAAAAGTCCGTCACCACTTCCGCTAAAGGTAACTCATAAATCAAAGCGGTGCGAGTTTTAGTAAAATAACGCATATCCTTGAAAACTCCCCGACGACTTTGACATAATTCCATCAAAGCGCCTACATAGGTTTCCGGAGTAATCATTTCCACTTGGATATAAGGTTCCTCAATTTTTTCCCGTTTTTGTGGGGAAGGTAACAAACTAGGATTATCCACTTCGACAATTTCCCCATCGGTAGTAGTGACCTGATAAACTACCGAGGGAGCAGTGGTAATTAAATCTAAGTTATATTCCCTTTCTAGTCTTTCCTGCACGATTTCCATGTGTAGCAGTCCCAAGAAACCGCAACGGAAACCAAAACCCATGGCACTAGAAGTTTCCGGTTCGTAGGATAGAGCTGCATCGTTTAATTTTAACTTTTCCAGCGCATCTTTGAGATCGGCATACTGATCAGCATCCGTGGGGAATAATCCGCAGAAAACCATCGGTTTTGCTTCTGTATAACCGGGTAAAGGCTCTTGTGCTGGTTTAGCGGTTAGAGTAATCGTATCACCCACCCGGGCATCAGCAACAGTTTTAATCGCAGCTGCCAGATAACCCACTTCTCCCGCGTGAAGTTCATTTACCTGTACCTGTTGCGGTGATAAAATTCCCAATTCATCAATCACAAATTCTTTACCAGAAGCCATAAAACGAATTTTATCGCCCTTTTTCACCCGACCATCCATGACGCGGAAATAGACAATTACCCCTCGATAAGCGTCGTAATAACTATCAAAAATTAAAGCTCGGAAGGGTTCTTCGAGGGTATCTTGGGGAGGGGGAACTAATTGGACGATCGACTCTAGAATATCATTAATACCGATCCCAGCCTTAGCCGAGGCCCGAATCGCCTCACTACAGTCTAAACCCACCACTTCCTCGATTTCCGCCGCGACTCGTTCCGGTTCGGCACTGGGTAGGTCGATTTTATTTAAAACTGGGATAATTTCGAGGTTATTTTCCAGCGCTAGGTAAACATTGGCTAAAGTTTGCGCCTCCACGCCTTGGGACGCATCCACAACTAATAAAGCTCCCTCGCACGCCGCTAGAGACCGAGAAACCTCGTAGGAAAAATCCACATGGCCGGGGGTGTCAATCAGATTGAGAACGTATTTTTGACCATCCTTAGCGGTATAATCCATGCGTGCCGCTTGTAACTTGATGGTGATACCTCGTTCCCGTTCCAAGTCCATATTATCGAGAAATTGTTCTTTCATCTCCCGTTGGGCTACGGTTCCTGTAATTTGCAGGAGGCGATCGGCGAGAGTTGATTTACCATGATCGATATGAGCGATGATGGAAAAATTGCGAATGCGAGAAACGGGAACGTCAGTCATCGTGGTTCACTGCTGGCAAAAGTCAGGGGTTTATAAAATTTTAGATTCCTTAATTCATTGTAGAGGTAAAGTCTCTAAGGCTGGAGCAAAAGCGAAAAGTAAAAGGTAAAAAAAGCTAAACTGCAAGTATAGTCAGGGTTTTGGCCTTAGCTTCCCCTCTCGGCATTCACAGGAAACTATGGTAGGCTTGATTATGGTGACAAAATCAGGGAAAGAGCAATGGCTAAGGGAAAGATGTATGATTTGTCCAAATCGGATTACTATAGGTAAACTCTTGGATAAGAATCCTCGACTGACGGGTAGAATGATAGATAGCAATCATTAATAGAGCTTATGAACGACAATGCTACACCGACTCAGCGCACGGCGGAGAAAGTTGAAATCGCTATTCACCTTGACTCGGAAGTTTTAGAACAGATTAAACACCTGACTAACGATCCTAGTCGCATTATCGAAACAGCGATTAAACAGTGGCTAAGAGGAGAGAAACAACCAGATGAGGACTTAACCCGTCATCTTCGACGCAATCCCCCCGTACCACCCAAAGGGGAATGGAATGACTAAGATTTTTCAGTCTCTAATAGGTTATTTCCCGACGGAGAGACTGAAATATTTTCTTAGGTCAACCATTGATGGTAATTGAGATTTTTTCCCCAACTAAGCTGGTCATACTAGATTCGTTGAGTATAGGCTACATATCAGGACAAGCAAAAGGGGGAATAGATAATCAGTTTTTAATAAACGGATTTAGTATCATTTTGCTTGGGTACTGACAGGAGGAACAAAACTGATGCAGATAGAAATTGAAGGAGCCGATGCTATCAAAGTTGCTGAGGACATCCTAGAGATGGAAGGGGTGCAAGGCAGCTACGAAGTTATCTCCGAAGTGCAGAAAGAGGGAACCCTTGCCACCATTGCCACCATCATCGGCATTATTAGCGGAACAATCGCCATCGCTGAGAAATTTTACCAATTAAAGCGAAAAATTGACTCTCCTGAAACCCCGAAAATCGAACGAGTGTTAATTGTCAGCAAAAACGGCGATCGCCTGCTGCTCAAAGATGCTACCCTAGAGCAACTACAAAAACTCTTGGAACAAGAAAAATCATGAAGATACTGCATATTGATCTTAAGGAGAGCGGTAGCAATAGGGTTGAGTTCCGATTTTTCTGGGATAACCCCGACCAGACTCGTACCTACACAAGATGCTTGAGTGAAATAGACAACCTAAGTAAAAAGGCCGACACCGATTACTATACCCGTTTACCGGAAGACCACGCCAGAACAGGACAAGGTTTATACCGATGGTTAGATGGTACAGAGCGCATCCTCCAGAACGAATTAGATAGCCACCGGGGAGAGAAAATAGTTCTAGCTATCAGCACCAGCAAAGGATTAGTCCATCTACCCTGGGAATTATTACACGATGGTCAGGGTTTTCTGGTGTCTAAGTATCCCGCTATTGTTCCCCTGCGGTGGATGAAAACCGGTAATGAAAGGCTGTTAACTGTGGACAACAACCCGCAGGATCGAGCCTTAAATGTAGTTTTCATGGCAAGTTCTGCTAAGGGTGTAACGCCTATACTAGACTTTGAGGCAGAAGAAGGGAAGATCCTCAAAGCAACTAGAGGAAAACCCCTATCTTTAACCGTTGAAGAGAGCGGCTGTATTCAAGAATTAGGCGAATTGATAGCCAGTAAAGATAGAGGATATTTCGATGTTATCCACTTGAGCGGACACGCTACCATCAAGGAGCGGAAACCCTATTTTATTACCGAGACGGAATACGGAGATAGGCAAGATACCAGCGCCGAAGATATTGCCAGAGAATTACAGTTTAATTTACCTAAGCTTTTGTTTTTATCAGGGTGTCGGACAGGCTACTCCGATGGTGATGAGATCCTTTCGATGGCCGAGAAGTTATTAGAAAATGGGGCTAAAGCTGTTTTGGGGTGGGGTCAACCCGTCAGGGATAACGAAGCTGCTGACACGGCGGCCATCCTCTATGAAAAGCTTTCCCAAGGCTTTACTTTAAGCGAGTCGTTAGCTTTTGCCTATCAGAAATTATTGGGAAATCAGGCGAGGGATTGGCATTGTTTACGCCTTTATGTCCGGGGAAGTATCCCAGAAGCTTTGGTAAAGAGAGGACAGAAAAAACCTTTACCTCCCGTATCCGTTGTTGACCAATTTGTGGACCCAGAAACGAAATATTTGCGGGTAGCCACACGGGAAACTTTTATCGGTCGCCGCCGTGATCTTCAGGATTGCTTGCAAGTGCTGAAAAAACCCTTTGATAATCCTAAAGCAATTCATAAAGCTGGGGTTTTCCTGCAAGGTTTTGGTGGTAACGGGAAAAGTACCCTCGCTGCTCGTCTGTGCGATCGCCTTCCAGACTATACTAAGCTTGTCTGGCATCAACAAATTGATCAAACTAGCTTAGTTGATACCCTAGCTAAAAAATTAGATCGTCCACAACGTCAAACTCTTCTGGATTCTAATGAGGATCTAGACTATCGCTTAAGGGATGTTTTTGGTCAGTTAAACCAGCCTCTTTTGCTTATTCTTGATGATTTCGAGTGGAACTTGGAATGCCCTTCATCCAGCGATGACTATATCCTTAAAGCAGGGGTAGCTCAACTATTGCAAGCTCTAGTTTGGGCGATACAGGAAACCAATTACTATCATCGCCTGATTATTACCTCGCGCTATACCTTCAATTCCCCTCTATTAGAGGAATTTTATCATCTGGAGTCTTTGCCCTCTTTCAAATACAAAGAGTCCGATTTAGAAAAGAAATTGCGGCGGTTAGAGCATTTTAGTTCAGGTAAGATTGATGAAAACTATATAGAAAGAGCTTTAAATCTTGCTGATGGCAACCCCCGTCTGTTGGAATGGCTCAACAATGAGGTTTTAAGTTCAGGGGAGATAGATACAAAGTTGCGGTCATTTGAGAATGAATCTGATGTTACTTGGCGCGATAAGATAGTCTGGCGGTTAGAGGAAAAACCTCAACTCTTGACGGATGAAGCTCTTGAAAAAGTGGTCAGTAATTGCCTAATCTATGAAATTCCTGTCCCTTTGGCTGCTTTAGAAGCGGTTTGTCAATCGGTTCCCAACTATCAGAAAAAATTACAACAAGCACAAGATAAAGGTTTGATCGAGGTAATCCACAATGAAGATAGAGAAACCCTCTACCGCGCCTCCCACATCAAACATATTAACCCCCATATCGAGCTTCCCAAAGATGCAAGTAAGCTTTCTGATTTAGCGGGAACAGCAGCCAAGGCTTTAACCGAACTTTGGGGGAATAAAGAAAACAAAAATGAGGAAAGATGGCGCGAGATTTTCCGTCTAGCTTTTGCAGAGACAGAAAACCCTGAAAGATTTAGGGAACAATTCGACAAGATGATCTCAGTGCAATACAACGGAAAGGCTGATCGCGCCTACGAAAAAGAACTGAGAAAACAGAGGGAACATCTCATAGAAAACCAAGAACAAATCTGTCAAAAACTAGAGGAATATCTAGGGCAACAGGATTGGAAAAAAGCCGACTACGAAACCGCTTTCATTGTGTACCAGTGGATGGTCATAGAAAATTATGATGACTTCTATGATCTTTTTAGTCAGGTATCCTTAGACATAATCGATGAGATTGACCGTCTCTGGATGGACTACAGCGAAGAGAAATTTGGTATCAAGGGACAGGCGAAAATTTACCGTGACCTTGTTGGTGGGACAGGAGAATATAACGATGGAATATGGAATCGTTTTGGCGATCTCGTAGGTTGGAAACAAGGAGGTATATGGTTGGAGCTTGAAAATATAGAATATCCTGCCACAGCAGACTTGAGCGACTTTACATTTCCAATTCTTATATACCATCACTTTTACCAAGGTGGGGGTGGGGGAATTGTTTATGGAGCGAGGAGAATTTCCACGTTAGCTTCAAGACTTGAATCCCAAAATATTTAACTTAGGTGCTAACAATCGGGTAAAATTCTATTTAGAGGCTATAATCAGTGCATCCATATATTGACGTAAGTATAAGGTAACTTCTTGAAATCCAATTTCTGAAAGTTCAGAGATTGTTTCATCTTCATAGCGTATTCTATTAGGTTGTTCATCCGTAGTATAGTGCAACATAACCTCTTTCAGGAGATCGAACCTTTCAGCAGATACAAGGACTTCAAAGAATTTATCATATTGCCACTTTATATCACGGTTATGCTGTTCACCTCTTTGCGCGATTTTATCAGCGTCTAATAACTTACCTCCAATGAGAAGCCGACTATATAATAGTTGAAATACTTGAAAACGATAGAGTGCCAACATATTGTGAAAAGTGAATCCAGAAACAATAAAATTAAAGTTATTCAAAGGATAACTTTGCAAAAAGTTTAAAACATCATCCTGAATAACAACAAGAGTATCTTGAGATAGGTAATGTGAAAGCCTTGAGCGGATTTTTTGAATCATCGAAGGTTCGTTATCGATAGCGATTATCTTAATATTTTTTGCTTCAGATAGGATCATCTCAGTTAATTCTCCATCGCCACACCCAATTTCTAGGATCAGCGATTCCTTTGGGCAAGAGTTTTGATAGTTAATTAGTAGTTTGACTAACTCTTGTCTTAACTTTTTAAGATGAGGACGAGCAGATTGCCAGAGACTATAATCATCACCTATCTTGCCGTCAAACCTTCTTTCTATAAGTTGATTATTTTCCATAAATTATAACTTAGCTATTTTGGTGTACATAGTCAGAGACTTAATTTTGCTGAAAGACTTGCCGAACATAATATTTAGCTTTTGATGGCAATTCGCTACTTCCTCTAAACGCTTAACTTTGGTACTTTGACTCACTCCAATTATAGCATATCTTTACAATTGCAGAACTTCCACGAGCAAACTTAAGATAAATATCTTATCTGAAAGCAGAGCTAGACTCTAGCCTACTATTAATGATGTATTCTCCTCATAATAATGCTGCGGTTTCCAAGATTAAGAATATCAGGTATCCCTTCAATTTCTACAATAAAATGTTCCACAAATTCATGTCGTACATCTTCACGAACTCCTATTTTACTCGTCCATCTTCCAGTGTTTAATTGCCGACAGGCGTGAGAGGGACTACCATTAATAGTATAAATAGCGATTTTTTCAACAAAAAAACCGTTAGGACTAAACTCTAAATTAGGATCACCAATTGGGCAAACTTCAAAAAGCTCGGTCATATAGGCATCTATGAAGGCACTTAGAGTGTTCTCCCTTGCTACTCCAGCTGGCCAATATTCAGTCTCAAATCCATCGGGAAACCACCAACGCTCTTGATCATTTACTGCCCAAGCAAAGGAATTGTAATAAGGAGTTCTCGGACTGGTTATATGACTATCACCGTTAATGATTACAATACACATACTTTTTAAATAGATGATTTAGTGTTCATTAATATATCCCCTTTAATATATCCCTTTTGGATACCCCAGTGCAACCAAGCATCGATCATCTCCTTAGACTTACCCCGGCTGTCTTTAGGAACCGGATCTTCACCAGAAATAGCTTTTAATGCCCAAAACCAACGGCTAGGAAGGCTTTTTGGCTCTTTAAGATTTTTGAGCAAAAATGGTATAACATCTTGCCCCATTCCAATAATTCTCTGATAGTTAGGATGTATAATCGCCTCATGGGTTGAGGATAAATGACTTGTTTCATTAATCCAATCTTCAGCAAGACTTTCAAACTCCCTTAGTCTCTCTGCCCGAGTTTGTTTGTTAACTAATATGGCAAGTAAAGAAGAAAAACTTTGTAAAAAGCTAAGATTATTATCGAATAGCTTGAACTTATATCCCAAAAATAGAGCAATAGCTCCGATGAATTTTCCCTCAAAGAAAAGTGGGAAAACGCCAAAGGCTTCAAGTTTTGAATCTTCAAAATGTTTTAAATCAGTTTGAATAAACCGATTATTGTTTTTCTCCTCATGTACTCCTTCAATAAATTGACAAGTATTTGAAGAGATTTTTTCTGCAAACTCCTTTCCAACCTCTTCAAGATAAACTCGACATGAATTACTTACTCCAGATACTTCAGAAAATCGTAAAACTTCCACTACTTCAGAAGACAAGTTTTTTCTGTAAAGAATGGCAACTTTATATGGAGTCTCGTTGCCGACTAAGTATTTGAAAATTTCGTCATACATCCTTTCTTGATACTTGTCAAAGGAATCAACTGGGATAATATCTGCAAGGTATGTCAAGTAATTGAGTATATTAATCTCAGAATCCCTGTGAATATTAGATAGTTTAGCAGAGGCGACTCCTGCTAAGAAAGCTACTGTACAGGGATCAAAGCTTGCCAGATCGTCAATATTGCCCTGATCATCAACTTTGTTTATAATTCTCAATACTCCATAGGTTTTGTTTCGTCCATTCAAAGGTAAGGCAATGGCAGAGATTAATTTGCCTAGCTTATCAGAATATTCCTGCCTATACTTCAAATTTTCATACTGGAAAAGCTCTCCAGTAACCTTCCCATATGATCCATCAGATGGATTAGCAGCGCTGCCAGTGAAACTCTCCCCTTTCGCATACCTCTCTTCTTGTAGCCATGTATCATCTATTGGCTCACCATTAACGTCTTTGCCTTGAATGGCAAAACGCTCTAGTACATCATCCTTAGAGATTAAAAAAATCGCTGCAACTTGACACTTAGCTTCTTCACAAACTTTTTTTAGAATATATTTTACCGTATCTTTCTTATTGCTTGTAAAATTCATTAAGGCTTGCTCAAGTTGTTCAAAATCAGAAAGATTGTCTAATCTTTTTGTTTGATAACTTATAAGGTCGTTTCTAGTATTTAAAAATTGATTAGCCTTAGTTGCAGTATCGTCACATTTCTCACCTTGTAAACTCTCAGGCATTTAGTTGCTCCTTGAAATTTAGTCAGTTTACTCAAGATTCCCATCACACTCAAACTGAAATGTCGAGGCTGATGATAATAAAAGTATTATGGTTAATTAAGAACAATCATGCTAATGATAGTTTTATCTATCAATCATCGAGTGTAACATGGATTTACAGGTTTGTCAATTGTAGTGTCTTCGGTCTGCCATCTTTGTGCCGATCACTCATCACCGTTACCCTGATGCCCTTGGTATAGTTAAGCCGATCAATGCCCTGGAACTCAATACTTCTCGGATAATAATACGAGGCCAGGGGAGATGGGTTTTCAACTTTCTCCCCTGCACCGTGCTTTCTTGCAGTCTCAACCAAAGATTTAAGATCAATCGAGAAATATCGCCCGCTGCGGGTTGTGACAATTAGTCAAGATGAACTGATGAGCCACCTCAATAATTTCTGGACTATTGGCCTCCCACTCCTCCCAGAGGGATAGCTAACCCGTTGGAGCTTTCTTCCCTTTTTTGGTAATCTTCACTGCTGCCATTAATTTACTCCCCCAATGGTCTTGGATTATCGTTAATCTTGTGGATTTTCAATGTTTCGGGCAGCATGAAGTACCGCAATAACATCGATTTGCTCAGGCTTGATATAATAAATTATGCGATAAGAACCCTCGATAACTTCTCGGATCTGCTCAGTTTCAAACTCCGGAACAAGACGACCCGAAAAGGGAAAATTAGCGATCTGTTCTGAGCGTCTGGTCAATCTTTCCACCAGTCTTTGAGCATATTGAGGGGAGTTTTGTGATATGTAGTTGTAGATGGATGATCAATGATTAACGGCGGTTTCTGTGCAGAAAACTTTTATGGCTCTAGCTTGAATTTAGTGCGTACTTCTGCCACAGAAATAACCTTTTCCGCCTCACTATCGGCTAATCCTGCTTCAATTGCCTGTCTCACATAAATCTCATAAGCTAAACGGCGCTTAACCTGCATGATCCAACAGCTATAACCCTTTTGGAGTCTATATCGGTGATCCGAAGTAAAAGCCGTTTAGCTTACATCAAATCATCCCATGTAGAATTTCTGGCAATTTATCGATTAAATTTCTGGCTTTTTGTTTAATGTTTTTTATTTCCATGATGGTTTCCAAAATGACTCCTGACAATGGATAATTATCAACTATTCATTATTAATTAAAAGGGCGATCGCAAAATTACGCCTTCTTAAAAAAGAGATTAAACACCTTCAGCAAAACCCAAAGGTTGAAACTGAGTATCATTGATAATTTTAACCGTTTCCCCCGACTGCTTAATCACAAACAAACCGCGCCGATAGGCATAGACATCTATCCCCTGATCAATTTCAATGCCTGCCACTGCCCCATAAACCCGAAACTCTCGAAATTGGGGGAAAGCAACC
>VYLF01000452.1_pt1 | contig 13103 bp, 12 predicted proteins | sample 5114371 | NCBI WGS metagenome assembly VYLF01 (sample SAMN12291773, study PRJNA351875) | freshwater metagenome | isolation source: freshwater lake | place: USA: Michigan, Kent Lake | collected 2013-08-15 | reverse complement strand
GGGCAGGCTGCGGAAAAACTAAGACGATTATCGCTCGCGCTGAGGGGAAACATGATTGTGAATGAGATACGCAGCGCGAGCGATAATCGTCTTAGTTTTTCCGCAGCCTGCCCCGGCAATAATCATGGCGTGCTCGAGCGGCATCGTCGCAGCCGCACGCTGTGCCGTGTTCAATTCCGATAGCAATTTCTCGACTGTCATGACCCCAATCCGTGATCTTCGCGTGGAGCAGTCACTCGTCTTAACACGACGAGGACTGCTTTTGTTGGCTGAACCTGACGCATTCACCGCCGAGACCGCTGGAGATTCTTGTAACTGAACCAGAATCTTCGAAAGTATTTTGACACAATCGATCGGGTTCGATAAGCCAGGAACCTTGCAAAACGGTCGAGCATGAGTCGTTTTTTCGTGGTTCTCTCGCTATGATTCCACCATGCAATGGAAAAGAGATTGGTTTTTTATAGGTATGTTGGTTGCTGCGGTTTTGGCGTGGGTTTATCCGTCTGCAGGTGCGCAGGGGGGCTGGCTATATCCAGAAATCCTCACCAAAGCCGGGGTTGCCTTGATTTTTTTTCTGCATGGAATGTCGCTATCGTTTGATGCGATGAAGCAAGGGGCTATGAACTGGCGACTGCATGCCTTTATTCAGATCGCTGTGTTTCTCCTTTTCCCAGCGATTGGCATTGGGTTGATGTTTCTTACCAAGGGGTGGCTGAGTGACGATTTGCGACTCGGTTTGTTTTTCCTTTGCGCACTCCCCTCGACAGTATCGTCGTCGATAGCTCTTACGGCTGCGGCCGGAGGCAATGTTCCCAGCGCCGTATTCAATGCAACTTTATCGAGCTTGCTCGGTATTTTTCTCACTCCGCTCTGGATCAAATTGGTTTGGCAAGGAAGCGGGGCAAGCATGCCGCTGGGGGCGATTGTGTTGGATTTGACTTTATGGCTGGTACTGCCGTTGGTCGTCGGTCAGATTCTGCGTAAGTGGTTAGCAGCTTGGGCAAAAAGAAATAAGTCTTGGATCGGAGTCGTAGATCGGCTCACCATTTTGTTATTGATCTACACGTCGTTTTGCGATTCGTTTGTTTTCGGCGTTTGGACCAAACATGGATATATTGCTGTTGTCGCTAGCGCGGTCGTTTCCGTGGTACTCTTTTACTTTGTGTTGTACATCCTTGGATTCGCGAGTGACCGATTAAGATTTAATCGTGAGGATCGTATAGCTGCTTTGTTTTGTGGATCGAAGAAATCGATGGCGACCGGTGTGCCAATGGCACAACTCATGTTCGGAGCCAATCCGGCACTAGGATTGATCTTGCTGCCGATCATGATCTACCACCCATTCCAATTGATCATTTGCGGAATTTTGGCCAACAATTGGGCAAAAGATGATTCGCCGCGACATTAACTCAAAACTCGTTTAACCGCATGCCTAGCGGCCTGCGCTGGTGTTCTAGCTACGTTCTTATCGCGAGAGTCAGTTTGCGATCACTGATGGGGTAATCGCTCTCTGACTTGTGAACGCCCATCGCTGCGTGATGCCCACGCGGTTAAACCATTTACAGGGCGATGCCCGTGCGGTTAAACGATTTTCCTGCCAACATGTGTCTCGCCATCGGCTATACTGAAGTCGCCGACCTGCGACTGTACTGCTAGTCATTCCCGCCAAATGACTTTGCAGTCGACGCTAATTCCCACCCGTCGCACCATCCCTCCTGACTTGCCTACCATTTCAAAGTGTTATGAACGCTAAGTTTTTCGTTCTATGCCTGTGCTTTGCGGCTTTGTATTCGCCTCCGTCTAAATGCTTTGCGGATGATACAGAGAAGGATTTCTTTCATAGACAGGTAGTCCCACTTTTAACGGAACGTTGCTACTCTTGTCATTCTCACTCCAGCGGCCAGATGGAGGGGGGCTTGGTTCTGGATTGGAAAAGTGGTTGGGTTCAAGGTGGCGAACGAGGCCCAGCTGTCATACCAATGAATCCCGATGGGAGTCTCTTGATCCAGGCCGTTGAACATGCCCACGCTGAACTAAAAATGCCCGATGAGAAACTATCTCGCGAAGAGATCGAAGTCCTCCGCGAATGGGTAAAACGAGGTGCATTTGATGATCGCACCCTGAAGCCGCTGACTATCGCTCCGCGAGACTGGTGGTCTTTGAGACCTCTCAATCCTCCATCGATTCCATTGAACCGAACGAATCCGATCGATGCATTTATCGAAGAGAAACTAAATGAGAAGGGATTAGTACTTTCACCAATTGCCAGTCCACGTGAACGACTGCGGCGTCTTTACTATGATCTCATCGGGCTTCCGCCCAGCCCGGTCGAAATGCAACGGTTTTTGGACGCTCCCGACGAAAGCAATTATTTGCGTATCGTTGATCAGCTCCTAGATTCGCCAAGTTATGGGGAGCGCTGGGCTCGACATTGGTTTGATACGATTCACTTCGCTGATTCGCATGGATACGAACACGATGTCGGTCGAGATGAGGCGTGGCCCTACCGCGATTATGTGATTCAGTCTCTCAATCGCGATATACCTTGGGCTCAGTTTATTCGCCAGCAGCTTGCGGTGGATGTTTTTGAACCGGAGGCAACGAATTTGATTCCTGCCCTAGGGTTTCTCGGCGCGGGCACATTCGACCTTAGCACCTACTCAACCGGCCCCGTCACCTTTGATTACCTAGACCGGGACGACATGCTTACGCAAACCATGGCCGCTTTTAATAGCACAACAGCCAATTGCGCTCGATGCCACGCTCATAAATTCGATCCCGTGTCTCAAGAAGATTACTATGCACTCCAAGCGGTCTTCGCAGGCATCATCAAAGGGAATGTACCCTATGACGAAGATGGGACCGTAGCTAGGAAACGTAAGCAGCTTCTTGCGGTCAAGCAAGCAGCCCAAACTCGCGACCAAAACGTTCTTACGAATGAAGTTGCCGTTGAGCTTATTCGAAGTGAGATTTTGCTTCAAAATGAACTGGCGTCCTGGCAAGCACTCGAGTTTGATTCGTACCTTTCTTTGGAAGGTGCGACGATTTCGAAAGACAACGAGCAATCGTACGTCGTTTCAGGACTCTCTCCTCCGACCGATTCGTATGTTCTTAGCTCCAGGACAAATGCGAAACAAGTCACTGCTTTGAGACTCGATGTGTTGCCGCACGCTTCTTTACCAATGCAAGGCCCCGGGCGTTGTGAAAACGGAAACTTGCATTTGTCCGAGATTACCGTTTCCCTATTTCATCCTGAAAAAGCAACTGGTCAGTTGATTCCAATCGCTCGTGCAAGTGCCGATTTTAATCAGGCCGGGTGGGGTATCGAAAGAGCGATCGACGGAGATCCAAAAACCGCGTGGGGGATTCATCCAGAAGTGGGACAGCCTCATCATGCCGTCTTCGAATTTGCCGAGCCAGTTTCGATCGATGATCGAACTACAATGACCATCACTTTAAAGCAGTTGCATGGCGGTTCTCATTTGATTGGAGCATTTCGCATTAGTGTCACGGCGTCACCCGTCGAGCAAACGATTGCGTTGCCGAGAAATGTGGAGCATGCGTTGCGAGTCTCGGAGGAGGAACGCTCTCCAGAACAAACCTTAACTCTTTCCGCGTATTTCGCTGACCGGGCCGCTAATCGAGAGCTTGCTAGTTTGCCACCTCAGAGGCGGGTTTATGCAGCAGGGACAAATGTTTCCATACCGGCCGGAAATGGCACTCACCAAGCAGCTTCGATCTTGGCACCAAAGAAAGTCCATTTGCTAGAGCGAGGCGAAATCTCAAAGCCTCGAAGTGAAGTTTTGCCGGGCTCGCTATCAGTCTTGTCCCATTTGCCTTCAAGATTCGAATCGATAGATCTCAATAGCGAAGCCCAACGCAGAGCAGCATTGGCGGAATGGCTTTCGCACCCAGATAACGTCTTGACCTGGCGAAGCGTGGTGAATCGCATTTGGCATTATCATTTTGGACAAGGACTATGCGACACTCCAAGTGATTTTGGACGCATGGGTGGTGTCCCGATGCATCCGGAATTGATCGATTGGTTGGCCATCTGGTTTCGAGACGAAGCAGGTGGTTCACTTAAGAAGCTACATAGGCTTATCGTCACCAGTCAAACCTATCAACAATCGTCGGTGGATCGACCCGAGGCGATTGCTGTAGACGCTCAAAATCGCCTTATCTGGAAACAGAATCGTCCGCGGTTGGATGCCGATGCATTTCGAGACTATGTGTTGGCCATTTCTGGTCGACTCGACCAAACGATGGGAGGTCCAGCAATTCAACATTTCACCCAACAACCTGGCCCGCAGTCGACTCCCAAGTTGAATTATGCTGTTTACGATTGGACGAGCCCCGGTTCGAATCGTCGAAGTATTTACCGATACGTCTGGAGAGGAATTCCCGACCCCCTTATGTCCAGCTTGGATTTTCCGGATCTGGGGCTTTTGGCGCCCAGTCGAACCTTTTCTGCGTCACCTTTGCAGGCTCTGACGCTCATGAACAATCCTTTTGTCTTGCATCATTCACAACAGACTGCAGAACGGCTTGAAAAAGAGAATACTGGTTTGGACGAGCAAATCCAATCGCTCGTTTTCTTGACCTTGCAACGTGAGCCGCTAAGTGCCGAAATCGATGCTATGAAACCGTATGCCCAGAAGCACGGACTGGCTGCTTTGTGCCGAATCATTTTCAACTCCAACGAGTTTTTGTTTGTCCCTTGATTCTTTTTGAAGAAACCTTCAGTTCATCATGGATAATCTATCGAATCGACGGCAAGTGTTGATGCAATCAGGAGGTGGTTTCGCTGCTGTTGCTCTCGCTCAGCTACTGGATCGAGACGCACTCGGTAAAGGGAACGAATCGGCGAGTTCGAACGCGTCAACTATTCAGCATCATCCCGCAAAAGTTAAGCGTGTGATTCAATTGTTTATGACCGGTGGTGCTAGTCCCATGGACTTGTTTGACTACAAACCGGAGCTTGAACGATTGCATGGACAGATGCTTGGGCCTAAAGAAAAGCCAGAGGGATTTACGGCTCCCGCAGGTGCCTTGATGAAGAGCCCATTCAAGTTTGCACAGCATGGGGAGTCTGGCCGTTGGGTGAGTGAACTGTTTCCAGAGCAAGCCAAACTGGTGGATGAGATGGCATTCCTCATGGCGATGACGACCAAGACGAATGTGCATGGTCCTGGGACCTACATGATGAATTCGGGCTTTCTCCTACCAGGTTTTCCTTGTATGGGGGCATGGATCTCGTACGCACTGGGGAACCTAACTGATAATTTGCCCACCTTTGTTGTGCTACCTGACGCTCGCGGATTGCCTTATAACCAACAAGGTTGCTTTAGTGCAGGTTTTCTTCCAACGGTGCACGAAGGGGTTGTCTTGCAGGCAACCGACAATGCGACTATTCCTGACTTGATGCCTAGCTCACGTTTTGCCTTCGCAAGCAAGGAGTCGGATCACGACGGTCAAGCATTGTTGCGATTGCTAAATGAGCAGCATAGTCAAAAGCACCCAGGGGACTCTCGTTTCGAGGCTCGAATAGCTAGTTACGAACTAGCGGCCAAGATGCAGCTTTCTGCGCCAGAAGCGTTTGATTTGAGCCGAGAAACTGGAGGCACTTTACAAGAGTATGGGATCGGTGCCGCATCTACGGATGACTTTGGTAGACGTTGTTTATTGGCCAGAAGGCTCGTGGAGCGTGGTGTAAGGTTTGTTCAGGTCTGGAGTGGCCCGCAAGGAGCCGTCAACAATTGGGATAATCATGGTAACATTCATACCGAGTTGCCACCGATGACTCAGAGTGTTGATAGACCTATTGCAGCACTTTTGAGAGACCTCAAGTCTAGAGGGCTGGATTCAGATACTTTAGTTGTCTGGACGACAGAGTTTGGCAGGACTCCATTCGCACAGGGTAGCCTTGGTCGGGATCATAATGGCGGTAGCTTTGTTACATGGCTATGGGGAGCAGGCGTCAAACCTGGCGTGGCGTATGGTCGTAGCGACGATTGGGGCTATCAAGCGGTGGAGAATAAGACTTGGTGTTACGATTTGCACGCGACGATTCTGCATTTGTTGGGTATCGACCATCTTAAGCTTAGTGTAAGGCAAAATGGAATTGATCGACGCTTGACCGACGTGCACGGCCGAGTCATCAACGATATCTTGAGCTGACAAATCAAACAGAGAGTCGATAAAAGGAGATTTTGTATCCCATTACGAATCCCGCGAAGACAGGTGCGGACGCAAGCCACAATACTACCGCGATCTCCCAGGAGCCAGCTAATGCAGTCCCGGTGTTGGAAAGAATGTCGAAAACAAGCAAGCATGCGAAAGATAACAATAGCATCAAGCGACGGAAAAAGTGTGGTCGGCCGGAGGTTAGAGTCGCAAGCTTTCGAAACGAATAATCCCATCGAATCAAAAACACAACAGCCATGGCTACCATGCCCAAGATTTGCAAAAAGATCATCAGGGCAATGGCCCAACCTGGCGGCTCTGCGTTGGGTTTACTCATATAACTTCCTACCATCCCCAGTAATCGAAACAAGATGCCTGGTATGACGGCGACAAGTAAGGGAACACCAAAATTCCATGCTAAACGTTCGTGTTGAACGTTTAGCGGTCTAACATTGGTGGTCATCTTCGAGCGAGTAGGAGTCATCGTCGATTTCTTTTGCCTCAAAGGACGTGCTGATCTTGTAGGAATGATCGTCAGCTTAATGACCAACCGGATCGAGGAGTTCGTTGGATGAATGGGGTGGCTGCAGGGCAGTTCGTGGCTCGCAATGCAACTGGATCCCACTCGAGCTTTTGACCAGCACGATAGGCCACGTTGCCAAGATGATTGGCGATTGTTAACAAGCCCGCATAATGAAATGGGCTGCCTGTGGGTGTACCGTTTCGGATGGCGTCAAGCCATTCTTGTTGATGTCCGGGTGATACTGGTAGGAATGGTTTGGGGCCTTGGTAGTTTTCAAACTTGGACTCGGGCAACAAGACATGGCGATCATAGTCCGATAACAGCATGCCATCACGGCCGATAAAGAGAATGCCATTATCCCAAGTCGGGATTACCTTGTCCTTCCAAACTTGCGGTTTGTCGGCACCTTGATACCACGAGACCGTGCACGCGGGTAAATCGCCGCGCGGACCGTATTCGTAGACTGCGGTCATCGACGCGGGTGCTAGTTCTTTATGAGGTGGTGGTCCGAAGGCTTCGATCGTACGAGGATGATCCAGCTTCAGCGCCCAAAAGGGGAGATCGTTGAAGTGGCTACCGAGATCGGACATCGTACCGTTAGCAAAGTCCCACCATCTATACCATTTTGGGCCTGGCAAATAGACTTCATGAAATGGTCGGCTCGGTGCGGGACCGATCCACAGATCCCAGTCGATGCCTTTGGGAGGCTCCATTTCTTGTGTGGGGCGATCGGTTACATAAACGATGTCCCCGTTCTTTTGTGCATCTTCTTGGCTTTGTAGCCCCCAAGCTCGCGAGGTCCATACGTGAGCCTCTGAGACTGGTCCAATAGCGCCGGATTGAATCAGTTCGACGACGCGTCGGTAATTGGGCGTCGCATGAATCTGAGTACCCATTTGCGTCGCGACGTTGGCGACGGCGGCTTCGTCCATGATTCGCTTGGCTTCTTGGATGTTGTAGGTCAGTGGCTTTTCGCAGTAGACCGGTTTCCGCTGTTGCAGTGCAGGCAACGTTGCGAAAGCATGAGTGTGTTCTGTCGAGCTAACTACGACAGCATCAATGTCTTTAAGGTCTTCAACAAACCGACGAAGATCGACTTGTTTTCGAGCTTTGGGAAAGCGTTCTGAAACTCGATCGAGCGTAGTGCGATTGACATCACAGATTGCGGCGACTTCCACGCCAGGATCTTTGATCATCTCCTCTAGGTTTCCGGCGCCTCGACCACCGACGCCCACAAAGGCTAGGCGAAGTTTATCGTTGGCCGAGCTTGCGCAGACGAGTTTGCTTGATGTGAGGGTTGCCGTGCACGCCGCAGCAGTTGCTAAGAATTGTCGACGACTAGCAGATTTTGGATTCGATTGTTGTTTCATGATTGGAGGGGTGGAGGGGGACGACCAGGATTGGATATTTGAGAGCGCCTTTTAGCGGCAACTTTGGCTAAGTGAATACCGAGCTGTCAACCGTAGTGATTCCGCTTAGTGTACACGATTCTCACGGCGATCAAATGATTCTTGGAAAATTGGCATTTGGGGCTTAGCCTTGGATTGAAGCTGCTAAATCTATGGGTGATGCACAGTATAATGAACGCTTTGTACTGACGAAATAGCCTGCTACTTCCGATCGCATCGAAAATAGTGCTGTTTACCCTATTTGGATTGGTCACCGCAGACAGGGGCGTTTTCCAGTTGGGTGCAATGAGATGTTAGTTGCCGTCTAATATTTTCTGAAGCGTGTCAAGATCGCCGCGTGTTACTCGGCCATCGGGATCGATTAACAGGTAGTCACCCAAGCCCCGGATTGCGTAACGCTCCCAATTGGCAACAGTGTTGTCGATCACGATCGGAAATGAAATACCCTTGCCACCCCAGACATTTTTCTTAATTGGCTCAAGCTCTCTTTCAAGCGAAGCGACATTGTTAATTTCACCCGAAAAATCCAGGAAGATTCCAACGATTTCGAATCGGTCTCGATGTCGCTCATTTCGTTCATAGAAATGATTTAGTGCGGGGATCCCCTCTCTCAAACACGGTAGGCAGTTAAGTCCCCAGAACTCTAGAAGTACCCATTTTCCCCTTAATGCCTCAATGTTCGCTCGATGATCCAAGCGTGAGCCATCGATAGAAATCCAGTTCGGTGCTATTTGACCAAAGAGTTTTGTTCTCGACTCTGATTCGCTTTCTGATTTACGTTTATTAAGAGCTTTGATTTTTCTGGCGTAGGCGAGAGTGGGGTCTGTATGAACACGCAACGGCAGTTCGCCTAACTCCAACTCCGGTTGCCCACTTATGGTAAATTTCATGTCATAAGCAAGACCTAATTCCAAGCTCGGATTGCCCTTTGTCATTACGGTTGCTAGCAGTCGATAACTCCCTGGAGGAAGCTTGGAATTGTAATGATCGCTCACACCGGAGATGTGCACCAATTGTGTATTAGCAAGAGGTTGTGTTTCAACTTCCTTTAGACACAGCGTTAGATAGACCCGGTCAATCTCTTTAGATTGAAATTGTTTGGGAATTCGACATTTAATCTGCGTTAGTTGGCCAAGACGAATCTCATTGATATCAGATTCTTTGAGTTCATTGTAATACGCAATCGCTCCTCGCTCACCGCGAGAGTCAATAGCTAGGAAGCCAATACAAGAGTTGTGGTCTTCTAGTGAAAATTTGCCAGAACTATCGGAAACATTGGTTGGTTCACTTTGAGGCGTTAGTAGTATTTCGTTTTTTCCAAAGAGCTGATTCTTATCTGGTTCTATCGATTTCCACGTTTCAGCGATTGTCACATTTTCGATGGGGAGATCGCGTTCATCGATGATTCGTCCGATGATTTTACGAGGTTCATCTGCCAAAGCGACCGCAAACGTTACCTCAAAAATCGCGAAGCGATGTAATGCACAAACGGCGAGAAGAAATGGATATGGGGACATATAAAGCTCTCTAAAGTTTGTCTATGAGGCAAGGGGCGAAACCTAGTATAAACAAAAATGCCACTCACCGAGCTAGCTCCGACTTTTTCGCCGGGTAAAGCCGATTTGCAAGTGATACGAAATACTTATTTGGAAGGGAGCAAGATCAATTACAACTGTTTAGTGTATGTCAACGGCGTTTTGTCGTGATTTGAATTGATCCCTCAGCGTGTCCGATTCGAACGCGATTTCCTTTTCCGAAACAAATGCCACAACTTGGAGATAATCTTCATTGCAGAATCTCCGAAATCCCAACCCGCAGCGTGAGGTCGTGTTGCTTTAATGGCTTTTTGAAATTTAAGCATTAGCCGCAGCGTGCTAGCCCACGGTTAACGGACTATAATCAGACGCTAGCGCGTTACGGCTGATGAAAGTAATACGCCCGTTAGCGAGGGATAATTCTCCCAGCAAAATCCCTCGTGCACGCGTCGGGTTATGATCAACATCACTTCCAAATTGCGGCAATAGGACAAATTGCGGCACTAGGACGAGAGACTCTATCCCTGGGTATTTCCAATTCTTACACCGCTAGAATACAATCGAAGGCAGAGATCGATTAATAATGACGTCGTTACGGTGTTCAATTGGGGCTTTCGATTTCATTGGCCACGTAACAAAAGAAATGAGGAAATAAAGGTGGAACCTTCCGAAATTGATCTGGAATACGAGAGGCGTTGGAAAGCAATGTCGGCAGCGGAGAAGATAGCTCGTAGCGCTGCCATGTTCGCCTGGACGAGACAGCAGATGGCCAGACGGATTCATAGCGATCAGCCGAGTTTATCGGAAGACGAGGTGAAGTGGCACGTCGCTTTAAAGCTTTACGAGCGAGAACCGGAAGTGGTCAAACTCATTCAGGAACAGCTTTCCAGTGTTTCCCGTTGAAGCGTTTGAAAAATCGATTGGCAAGTTTGTGGCTATCGCAGAGGCGATTGGTCTTCCTTTTCACCTTACTGGTGGCTCGATCAGTTCTGCCTATGGCGAACCTCGTTTAACGCAAGACATCGATATCGTGGTCTCGCCGGAGGTGGCAAGGAGTCGGGTCGAGGATTTGATTGACCAGCTAGCACGCTCTGATTTCTTGTTCACGGAACGGGTTGTCCGGCAAGCGGTTCAGTCCGGTGGTCTTTTTCAGCTCTTAGACAAGTCTGAAAGTTTGAAACTGGATATCTACCCAAGAGAGCTCATACCTGGTGAGTTGCAACGGTCTCAGGCAATGGAATTGTTTGATGGTGTTTTTCTTCCGGTCGTATCGCGTTTAGATGCAGCACTCTCGAAACTAATTTGGATCGACAAAGGAAGCGAGCGTAGCCGTCGGGACTTTCGCAGCATTTTTCGAAGCTGCACTGAAAAGCAGCAATCGGATATTAGATCCAATGCCACCGAGATGAAATTGAATGAGTTGCTTGAACTGGTCCTTAGCGAATGCGATGAAATCCGTTGATCGAAGTCAAATACGTTGCTAGTTGATTGCGAGTCTTCCGTACAGACGCTCATAGCGCGGGGCAAATCTATATTCGTGCTGTGAATTGGACGCTGTTTTTTGGCTGTGTATTTGTGACGATCGCTGCTGATCAGTCGATCATGGATGTAGGGTAGACACCATAGCAGATCGGGAACTGCCGATACTAAAACGATTGAGCGTAAAAGTTACTAGATCGGTACTTCGGTTGTCGATGCCCGCACATAAATACCTGGGGTTGGAGTACGACGCAGATGTTTCTAAAGGAGTGATTCCTGTGATCTTTGAGATGCTTTTTGATGTTTCACGATTCAGAGGGTGGGAGAGAAAAGAATGAAGGTAGTGGTGGGAATTCAGCGCGATCGTTAACCTATCACGTGAGCCGAAACCTTTCATGATTAGAGCTACCTCGTGCGTCACTGTTTTACATGATTCGCGCGGAGGGATGTCGTTTCTGGGAAAGTCTGCTTGGGAGGGCGAACCTTTGTCAAACGCATCATGGTCCTGAATGCTGGACGGCATTGGATGAGCTTTTTGCTCGTTAAAACCTAGGCTTCTAAGTTGCCTCGTAAGATTTCACCGTGTAGATTGTTAGTACAATGTACATACATAGGAGATGCTGATATGCAGAAAACGCTTACGAAACACGGCAACAGTTACGCATTGGTCATCGACAAGCCCATTATGGATTTGCTTCGAATCTCACCAGAAACCCCGTTTGAGATTACGAGCGACGGACAGTGTTTAGTCTTGACGCCAATTCGAGAAACGAGAGAAGAAAAGAAGTTTCAAAAAGCTTTGGAAATGGTTCATCGCCGATTTGGGCGTGCGATGAAAAAGCTGGCGGAGTGAGGGGCGTTTCAATGCAGCCATGGTTTTTGGATATTGATCATACGCTAAAGCTACATCTGAGCCTCATCGAGACATACGGGGGCGTCGATGGGATTCGAGATAATGGCCTCCTGCAATCCGCACTCGCCATGCCTCAGGCTTCGTTCGGGGGGGAGTACCTGCACAAGGACGTATTCGAAATGGCGGCAGCGTACTTGTAACACATTGTACAAAATCATCCGTTCTTAGATGGAAATAAGAGAACGGGTGCTGCTGCAGCAATCATCTTCCTAGCTATGAATGAGATTGAACTTGTAGCCGACGAGCAGTCGCTAGTGGAGTTAGTATTGCAAGTAGCGAGTGGGAATACAGGAAAGTCGGAGATTGCCGATTTTTTGAGGCTCCACGGGCGACATCAATCGATTAATGAAGACGAGTAAATTGAGAAACTTTTTTGGGTTTGGATTAGGACGATCTAGACGATGCCAGAGGAATCGATTGGTATGCGCTCCGAGCGACATTGGTGAGTATCGTTTGGGTCTGCCAAAGCCATTTTTTGGAAAGACCTTTTAGTCCAGGTGATGCGACCCAAAGATCGCTCATTCCTTGCGGGGCGGCTTTGAGTTGCTGCTTGTAAGGTTCATCGCCACGCAAGAAGTCTAGAGCGTTAATCCCTTGAGACTGCGCCTGGGCGATCATCCAAACATTCGCCATCTTGCCTGGTTCGATTTCCATCGCGGATGGCTCGATGCCACCTTGATAGCAGTACCAATGTGATCTTGATCGGAAACCAATATCGGCTGAGATAGGTATTCCGTCTTTTTCGAGAAAGAACGCTTGAAGTTGTCCTAGAGGCAAGAGTCGCAAACTGGCAAGTTCAAGGAAAGATTTGAACCGTGAATCCGCAAAGCAACCCGGTTCACCTAAGGAGATTCTTCTCTTCTGATGAAGGTCGACAAGGATCGTATAATATCGAACCCATTCAGCCTCTGAGGTGACTCGGTGAACTTGAACCTCTGCCATCGATTCTAAGCGGCGTCGCAAACGTTTGCGGGTGTCTTTACTGGACTGAGCTAGGTAGCCATCCCAACCGTCGGTCAAGTCGATGCACCAAGTGTTCATGGGGTTTCGCTCGAGGG
>VYLF01000518.1_pt1 | contig 13135 bp, 14 predicted proteins | sample 5114371 | NCBI WGS metagenome assembly VYLF01 (sample SAMN12291773, study PRJNA351875) | freshwater metagenome | isolation source: freshwater lake | place: USA: Michigan, Kent Lake | collected 2013-08-15 | reverse complement strand
GTCTGTAGAGCGACCATAAGACCAGAACAGAGTAAATCTGTTAAGGCAGGTGCGAAAAATCCTTCGGGAAAGAAGCAGAAACCCAAATCGTGAGGTTTGGGAATCGCCGTCCGTAAAACGGACGGCGAGGATGTCAAGTGAATCGGTTAGTCTCGGTTGAACTAGGAACTAAATAGGGTTGGCGGCAAAAAGTTTGTTGGTGGGGTTAGGAGTCGGTCGCCGGTCGTCAGTAGCCGGTCGTTTCAGGCTTTGTTGCCCTCTTTTTTTGTACCAGTTTATGTACTAAAAAAAAGGATAATGCAAGGTTTTTGAAGGTCTTAATCCTATATTCGCAGCATGAACATCGGATTTTAACAGGTCAAAAGCCTTATTTTAAAAGGGTTTTACCATTATTCAGCAAACCCCAGTTAGAATTTCTCCGATTTAAAGCGCAAATTGTTAATTGGTATTCCTGACAAAGGGAGTTATTTACTGAGGTCATCCGCTCTTTTATTGTCAATAATTTAGCATCCAACTTCCTTGACCTCAATAACTTGGAAGCCATAGTCTGAAGTTCAAAGGCATACTACGGAAATTCTGTCAATGCGTAAGTCCTAAAGCAATGATTAGACAAGGGGCTTAAGCCCCTTGTCTTCAAGGTTAGTTACAGTTGCTATCTTCTGTTTACTTCTTTTTAGCTGGAGCTGCTGGCGCAACTTGGGAGCATCTCATTTATGCAAGCCCTAATTATGCTTGTCGCTAAAACTTGCTTCTGGTAAGGCTTTCAAAATAGCTTGACATAAAACTTAATTTAGGAGTTACAAAGGTGAGATGCTCCCCGCAACTTTTGCGGCGTTGTCAGATTAGAATATGAAAGATGCAATGCAATCCTTGCTATCAAAGTAATTTCAGTTCCAAGCTGATTCGGAGCATCTTTCAATTTGACAACGCCACTTTTGCTGTAACTTTGACACTATTGACACCCTTGATTTGTTTTGCCAAGGGGTCAATTTTGTCGAGTTGCTCTTGAGTTTCTACGGTTCCAGAGACGACTACCGCTCCATCTTTAGCAGAAACTGTAAGTTGCCCTTTCGGGATGTTGGCTTCTAGCTTAGAGCGAACTTCACTGGAAAGGTCACTGTTGGCGCGATCCGCATCTCCTCCAGTTAGATTGTTGCGTTGCTCACGAGCGCGAATATCAGAATTGAGTTGATTTCGGCGCACTTGACTAGACGCATCGCTTTGGTTCTTTTGGACTGTTTTAGTATCAGGAACTTGCCCCGTTTCCTCTGTGGAAGAAGGGGCGTTGGTGCTAGTTTTAGCGTTGTTCCCACAAGCCACAGTTCCAATCAGTAGAAGGCTGCTGAGGATTAAAGTTGTGATCTTTTTCATGATGCAAATCCTTTAATAATTTCCGATTTTACAAACGAGAAGCAGGAGGATCGACATAGCCTTCAATTGCTAGGGCATTGTAAATTTCCCACTCGCGAATCCCTCGGCGCTTTAGAATTGTTTCAGCCTGAAGGATGTCAGCATCTGCACCGTCCACGATCAACAGGTAGTCTCCACGAACCACATAATCGTGATAGACTCGTGCCCGATCTTCTGGAATTCCTAGACCAATTAGACCACCTACCAAACCTCCGGTAGCCGTCCCGATTGCACCGCCAGCTAACGTGGTAGCGATCGCAGTTGCAGCCGCCCCTGCCAACATGACGGGACCCACTCCAGGAATTGCCAATATGCCCAACCCAACCAGCAAGCCTGTCAGTCCTCCGATGGCTCCGCCTGCAGCTGCCCCGGTCTTTGCTCCTTCGTCAATATGAGTTGTTTTTGTTTCGGTAAGCTCTTGAACTCGTGTCTCACCAATCCGGTTGCTCTGCTCCAGTCGTTCAGGCTCTTTGGCAATGATTGATACCTCATTCATGGCAAATCCGTCATCTCGTAATCCATTCAGTGCCTTCTCTGCCTCTTGATAGCTAGAGAAGATTCCCACGGCTCGTTTACGGTTAGTTAAAGTCATTTTTCCCTCCAACGCTATGCGGTAAAAGCTTTGTAAATCCTATAGTATGGCGAACTATAGCGATTGAATTTCCTGATTCGAGTTGATAATTCTGCTCTTGGCATTACTGTAACAGGCGGTTGCTTGATTTACTGTATGAATTGATTGAGTCTGTATGAATTGCTTGAATACGACACAAAATGTAACGGGCGATGCACTAGAACTACCTTTTTTTATTAATAAATAGCGCCGCCCTTAACAGACGGTAAGGCCACTCTTTTTGTCTCTGCTGCTCTTATTGCACTGCTAGAACAGAAATATGTCCGACCTCTTTTGTATCGCTACGAGGCCGGATGACGATCTCTACGTCTTGATTCAATGCCGTGAGAAATTCCATCAATCGTTCAACTGAAAATTGATCGAGCCGATAGTTTTTTAGTGCTGAAACCTTGGGCTGCGGGATATTAAGCAGTATGGCAATCTCCCTCTGTTTCAGCTTGCGACTTTTCAGAAGTTCGTTAACGGCCAGGGCTAGGCGTGTTTTCGTTTGCCGTTCGGTTGCGTCTGGATAACCAAGGTCAGCGAAAACGTTCGTGGTGCCGCGAGTGATTTCCAAATTGCTCATTTTGTCCCTCTACTTTCATAATCCACTTGTGCGCGTTTCATCCGTTCAACAATAAGCTTTACATCCTCTTGAGGTGTCTTGATTCCAGACTTCGACTTTTTCTGGAATGCGTGCAGAACGTAAACAACTTCAGCGAAGCGCACAGTATAGACCGCTCGATAAGTGTCGCCTCGATGATCTTCGACGATCTCAAATACTCCTGCCCCTTCACCCTTCCAAGGTTTAGCCTTTGGATGTTTACCCCCCAACTGCGCTAGACCAAGGGCATAGCCCATATCGTCCTGCACCTCGGCAGGGAAAGTCAGGTAGTCCTTTTTCGCAGAGGCCACCCAATACAAGGGTTTTTCCCGCGACATACTTTTAGAAATTCGGATCATTCAACAATATACCCAAACTGGAATAATCAGTCAAGGAATTAACAGAGCGGCGGTATCGCTTGAAGTTGCATCGCATGGTCAATATCAACATTCGATTCAGGCTGAGGCAATAATAAACCCCTTCATTTTCTTATTGAAGGGGCGTTTGTGGGGTTTTCTGATTGTTAGGAATCTTTTTCTAGTTCTTTTCCAGTGGATTTAGATGGTTTAATTTTGCGCTTGAGGACTGCACCTGCTCCTAAAGTGCCGAAGGCGATAATCCCAAGAATAGAGGAGGGTTCAGGAATTGAACTGGAAACAGGGGCAAGTTGAAAAAGTTGCTGGTAAGCTAAACGGCTTTTACTTCGGATCACCGATATAGACTCCAAAAGGGTTATAGCTATTGGATCATGCAGGTTAAGCGCCGTTTAGCTTATGCCCTTCCCTGTGATCCATCACCAAGGTATCCCAATTGGGCAAAACCAACATCATAATCAGACAAAATATCAATACTTGTATCTACCCAAAAACTAGATAGGTTAGGAATAGCTACAGGAGGTCCATTGATGACTTGAGAGAAGGAATATATTGAAGTAGCACTACCAATGTTGTTACTTCCTTGTGTAGTTCCCACGTCAATAGTCCCTGTTAAAAAAGCTGAGAAACCATTGAGAGAACGATATCGCAGAGGCGATGTTATCTCAGTGATATCGTTCTCTAGGCTTGTAACCTTGAAATTGTAACTGAAGCTTTTCGTCCCTTCACCAAAAACACTCAGTTCCTGATTGTTAGCATAATAGGCTACTCCATGACCAAAGGCTATCGGGTCTTCTTCTTGTACTACAATATTATTGAAGTCAAAGCTGGTAGCTGTCCCAGTTATACTACTATTTACCAAAGACCAGTTACTTAGAATTTCTTGTCCTACCTGAATAGAACCACCATTAAAAAGCTCAGTTAGAGTACACGAATCCGTTGCAGCACATCCGACAGTGACTGTAGCGGCTAACATTGGATTAGCCACAATTATCAATCCACCGAAGAGAATTCCGCTACTTAAAGTACCTTTGATCACAAATTTAGCACCAGTTTTCATCAATCTCATCATGTACGCTCCTTATTGGATTTGAGAACTGCTTACCTGAGTCGAGTCAACAATTCTGCTTCTGCTATTACCTTGATAGATGGTTGTTTGATTTGATGTGTGAATTGATTGAGTCTGTATGAATTGCTTGAATACGACACAAAACGTAACGGGCGATGTACTAGAACTACCTTTTTTTATTAATAAATAGCGCCGCCCCTTGATTCAATGCCGTGATAAATTCGATTTTTGGACTTAGGAAGACGAAAACAACCAAACGCCGATTCAAAAATGAAGTGCACCACTAGGGTAGTCTTCCAATGAGGAGGCTCATCAAGGTAACCTGACTTGTACCACCAAGAGAGGAAACCCAAGACGAAGCTCCTCACATCAATTAGGAGTTAAATGCTACTTTGCTAATCCTTACCATTCTTGGGAGCGAGGACTCAACGAGCATACTAACGGTCTCATGCGGCAGTTTTTCCCGAAAGGGACAAATTTCTCTCATCGTCAAACAAGCTGAGGTAGACCGAGTGACAGACTTAATCAACCATCGACCCCGAAAAGCCCTTGACTATCGCACTCCATCTGAGGTATTCTTCAAGCAGTCAGGTACTGGTGCACTTCAAACTTGAATTGGCCTTTGCTAAAATCTACAATAGAAATAAATACTAACTAAACAGCTAAATTATGACAACTCAGCCTAAAGACCCTGAAATAGTTTTACGCGATGGGAAACCAGTGTCGGTTATTCTCGATATTGAGGTTTATCAAGAGATGTTAGAGCAAATTGAAGCGATTGAAGATTTAAAGGCTTTAGCCGAAATGCGCCAGAAACCCCTTGAGTTTCGTTCTCTAGATGACTTTCTCAAAGATTATTCAACGGATGTATGAAGTTCTTCTAGAAAAACAGGCGGAACGGGATTTAAGAAAATTACCTGCTGATTTATTTGAGCGTATTATTCCGGTCATTAGAGCCTTAAACACTAATCCTAGACCATCTGGATGTCTTAAGTTGAAAAACTCCCTACAAGATTACCGTGTTCGAGTTGGAGAGTATCGAATTATTTACGAAATTGATGATAAAAACCAAGTTGTGAAAGTGATGCGAGTTCGACACAGAAGGGAAAGTTATCGTTAGAATTTGTTTAGATGATCTCTGTAAAAAAGCAAGGTGAGGCATTTATAGGAAATGCCTCTAGCACTATCTTCAAGATTTGCGCTTTAAAGCTGCACCTATTCCTAATACTCCTAAACTCAGTATTCCTAGAATTGATGAGGGTTCGGGGATGGATGAGGATTCTCCAATTGCTAGTCCAGGGTTATGATAGAGAAACTGAATATCCGAAGCCGATAAAGCTCCACTATATACTTGTACGTCGTCAATCAACCCTGTATACAATCCTGTTGGTTGAGAGCCTACAGCAACTCCTCCAACTAGGAAAGGAGCCGAGGTTGCCCCAATTGGATCACTGGCAGTGATCGCATCCAAGATACCATCTACATATAATAAAGAATTTCCACCTTGCTCGTACACCACAGCTATTTGATGCCAGTCGCCATCTGTTACTGTAGTGTTGCCATGCAATACGTGCCTGTTAGGAAAAGGTGCGTAGAATCCTGCTTTCGTCAATTGCCGTTCCCCAGGGTTGATACCATTAACAAATACCATATATCCAGACACAATCCCTGCTGTATGCTTTGCCACGACAAAGTTATCGTTAAGTACCGTTGAGTTAATCCAAGCTGAAATGGAAAAGTTGCTATTGGTGAAACCATAGATGTTTCCCATGTTAACAAGGTCATTAGTGGCTTGACTCAAGCTAATTGCATTTCCAGAAATTCCTCCACCCACAAGTGTGGCGTTCCCCTGTAAAATACCGTTTTGTCCCCCTACACTATCGGCAGCGATAGTTCCCCCTGTTTCGTCAAATGTCCAATGGGAAAGAATTGTTGCTGCCTGAACAGGTGCTATAACGAAGGTACTAACAGCAATAGCACCTGTCACTAAAATAATTTTGTTGAAGTTCATGAAGTCTCCTTATTGAATTTGTAGAATTTGAGAACTGCTTACCTGAGTCGAGTCAACAATTCTGCTTCTGCTATTACCCTGATAGATGGTTGTTTGATTTGATGTATGAATTGATTGAGTCTGTATGAATTGCTTGAATACGACACAAAACGTAACGGGCGATGCACGAGTTAAACTCCATCGACTTTACCCGTCAGACGCTCATCAAACTTCTGCTCATAATCGGGGTCTTGAGTTCCGAGGAGTTTGTCCCAGAACGTGAAATATAGACCGTAATGTACGGTGTACTTGCGATGATGAATGGAATGATGGGCAGGACCAATAAACCACCGACCCAACCAATGATGGGGAAATGAGGAAGGCAAGCGATCGATCCCAAGATGATTTAACACTGCCCAGATCGTCATCGTGGTGAGTGCCGCAATTAACGTGATGAAATGCAGGGGAAGGACAAAGACAATGCCGACCAGGAAGAGAGACTGAACGATCGCCTCTAGTGGGTCAAAGGCAAACGAAGTCCACGGGGTAGGATAGCGCGAGCGATGATGCCCCTGGTGTAACCACCGAAAGAGTGACGGGTGGTGAAACAAGCGATGGGTGAAATAGAAATAGGCATCCTGGAGAACCAACACAGCGCCATAACTAACCCCTAAATAACACAGCCCATACTGTTGAGGGTGGCTGTATAAGCGGGTAATGCCCCAACTGTATCCTGTCATGATGAAAGCCGCCGCCAGCGCAAACACCCCCGCCGAAAGAACCGAGAGCGTGATATCTTGTTGAATCGATCGCCAAGAGGGAGACCAATGCCGCAGGTTGTGATTGACAAAGGACTGACTCAAGGGCGAATAGAAGAACAAATAGGTTCCCCCAGCCACGAGAAAGTATCGCGCCAGGATGATCCCAAAGAAAGCGAACCCGTAAAATCCAAATGAGTGGTCTATCAATTTAATCTCCTTGCCATTCCCGATCTTCCAAGTCCTTTTGAGGTAACAGCAACGTGGCTTCAATTTCTTGCCGGATTGCGGCTGTTATTTCGCAGTTACTATTCAAACAATCGATCAGGAGTTGATTGGCATCATAGTAGCGTTGGAGCAGCTGCTGTTGCTCAGTCGTAAACTGCCAGGGGTGATGAATATTGCGATAATTGGCGATCGCACACCGCAACTGTTCCACCCAGGCAGAATAGTTTTTCTGCCACCATTCCTGAAGCCGTTCCAGGTTTTGACTCGGAGGTGGCAGTTGGTCTCTCAATTGTTGCAAAGACTTATAAAATCCAGCATCCAGAACCATCACCAGAATGTTGTTGAGTGCCTCGCTACAAGCATTGACGTATGCAAAATCCTGACTGTGGTCGATGGCAAACTCTACCAGCAAGTTCTCCAACGCCGCATCTAAAAACATCCCCTGAGCGAGCGTGCTGGCTAAGGCAAAGCGATCTGCCGTATGCGGGCTTTGGGCAAGGGCAAGGTAAAATGCGCGTGCGGTCGCCACTTTGGTTTCGTCTGGGAGCTGCTGGGATTTTTGGCTGGCCCAACTCAAAAACTCTTGCAGATAGGAGTCTTGCGCGACTAAGGCATCAATTTGTTGCTTCATCAACTGCACCAGCGCATCTGCACTTCGCAACATGGCAGCCGTTAACAAGAAGACTTCGCGCCAGTGGGAATCGGTGATGTGACTCACCAACCCTCCCAGTGCTTGTTCTAATGCCTGCAAATTATGGCTGGCAACTATTTTTCGAGCCGTGAAGTATTCTTGAAATGCCAGATAAGAAAATGAAAAAATGCCTCGCGCCCGCTCTGTGAGGAGTCCATGCTGTGCCTCGATCGCTTTCAGCATGGCTTCGCTTTCGAGTTGGAGTTCCTCTGCTTCCAGGGTTGCACCTGGCAAATTCCGCAAATAGTCGCCAATGTATTGCTCAATCGTGCGTTGCTCAAAAAAATACTGCCCCTGTTCAAAAGTCACTGCTGCAAGCTGGCTCAACAGCCTCAATTTTTGGGGCAATAAAAACCCCCGGTAAACCTGATCGCGTTCGACTCCTCGAGCTTCATCCCATTTACCCAGCAGCAAATCCAGCCCTTGTTTATAAAACTCAGCCCGCTTGCTCGGAAATTTCCCTTGACCCTGAAACACCCAGCAGGCGAGATGCAGAAACAGAGGTGTCACCACCAGTTGCCGAAATTGCCAGTTTTCCGGCAAGTCCAACTTCTCCATAAACTGAGCCGACTGCTCCTGCCCCGCTTGAGCAGTCGTTTTGCTCAGTGCCACAAACCACTTTTGCGCGAAGGTGCTGATTTGTGCCTGGGTAAAGGGGGCAATTTCTACATCAGTGAAACCTCGAATCTGGAGTTTTTGGGCAGCGGTGCGACAGGTTACTACAAATCGATTGCGATGATACTTTTCTGAGAATTGGCGAATTTCTCTCAGAACTGCTGTAATGTCCTGGTTGAGAACTTCATCCATGTCATCGAGCAACAGCAGGACTCTGCCCGCTTGCAGTAAGGTTTCCAGCACAGACGGGTTGGAAATTCCATCGGTGAGCAATGCCTGACGGATGTAGTTGAACAGGCTAAATTCACCACTGGGACTGGACTCCTCGGCAAATTCTCTCAATAAGATAAAAATCGGCACTTGATTCGCCGCAAACTCGCCTTGGTTGCACTGAATCGCCAGATGTTGCAAAAAGGTAGTTTTGCCAACCCCCGGCCTGCCCAAAACTCTAAGCTTTGAGTAAGTTTCAACAGCCTGCATTCCGGGTATTTGCTTCTGCTCAACCTCTCCCAAACCGACGCGATCGAATTCATCGGAACCCAAGTTTTGCCAATCGGCAATCTCCACCCACTGTTGACTGGCAATTTCTGCCAAAATATTGACATCCACATAGATGTCATCAATGTTGACTGGATGGCTGATGTCTAGTAACTGCAAGACGCCGCACTGGTTTTGGATGGTGTCCCAGCGTTGCGATCGCACCTCTTGCACCAGAGCATCAATATTAGTTTTCGCCAGTTCTCCGGGTTCAGGAAATTCTGCGGGCGGAGCGAGGGCAATCTCCCGCCAATCCAAATCCAGAATCGAACAAATTTCCAGGAAAACCTGGCGATCAACGGGTTTTCCTGTGAAAAACCGCCAAATCGGCTGGCGGGTCTTTAAGTTCACTTCCCCTGCTAGATTTTCCTGAGTCCACCCCTTGAGCGCAAAGGCTCGTTTAGCCTGTTTAATTCCCGAAGGGGAGGCCTGGAGCGATCTCTTGACCATACAATCCAATCCTCCCTATCGAGTCAGAATGAGTTCTGGTTGGGACGACCAGAAACTTCTAAGGGATCGTAGCCTAGTTGTTGAGTAATCCGTTCTCTGGCTAAGGCCCGGTACTCCCAAAAATGTTCTCCCGCCGCGCACAGACCTAAATACAGATTGAGAACTTGGGGCTTTTTTTGCCAAATCGTCCATAATTGCCGCCAAAACTGTCCCCGAATGTTCCCTCGGCGGATACCCTGATGCCAGATTAACTGGGTAATCAGCCGTAACCCCTTCCCCACGGGAAATTGCATGGTTTGCTTGTGTTTTGACTGCAAACCCAGACCGAGACATTGTTGGAAACAGCGTCGGAGATAGTGGCTGGGTTCGTACAGCGTCCAGAAGCCTTCGACATACTCTCTGGCAATTTCGGCAATCGGGCGGGTGGGGATAAAATTCATCAAGCTATTCTGATCTCCCGTCGGATGGATGCTGTCACCCTCAACTAAACGCTGTTCTTGCTGGAGACGATTCCAGAGCGCCGTGTTGGGCGGAGCCTGGAGGATGCCTAACATGGGCTGAGGAATACTGGTTTCTTCCACAAAGGCTTGAATCCTTTCCCCCGCACCAGAGCGCTCTCCATCAAACCCCAAGATAAATCCAGCATAGATTAGCAAACCGGCTGCATTAATCTTGCGACAGGCTTCCACCAGTGGATTGCGAGTATTTTGCAGTTTGCGCGTCACTTGCAGACTATCTTGGTCAGGAGTTTCAATCCCCAGAAATACAGAATAAAACCCCGCCTCAGCCATCAGGCTTAACAATTCATCATCCTCTGCCAAATTGACCGAGGCTTCAGTAATAAAGGTGAAGGGATAGTCGTGCTGCTTCATCCAGGGAATCAAGTCTCTGAGAAAGCGTTTGACGTTGCGCTGATTGCCAATAAAGTTGTCATCGACGATGAACAACGAACCGCGCCAGCCTAGGTCGTAGAGAGTCTGCAACTCTGCTAAAGTCTGACTCGGCTCTTTAGTACGAGATTTGCGCCCGTAGAGGGAAATAATGTCGCAAAATTCGCAGTTAAAAGGACAGCCGCGAGAGAATTGCACTGCCATCATTAAGTAATCGTCTCGCTGAAGCAGGTCGAAGCGGGGGATGGGGCTGAGGGTCACGTCTGGTTTGTCCCCAGAGCGGAAAATTCCCTGGCTTTGCCCTTGAGCGATCGCCTCCAAAAACAGGGGAACGGTTAACTCTCCCTCATCCAAAATGAGATAGTCCGCTCCAGAATCCAGGGCATCCTGGGGGACAGAGGTGGGGTAGGGACCGCCAACGGCGACTTTTTTGCCTAACTGCACGGCTTTTTGAATCAGAGCTTGAAAATCTGGCTTCTGGACCAACATGGCAGAGAGGATAACCAACTCACACCACTCCCAATCGGCTTCTGTTTCAGGATTGACGTTGCGATCATAAAATCGAATCTCCCAGTTTTGGGGGAGGAGGGCGGCGACAGTAATGATGCCGAGGGGTGGAATGGTGGCTTTCAGTCCCGCGATTTCCATAAAGCGATCGTAAGACCAGAAAGACTGGGGAAACTCAGGGTAGAGTAACAGGGCTTTCATCGAAAAACTGGGTCTGAAACCCCGCCCTTTAGCGATAGCGGAGGGCGGCTTTATATAAGTTAGTGAGAAACAATTAAACCGTTAGAACGACGAATTAACTGAATCTTACTAACAGTTATCTGTCCCAATCGTTTCCAATTGGCATCGCTTACAGATAGCTGTTTTTCGGTATCTCCACTAACATAACCAATTCCTTTGGGAGAAGAAATTAAATCTCCTTTACGGAACCCATGTCTTGTGGTAGAGCCACCATATTTACGTCGTTTACCACCTTTGGAAAAAACCATCAGGTGAAGTTGACGACGACTAATAGGAGGAGGTTTAATAATAGCAAAGGGAGCGTTTGTTACTTTAACAGAACCCTTCCAATCGTATCCATGACTATTAGAATTGTGGAATGGCCAATAATCTAAAAATTCTCATTTATGCAAGTGAGTAATTATACTTGTCCCTAAAACTGGTTTCTAGCAAGGCTTTCAAAATAGCTTGACATAAAACCTGATTTAGGGGTTACAAAGGTGAGATGCTCCCACTGCTATTTTTAGCTTGACTGACATCTTCCTCACTCCCCGATATCAGCAAAACATATTTGCCTGCTCTGATTTCAGTCTCGTATTGCAGTGCTTTATCCTTGGCAATGCCCAATCCCTCTGTTAGTCCCCCAGTTGCTGAGATTGCGGCCGGATCAAGGCCATCAGTAATCATTTTTTCCACATAACTTACCAGTGTTCTCGCAATCGGTCCGGCAATCAAAACAGGTCCTGTGCCTGGAATAAATAGTATTCCAGCTGCTTCTGCTCCTACTAAGGCCAAGCCAACTGCTGAAGATGGTAATCTTCCGGGCAAGAAATGAGGACAGGGGGGTTGAACCCCTTCCGGATGAAGGGGTTCAACTCTTTCTGAGACAGGAGGTTGAACTCCTTCCAGATGAGGGGGTTGAATGCCCATTGGGTGGTAAGGAGGCTGCATCCCCTCTGGGTGAGGGGGTTGAATTCCTGCCGGGTGAGGTGGGTGGAAGTCTGCACCCTCTATGTTTGGGGTGCCAATGGTTTTTAGCAATGAAAGTTTTTTGATATCGAAGCCTTTTTTTTGTAACTCCAATACAACTATGTCTGCTTCTTCATTGGAGGGGAATATACCGATGATCGAGTGAATATTTGTCATGAATTTCCTGTTTTTAGTACATAATTGGATTATATCCAAGATTCCGCAGTTCAGATTCCACTTCATAAATATCCCTCTTTGGGAGTATCTTATTTATGCAAGTGAGTAATTAGGGTTTGCTGAAAAAGTTTTTCTTGGGGGCAGGGTGTGGGGTGTGGGGTGTGGGGTGTAGGGTTTTACCGATTTTGAAGGGGTCAATTACCTAATTTTCAGGGAAAAAGTCCCTGAATTTTCCCCCCGATCACTCCCATATCTGGTACTTTTTGATTTACAAAAACTCTAAAAGTCTTAACCAACAAGGGTTTTACCATTATTCAGCAAGCCCTAATTATACTTGTCCCTAAAACTGGTTTCTAGCAAGGCTTTCAAAATAGCTTGACATAAAACCTGATTTAGGGGTTACAAAGGTGAGATGCTCCCTCCCTCTTAGCAATGCCATCGTTAGCATGACTTTCTGGTGATTGTTTTGCTTTATTTTTGGACTTTTCTAGTCGCAAATATTTTCTGAGATTAGAGGTTTGCCAACCAAAGCGAGTATGGACTTTTGCCAATTGAGATAGTTGCTCAATCGCCCATTTCTGTCCGACCATAACTGGCGAAAAACCTTTTCTAGACTTAGCTCCTTTTCTACTGGAAGTTAGATCAATATCGGTTTTGACATACTCAAAGTAAATGTCAGTAATTGGATAGATTTTGGTTAGTTCAGAAACGACTCGAAGTTCAAGTTGACCCTTCGGCTTCGCTCAGGGTCAACGTCGAGCGAAGTCGAGACGTTGACGATTAGCTCTGATTGAGGGAGCTAATTTTCCTTGTTTTCTATTTGAAAATCGTTTTTGTCGATGCGCTCTTAGATTAAAGGGAAGTTGGCGGTTAATCCGTCTTTTTCTACGTCCTCTTCGCATTAAGCAGCGATTGTCTAGGCACTCTCTTACTCGCTTAAAAGGAAGTTCTAAGTGAGCCTTCCAAAGAGTAAAAAGAGAGGATTGAACGCCAATTCCAGAGAATAATTTACCCGGGTCAATACCAATGGCAATCGG
>VYLF01000769.1_pt1 | contig 13139 bp, 6 predicted proteins | sample 5114371 | NCBI WGS metagenome assembly VYLF01 (sample SAMN12291773, study PRJNA351875) | freshwater metagenome | isolation source: freshwater lake | place: USA: Michigan, Kent Lake | collected 2013-08-15 | reverse complement strand
ATTAAAGGCATGGTTCTTTCCTCCTCAAATTGTTTAATTTTACTTTCTAAACTTGACTGCAATTCAGGGGATAAAGTCATCATATTGTCGATGATTTCAAACAGTTTAATTATCTGTTCCCTCTCGAACTCCTTTTCATATAATCCCCTGATTAACTTCCACTTCCACTGTTCCCGTTGTGGCAGCTTCCCAGTAGTCGCTTTTGTTTTCAGGTGTGCCATGACGATTATAGCAAAAGGATTGCTACTTGCTTCTAGTTCTGACCATCTTTCCTCATAGTCCAGTAATTTAACCGTTGGGAATTTGAGGCTGACTTCACAACCAGCGATAGTATAATTATAGGAATCTGGTCGCCAATTTACTCGTTCATCTCCTAATATAGCGAGACTGATAACTGGTTTCTGATACAAATCAAAGGCACGATAGTTATAAATATACATCCTCTGAGGGAAATTTTCTTCGTATTGACTTTGAATTTCAATATGAATCAAAATCCAGATTTCTTCACCCCTGAGTAACCAAACTTTATAGAGTTTGTCAGCGAAACGTTTTTTTGTCTTTGCTGAAGCGGTAATCCGTTTCATTTCTTTTTCTAGGGATTCGGGAATTTTTGTCCAATCAATTAGTTGGTGAACTTCGGGAAAAAAGAAGTATAAAAACGCTTCAAAATACTCGGTTAATGCTTCTTTCCAGGGTTCATCATAATTAGCGGTTGTTTGTTTCATTATGACAATTTTAGCGGGTGATGGACACTAAGCAGTTAAAGTATTTAACCAATTGATTAAATCTTCTACCGTAGAGAAATCGAATAAAGCTTCTCTCTCACAAGTCCAGAAAACGGGTTTCTCGAAGAAACCCGTTTTCTAAATAGTTTCTCAAAGAAACCCGTTTTCTAAATAGAAACCCCTTTTCTCAGTTGAGATTGCTTCTGCGCCTTTTTCTGATTTTTCTTGCCAAGTACCGTGAAACCCCGGAGGGATAACACTGGGTAATTGCAGACAGCAAAGGGGTTCTTTTTCTAACTGCTGACTATCATAGATTCTCACTTGGCTGCTGTGATTATTGCCGTCGTAAACCACGACGATTAACCATCCCGTTGCTGGAGATAAACCATCGCAGACAAAAATCGGTTCACTTCCATAACAGTTACTTTCTAGATAAGCAATAGTTAACTTACCTGTGGAGTGATTATAACAAGCGGGAAGTCCGATAATTTCCCGACGAATATCGCTATCGGGACGATGGACAGCTAAAAAAGTATTTTGCCATTTTTGTCCCACCAGTTGCGGGGAAACCACGGGAAAATCACAGCTTAAATCCGAGAGAATTTCCTGATTAATCACCTTTGCTGATAGGGGATTAATAGTAATACTTGCTAATTTTCCGATGGCTAAGGTTTCGGTTTCACCCGTGGCAACTTCTTTTAAAAATTGATTAGTTTTAAAGTCATCATAACGGACAAAAACAATTTCAAGATTGCCTTGGTCATTCACACAACCATTAGCGAAGTGCCATTGAAACCATGACTCTGTAACACTTTCACTGACTAATTGCAGAGAATCTCGCTCAAAAATTAGTATTCTTGTTCCTAATTCTGGCTGCCACTGCATGGCATCACTAAAAGTTTTAAATCCCAACAGTATCGATAACTTATCAGCTTTTATCGGTGGGACAAAAAAGACGAGATACTGTCCTGCTAAAACAAAGTCATGCAGCATAGACAATCTATCTAAATTAAAAGTGTTTTTCTGGATAATTTGACCAGTGGAGTCAGACTTATAGAGATTTAAACTAACTTTGGCACTGATTGTCACCCCGAAATTAAAAATCTCTCCTCTGGACAAATCTAGCTTAGGATGAGCGGAAAAAGTTTCCTTTGCTTGTAAGCTAGATAAATTATCTAAACCTAGGGTTTCTAAAGATTGTAAATCTAATTTATGGGGAAAACCCCCTTCCCAGAGAGCTAATAATTTATCCGGTAAAGCTAACACCGAGGTATTGGCGGCATTTTTTACCTCTTTTCCCCAATTATTCCAAAAGAAGCCGGGGGCATTCATGCCATAATTAGGAAATAAATATTGATTAGCGGCGCTTTCTTGCTGATAACCGGCAGTCTGAACATAACGATAGGTGGCACTGGCTCCATTATCATGAAAATGTACAGCTAAAACTGCCCCATCTCCGTCAAACCAATGACCAACTTTTTGCTTACCTCTTTCTAATCTCCCCGGACCATTGCGATAGAGACTCCCCCGCAATCCATCGGGAATTTTCCCCGATAATAAGGTTAATTGCGTTTCAGAAAATTCTACTGCTGGTTTTTCTAAAGATTTTGCCCAAGCTTTCATAGATTTGTTTTTTTTTAGTGATTACATAGTTTAAGTATAGCCCTAGACTAGGTTCAATGACGATAATTTCGCCAGTTTACCAGTTAATTAGTATTTACCACAACCCATCAATTATGTCATGATAAAGTGTCGGGATCAATTCCCAGAGAACGGATATATTCAGCTAAACGTTCAGCTTTTTGAGATAACTCGATAGAAGTCAAAAATTTCTGACCATCTAAACTATAAATTTCTAACTCATCTTCTCTCAATTCAAATCGGATCTTTAACCGAGGACTAACCCATCCTTTAATCTCCGAAATAGAGCTTAATCGTCCTTCCCGTCTCAACCATCCTTGAAAATTATGAGAATCTGGATCATAGAGATAGTATTCTTCCACTCCATAACGTTGATAAAAGAGTAGTTTTTGCTCCATTTCTTCTAAACTATTAGAAGGGGAGAGAATTTCAAAGACCACTTGAGGAGCGATGTTATCTTCTTGCCATTGTTTATAGGAACCCCGTCTTCCTTTCGGACGACCAAATACTACCATAACATCGGGAGCAACCGGTCCGGTAATTTTTTTATCTTGGACGGGATACCAGAGCAGATACCCCGCAATAAAAACGTTAGGAGAATTAGCAAAGAGAATCTCAAGGTTTTCTTTAATTTTAACGATCCATTCGTATTGTTCGGTATTATCGGCCATGGGTTGACCGTCACTATCGGGGTATTCAATATCTGGATCAATAGCTGGTATAAAAGTCATAACTTATACTCCTGCTTACTTGTCTGAAAATTATAATTTTAGCGTCTGTAAGACTTGCTCTATTCCCCTATATTTAGGGGTACATAACATCGTTATATCCCGACAGGTTACTTTGATCGGATTGATTTGCCTATTAAGCTGTGGCTCTTCTAGAGTAGTTAGGCTATATTAGCAGAAAATAATCCACGCAAGCCTTGCCAAGTAAGTCTCACCAGAATTCAAAAAAGCAATTTTAATAAAAAAGCTTTTTGCTTTGTTGGATTCCAGGCTATTTAAGGGTTTAGGCTCGTTTAAACTACTAATTTGCTATAACCAGTCTAGGAGAGCCTAAGCTGTTTGCTTGCTTTAATTCATAACAAAAATTAACACACGAAAACCAGAAGAGCCTGTTGGGTTCTTCTCGACTTTGTGTGATAATTTTTGCTTATGGAATAGTGAAATGCTGATCGGGCAAGACTTTTAGGACTATTTTGGGCTTGCTGAATAAATCTAAAAACCTTGCTGGATAAGACTTTTAGACTTTTTGTCAATCAAAAAGTACCAGCGATGGGAGTGATCGGGGGGAAAATTCAGGTACTTTTTCCCTGAAAATTAGGTAATTGACCAGATGAAAATGGGTAAAACCCTACACCCCACACCCCACACCCTGCCCCCACGAAAAACTTTTTCAGCAAACCCTATTTTGCGGAAGAAACTATCAGATAGACCTCGTTTCCACACAGAAACCAGAAGAGCCAATGTTGGGACAGATAAACAGTTATAAGGTTGGTCAGGAAAGATTAGTACAAATGCTCGGACTCTCCCCTCTCCAATGCAGTCCTACTATCCCTCGGCCATTAAGCGTAATAATTCGTCGGTAGATAACTTTCCGCTTGCGTCGGTTCCCTCCAATAAACTATCGGCAAGATCGCGTTTGTGGTGGTGCAGATCAACAATTTTTTCCTCGATCGTATCCTTGGCAACTAAGCGATAAATCGTCACTGGACGTTTTTGGCCGATGCGGTGAGCGCGATCGGAGGCCTGATCCTCCACTGCGGGATTCCACCAGGGATCAAGATGGATAACATAATCGGCCGCGGTGAGATTTAATCCTGTCCCCCCGGCTTTTAAACTAATTAAAAATACGTCCCCTTCCCCCGCTTGAAACGCTTTCACCTGTTTCTGCCGATCGCCAGCCGGGGTACTACCATCGAGGTATTGATATTTTATCTGCCTTTGCTCGAGATAACTGCGGATAATCGCTAAATGATCGACAAATTGACTGAATACCAGCGCTTTATGCTGATTATCCAATAACTCATCCAGAATTTCCCCAAAACGGGACAATTTCGAGCCGGCTAAATCCAAATCTGGAGCCACTAACTGCGGGTGACAGCAGGCCCGGCGTAATTTCATGATCTCTGCCAGTACCTGGAGATGTTTCGCCCCAGCGGTGCTGTCACTCTCGCTTAATTTCTCCAAAGCGCGCCGCCGTAAGGCCTCGTAAAACGCCTTCTCCTCGCTGCTTAACTCGATCGGGACCAAAATCTCGGTACGCGGCGGTAATTCGGCCAGAACTTGGTTTTTTGTGCGCCGGAGAAGGAAAGGCCGCACCAGTTTTTTTAACTGTTCGCGGGCGGTTTTATCGCCGTATTTTTCGATCGGGGTGGCGAAACGGCGATCAAAACTTTCCAAGGATCCCAACAATCCGGGGTTAATAAAACGGAAAAGATTCCATAATTCCCCTAAATGATTCTCGATCGGTGTTCCTGTGGTGATTAGTTTAAAATCCCCCCGCAGATTCATCGCCGCTTTCGATCGCTTGGTGGAGAAATTCTTGATCGCTTGGGCCTCATCGAGAACGATTGTCCGCCATTCTACCCCGGCCAACATGGTGGCCACTTCTTCCTGCTGTAATAACCCATAGCTACAGACCAACAGATCAAAAGGTTGCAGTCGATCGAGTAGTGCTTGCCGATCGCCTGTTCCCAATTGGATGATATTTAAGGTGGGTGCGAACCTTTCCGCCTCGCTAATCCAGTTCAAACATACTGAAGTAGGAGCGATCGCTAAAGTCGGTCCCGCCGATGCGCGGGTTAGGATCACTGCCAGGGCCTGTAAAGTCTTCCCTAATCCCATATCATCGGCCAAACAGGCCCCCGCCCCCCACTGGGCCAGCCTAGCTAACCAACGAAAGCCTTCCAATTGATAGTCGCGCAATTCTGCCTGTAGAGTTGAGGGGACTTCTGGGGTAAAATCCTGACTCTCCTGAAAGCATTGTAAATTGTCGCGCCAACGTTTATCGGCCTTGAGTTGTCCCACTTCCTCGGTGAGTTCAGAGAGAATCGGGGCAGCGAAGGGATGAAACCGCAAACCGTCGCCGGACTTTTCCGAGAAAGCGCGCATTTCCTGTAAACGTTCCCGAAATGCCTCGGTTAGGGCGAGAAATTGACCATCTCCCAGGGGAATAAACCGCCCCGGCGATCCCTCTAGCAGTTTCATCAACTCCTGCATACTCAGGACTGATTTCTCCTCTAGGTGCAGTTCCCCACTTACCGCAAACCAATCCCGTTGACTGTGGATATTTAGGTGTAGGTCTTGTAATCGAAGCTGACGCGTCACCCGCCATTTTTCCCCTTCCGGCCATTCCACGAGGACGCTATCGCTTAATTCCCGCAATTCCAGCAGTAGATCGAGACAATCCTCCGGATTTTCTAGTCGCCATTCCCCGTTTTCTTCCTCGAAACTGATCAGGGTGGGACAAGAATCGATCGCTGTTTGCGCTAGTTTTTTCTCTAGGGCTAGATCCCTAGTTGTTTGCAGCCGTTCCCCCTCGATCTCGGCGATCACTGTTTCTCCCCCTTTTCCGGGCCGGAAATAGGGACCGGCTGCCCCAAAAGGACGGCTGAGAACCGCCACTTTTAAACCCTCTCCGGCTGGTAAGAGATGAATCCGGGGTTGACTATCGGCTGCCACTGACCGGGCTGCTTTTCCTCCCCCGATATCGGAATGTACTGTCACCATCCCGGACAGGGAATTGATTGCGGCCAGCACTTTTTCCCGGCCCTTGTCGGGGACTTCTAGGCGGTTGCTTTTGCCGATAATGTCAGCGATGCTTCGGTGTTCCGGCTTGACTTCGATTACCTTAACGCGAGTGGGGGTTTCTTTCCAAATCAGCACTTCTTGGCGATCGCTGAGATCGGGCAGTAAAGATAGGATTAATTTACCCGATTTTTCCTTTCTTACTCGCAATTCTGGTTCCCCGGCGACGATTTCTACCCGCGTTCCGGGGGAATCTTCCCAAAACACCAGGGGATGACCGATCAGTTCGATAATGGCCCGGCGCTCAAAGTGATACTCGTTCTGGCCATAGTAACTGGATTCCACGAAGATATGGGCGCAAATTTTCAGGTCTTGCGGGGTTAAATAGTCAATTTCCCCAGTTTTTCGCAGACGTTTAAGGGAGACGGGACGGCCGCGACTCCAATTGCCCCGCGCGTCGAGTTTCTGTTCTTTTGGTTGCAGGAAATAATCCTCGGAATGGATAGTGATAAACCAAGCAAGGCGGACGACGGGGTTAGATTTACCCGGGGTTGGTGTTGGCGCGCACAGATTAGTCAAGGCATTCAGGCACAGTTGCCAAGCTTCTTGGGGTTCGATCGCATCTACTAGGGGGGAAGAGAGATGCCATTTTATAACCACCTCCGCTTCCGGCGCTCGATCGAGTCGGGACAGTAGGGACCCGGTTTCTAGGGCTAACCAATGGTAGCCGGCCGCCTTGGCATCTTTGTAGAGGGGCAAGAGTAGGCGGGGTAGATGTTTTTTAGCGATGTCGCTACTCATCCAGTAGAGACAGATACTATAGATAAGAGTCTCTAGACCCTGGCCCATTTGGTAGGGATTGATCGTCGCGTCGATGATTGCGTCTTTGGCCTGCATATCTCCCTGACGGGCAGCGATGATTTTTTCCAGACGGGCATAGATAGGACTGAAAGGATGATCGTTTTGACGCGTCACCCAATTGGTATAGCTGGCGGCTTCGGCGAGACGTTCGGGGGTTCCTTCTTTGAGGAGGGCGAAAATAAAGGAGAAGCCGCTAATCGAAGAAAAATAGATTTTTTGTTTTCCTTTAGCTTTTTTTAGGGCTTTAAGGGCGAGGGTATATTCTTGGATCGCTTTGCTGTTTTCCCCCCCTAGAAAGGCAATCCAACCCCGGATCGCCCCGATTGCTGCTGCTTGGCTTTCCGGGAAGGGGCGATCGAGATACCGACGCACTCTATCGCTTTGTCCTCGGATAATTGCCTGTTCGAGCCACAAATGGGCTTCGGAAACACTGGTCTGGTCTTGACAGAGTTCTTCTAGGAGGGAAAAAGCCCCATCGGCGCGAGTTATTTTTTCAAAAGCCTTGACAAGAATGCTATTTAGTGCTACAGCTTGAAATTTGGTCGGTTGCGTTCGTAACCAATCCCCATCGAAGGGGTTATCGTAGATGAGAACCAGAAGGTCTTCTAGGCTGGTTTTTGAGGAAGAATAGCTGGTTTTCTGATAATCGGCGATTTGTTGTTCGATCGAGTCGAAATCCTGACTATAGATGGCCAGACGGATTTCTCGGATTAATTGCTCTTTTCCCTGAAAAACTAGGCTTTCATCCCAACGAGTCCGGGGTTGCGGCAGTTTGTCCTTGATAATCTCGGCAAAACGCTTGAATTCTCCTTTACTAACGCTATCACGGCTGGCAATCTCGACGAGGAGGGGATGACAGCGCGGCCCGTAGCCTTTGTCCTGGGTGATTACTTCCGCTTCTAGGAGGCGATCTAAATGGGATTTCAGGGTTTGGCCGTTAAATCGCCGGTTTTTCTCGTCGCGGTAAGGGGTTTCATTTAAACAGTCTAGAAAAGTGGTGCGGGCGATCGGTTCATAGATTAGGGAAAAAAAACGGACGATCACCTGATCGAGTGCCGATAATTGTTGGTAGCGTTCGATGAGTTGGCGGCGGAGTTGCTCGATATCTTGCATATTCGGTTATATTCGCTGATAATCCTAATCTTTTTGCGGGGATATGACTGCAATTTATGGACGGGTTTCCAAAAAAGGTTCGATATCGATCGGGAACCAATCCCCGTCTAATACCTGTTCGAGAGTGAATATAAACTCTAGGGGAATCGCATTTTTATCGACGATTCTGGCGTTAATCAGGGATTTTCTAGCGGTTAAATAGGCTTTTTCCCAAGAATCGCGGGCATGGTTGACGAGGGTGGCACTATCTATTTTTTGTTCTAATTGCGATCGGAAAGCCGCAATCTCCACTATCCAGTGACGGGCATTCCGTTCTTTTTCCGATTCCCAATAGGATAGTTTGAGCAAGTGTTCGATTAAAACGGTTAATAAACTCGTTATTGCCTGTCTCTCGCTTTTTCCCATGCACTCCACTTCCTCGATCAGGTTTTCCCAGTCCACCCTGTCAAACTCTTTTCGCTTTAACAGTTCGGCGGTTTTTTCCGTCCAGAGAACAAAATCTTCTTCGTAGAGAGCGGTCATCATAGATTTCTCATCCCGACCGGGAGCGCGGGGTAATGGCTAGATTATAACCCATATTCCGCACTTCACTTTGAAGTATAAAACACTACAGGTCTGAGGAGAAATCATAAAATACCAAATGTTTTTTCGGCTCAAAGAGTTAAACTAAGTCACAACAATTCGAGGAGTAGTGACTCTCCTATAAGCATATTACTCAATTGTTATCAACTTTGTTGCTTTGTTATTTAGACTAAGATGACAGATAATATTTTTGACAAGATGAAGGCAGAAAATTTAAAATAAAACGGCGCTCTTCAGTTAAATTGACAATTGGCTTGACCCCATTCAAAATAAAAATATGAATGCCCTGAAAACATTGAAATATCCATCTTATTGTGGGACGACTCGTTAATTTATTGACTTGATTTTTGACTCCAGCCTTGGCTCTTTTTCAGCTATTTCTTAGTTCTCTTTGTCCGAGGTTATAGACTAACAAGCAGCAAGACATCAAGAATAACATTGTCTCGATTCTTTCCGTTTTTTTAACAAAGAAACTATCCGCAAAAAATAAAGGAACTTTCAAAAATCTAAATCCTCTTTCACAAGAATGTTGATTTTTATAAGTTGTCACCATTTCGGCTGGGTCTAATTTGTCTTCTTCATCAACTAAATTAGTTGCTAAAATAAATCTGCCTGCTTCCTTTCTTCTTCTGACTATCTATTCAGTTTTTTCTTGCCCTACGCCGCTAATTTTATAAATCGTTTTATGGTCTTTTGATTGACTGGCAATTAGGTCAATTTTTAGGATTTTAACGAGGTTTAGTTTTTGATTAATTGCTCTTTAATTTATATCGGGCTTGTTGGGGATTTTCAAACTCTTCTTTCTGCAAGCTCTTGAGAATTCTCTCCCCTTTGTCTTTTTCTTTTTTAAGGTTATTTTCTAGTTTTTTAAGTCACTTATTTGTCTTTTTTCACTGGTTACTATTAGCCAGATTTGTTAGATTCCTCCATAAGTCACTTTTTCTTCTTTCCAGGTATATCCTTCTAAATTTAGCTCTGCCCTTTTTTCTCTTTCCTTGGCATCTATTTCTTCCATTTCTGCATTTTGGACTAATTCTTTGGCTCTTTTTATCGTCATGGGAACTCTACTTATCCATTTTAGATATTGAATTAGTTGAAGATTCTCTTGACTATATAAGGCACTGTCACAGACCATAATACTGTCAAATTTTATTTGTTTTTTAAATTCTACTAAGATTTTGCCAAAGACAGCTTACCCTGCTTCATTTCCATCTCCGACTCTCACAAATAATGGTATGTCTCCATCCTGGGTTGTTATTAAGTCTAAGACGCATTGTTTCAAATCTGGTCGATGGTCACGAGAATATCCTTTGGTAATAATTATTGGTCTTTCTTTGATAATCTCTTCTTCTTCTTTCTCTTTTTTTTCTTCACTTTTATATTCTCCATCTAGATGAAATGATGTGGCATCTAGATGAGAATATTTTGTCTCTATTTTAAATTTCTTGATGACCGATAAGACAACTTCTATAAAGATATCATTCAGTCCATGTTTGTATAATTCATCCATGACTCTCCCAATTTTATCATCATTGATATAATCGGTTTTTATTTCTTCTCCCAATAATTCTTCGATTCCTTTATCTTCAAGGCTCTTCGGTTTGTAATTTTTGTCAATTGTTTGCGATCTGGAGCGAACTAATCAATTAAATCTCTTGCCAGATAAGGATTTAGTCGATTTATGCCCCCATATCGAACCATACCAAGTAACGAAGAGCCATCTTCAAAAAATTGACTAAATAAGTATAAAGGTCTTGAAACCAATCCTAATCCATTGATTAGAATAGCTTTGACCACTGTTCCTGCTGAAATTTTTTCTCGGGGGTCGATTCCTAATTTAGAGTTGATTATTTCAACTATTCCTATTTCGTCAATTAGCCCGGCTACTATTTGAGCTTTTTGATTGTCTCACTTTTTTGGGACTAATTCTCTGAGTATTTTTACTTATTTTTTCTTGAATGAGTTTATGCTACTTTATACTACATTTTGAAGTGCGGAGTGTCGGATATAAGCAACTCTTACCCCTATCATAGAACCTGTAATTTCATTTAGGCGGGTACTTCAATTTTACCCTGTCCGGCTAATCCAAAAGCGGCGTGAACCACTTGTAAGGCCCTGACTCCATCTTCCTGATTCACCACACAACTGATTTTTATATCAGAAGTAGCAATCATCAAAATATTAATTTTCTCCTTTGCTAAAGCTTCAAAAAAGCGTGCTGCTACCCCCGGTTGTCCTTCCATTCCTGAACCAACAATACTCACTTTGGCCACATCATTATTAACCACCACTTCCTGCAAACCCAAACTTTCCGATAGTTCTAAGAGGATTTTTTGGGCGGAATTAGCATCAGCTTGGGGCAAAGTAAAAGCGATATCCCGTCGGGGAATACCATCGACAATGCGACAGCGTTGGGATTGAATAATCATATCGACACTGACATTTTCTGCCGCTAAAAGCGAGAAAATTCTCGCCGCCATCCCCGGGCGATCGGGGACGTTACGAATAGCCATTTGGGCCTGATTATTATCTAGGGCCACTCCCCTGACTGGGACTAAATTGTTAGGGATTTCGCGATGGGCAACCTTAGCAGAATACTCCACTTGAAAAGCATCACAAAGGACTTTAATTGCTTTTTCTCCGTCCGCTTCATCGATGACACAACTGACTTTTACTTCGGAAGTGGAGATCATTTCGATATTAATTGCCGCTGCGGCCAAAGTGCTAAATATTTGGGCAGCAATTCCCGGCCGGCCGATCATACCCGCGCCGGTAATGGCGATTTTAGCGGCCCCGGATTCGATGATCACTTCCGCTTCCTCTGTATTAGTGGGATGGGAACGTAAAACTGGCGCGATCGCTTCGGACACGGATTGGGCTTTTTTCAAGGCATTTCCCATCACCGTAAAGGCGATATCGTTGCTGTCCCCCTCGTGAATCGATTGAATAATTAAATCCACGTCCACCTGTTGATGAGCGATTTCCCCGAATAAACGGGCAGCGATACCCGGACGATCAGGAACCCGTAAAAGGGAGATTTTCGCCTGATTGCCGTCAAATTCCACCGCATCCACTGCTTTTGTCAATTCCAATCCTTGCAGGGTGCGCGGTTTCGGTGCTGGGGATGTCACCCAAGTACCCGGATCCTCTGTCCAACTGGAGCGGACAACCAAGGGAACCCCGAAATTTTTAGCGATTTCCACCGCTCGCGGGTGGAGAACTTTCGCCCCTAAACTGGCTAATTCTAGCATCTCATCGCAGGTGATTTGGTCTAAAAGACGCGCTTCGGGGACTAAACGGGGGTCAGTGGTGAGAATACCGGGTACATCGGTGTAAATTTCGCAAAAATCGGCTTTTAAGGCGGCCGCTAGGGCCACGGCCGAGGTATCGGAACCACCGCGCCCTAGGGTGGTAATCTCTAGTTGATCGCTATCGCTAACACCTTGAAAACCGGCGACAACAACGACTTTACCCTCCGATAGATGACGGGAGAGGCGATCGGTTTTAATTTCTAAAATACGGGCGCGACTATGTTCGGATTCCGTGACAATTCCCACTTGAGCGCCGGTTAGGGAGATGGCCGGTTGTCCGATTTCCTCTAGGGCCATACTCATCAAGGCGATTGTTACCTGTTCCCCCGTGGATAATAACATATCCATCTCCCGGCGCGAGGGTTCGGCGGCGATTTGTTTGGCTAAATTGACCAATCCATCGGTGGTTTTACCCATGGCAGAAACGACCACCACCACGGTGTTTCCTGCTATTACCGTATTTTTGACCCGTTGAGCGACCGATTGAATGCGTTCCACGGAACCTACCGATGTACCACCGTATTTTTGGACAATTACAGCCATAGTTGTCAGCGCTAGAGACTTTCTATCTTTGATGAACTACGCTAATCCGCTTCGCTGAGATTAGCGTTTCCAAGACTAATCTCACAGATTTTGCGCTTCTGACGCTTCTAGCGGTAAACTTGCCATTCGAGTCCTGACGGCTCTACTAGGTAGCGGTTCTACCATCTGCATCTAACGACGCTAGTTCCTAACGCCGTGGCTAAATATTTAGTTTTAGCCAGAAATATCTAAGGGGACAAAACCTACTGTTAGACGCTGATTCTGGTATCAGGATACTGCCGTTAGCTGTATCTATCGAGGGTGGACTATTGCCGCCCAGTTGCCCAGGTGCTTCGATGCTACGGGTAGTCGTCTCCACGGCAAAGCGGGTACTTTATGTTATGCCTCGCACTAATTAGTATAGGATAGTTTGGCAATTTTCGGGGCATCGAACCCCTCAAGGTAATGATTCGGTAGTAGTGGCGTAGCCCTCTTGCTTACCTGGTATGAATTGTGTTAAATATTTATTAATAAAAATAATTGGAACCCGATCAGTCTTTAAACCTCTAGCTTGATCATGACTTTTCTGATAAATATCTTTTTCTGGCTCCTGTCTGGCTTACTCAAATATC
>VYLF01000451.1_pt1 | contig 13150 bp, 12 predicted proteins | sample 5114371 | NCBI WGS metagenome assembly VYLF01 (sample SAMN12291773, study PRJNA351875) | freshwater metagenome | isolation source: freshwater lake | place: USA: Michigan, Kent Lake | collected 2013-08-15 | reverse complement strand
AGGCGGCGCGGCCGAGCGCGGCGGCGCGATGGGCCGGGAAGCCACGGGCGCCGAGAAGGGCACCGTCGGTCAGTCCGGTAGCCCCGCCATGAAGTCCGGCCCGGCCGCCGAGGAGAAGTCCTCCGGCGCCATGAAGGACGACCGTCCGGGCGGCGCGATGAACAAGAACGCGACCGACGACAAGGCTGGCGCCACCAAGGGCCAGCGCACCGACGATCGCGCGCAGGGCCAGATGGACAAGGGCCACACCGACAAGTCGAAGGGCGCGATGGACAAGTCCCAGATGGACAAGTCCAAGAGCACCGAAACCGACAGCAAGAGCGGCAACATGAACGCTCAGACCAAGGGCGCGGACGGCAAGTCCCAGACCACCACCGGCAATGCCGCAACCTCGGCGACCGCCGCACCGCCGCCGGAGAAGCGGACCGAGATCGTCTCGGCGATCAAGTCGACCAAGATCGAAGAGACGACCAACGTCAACTTCAACATCTCGGTGGGCACCACGATCCCGTCCTCGGTCCGGTTCCACCCGCTTCCGCCCCGGATCGTCGAAATCTATCCGGAATGGCGCGGCTATGACGTCGTCTTCGTGCGCGGCCAGTACATCATCGTCCGCCCGCAGACGCGCGAGATCGTCTACATCATCGAAGGCTAAGTGGTCTCTCTGACCCCTTCGACGAGCCCCCGCCGAGCGATCGGCGGGGGCTTTCGCCGTTCCCGCGAAGGCCATCCCGCCCGGTTTTGCGCGGCAAGCCACGGCTGGAACTGGTTAACAAGCAATTTCCGTAGGTTCCGCACAGGTTTTTGCGCACTGGATGAGCTGCCTGAGGGCCTTTCCGAAGCCCTTCAAGGCTTCCCCTCACGCGCTTTGTTACCTATAACCCGGCCACCCCAAGCACCTCGCCGGGATGGGAATGGCTGAACCTGCAACCGACACGATCCTCGTTCTGAACGGGCCGAACCTCAACATGCTGGGGACTCGCGAGCCCGAGAAGTACGGTCATGCCACGCTGGCCGACGTCGAGACATTGTGCCGCGAGACAGCCGCCGAGTTTGGCCTGAAGGCCGATTGCCGGCAGTCCAACCGCGAGGGCGAATTGATCGACTTCATCCACGAGGCGCATGCACGCCGGATGAAGGGCATCGTGATCAACGCCGGCGGCTACTCCCACACCTCGATCGCGTTGCACGATGCTCTGCTCGCGGCACAGCTTCCGGCCGTCGAGGTGCACGTCACGAACATCCATGCCCGCGAGAGCTTTCGTCACCATTCCTACACCGCGCGTGCGGCGTTCGCGTCCTTGTGCGGTTTCGGCATCGACGGCTATCGCCTCGCCATCCTCGGCCTTGCCGTCAAACTCGGCATCAAGCCGAGAGCCTGACGCTCCCTTACCCACCAGAACATTCGGATCAGACAACATGGCGCGCCAGCCAGACGACAAAGCAGCCACAAAGTTTTCCAGCGAGGATTCCGCGCTCGTCCGCGAGCTCGCTCTGCTGCTGGATGAAACCAGCCTCACCGAGATCGAGATCGAACGCGCGGGCCTGCGCCTGCGCGTCGCTCGCAACATCAGCGTCGCCGCGACCATGCCCATGGCGGTTGCGTCGGCCGCTCCCGCGCCTCTCGCGGCGCCAATGGCAACGCCCGCGGCGGCTGCGCCCGACATGTCGAAGCACCCCGGTGCGGTGACCTCGCCGATGGTCGGCACCGCCTATTGGGCACCCGAGCCCGGCGCCAAGCCGTTCATCGAGGTCGGAGCCAAGGTCTCGGTCGGGCAGACGCTGCTGATCATCGAAGCCATGAAGACGATGAACCAGATCCCCTCGCCGCGTGCCGGCACGGTGACGCAGATCCTGATCGAGGATGGCCAGCCGGTCGAATTCGGCGAGCCCCTTGTGATCATTGAGTGAGGGCGCGGCGAATGGCGAGTAGCGATTAGTTGCTCGTCCCTGTTCGCCCTTCGCCATTCTCCCTTCGCCCCCGAGGCAACATGTTCGACAAGATCCTCATAGCCAATCGCGGCGAGATCGCCCTTCGCATCCTGCGCGCCTGCAAGGAGCTGGGGATCGCGACCGTTGCCGTGCATTCCACCGCCGACGCCGACGCCATGCATGTGCGCCTGTCGGACGAGAGCGTCTGCATCGGCCCGCCGCCGTCCAAGGACAGCTATCTCAACGTGCCGGCGCTGCTGGCGGCCTGCGAGATCACCGGCGCGGACGCCGTGCATCCCGGCTACGGCTTCCTGTCGGAGAATGCCCGCTTCGCGGAAATCCTCGGCGAGCACAATCTGCATTTCATCGGCCCCAAGGCCGAGCACATCCGCCTGATGGGCGACAAGATCGAGGCCAAGAAGACCGCCAAGCGGCTCGGCATTCCCGTCGTGCCCGGCTCCGACGGCGCGGTCGGTCCCAATGACGACGCCATGGCGATCGCCCGGAAGATCGGCTTCCCCGTCCTGGTCAAGGCGGCCGCCGGCGGCGGTGGTCGCGGCATGAAGGTCTCGCACACCGAGGCCGACCTGCTGATGGCGCTGTCGACCGCGGCCAACGAGGCAAAATCCGCCTTTGGCGACGCCTCGGTCTATCTGGAAAAATATCTGCAGAAGCCCCGCCACATCGAGATCCAGATCCTCGGCGACGGCCGCGGCGGGGCCATCCATCTTGGCGAACGCGACTGCTCGCTGCAACGTCGTCACCAGAAAGTCTGGGAGGAAGGCCCCTCACCGGTGCTGTCGGCCGCCGCCCGCGCCAAGATCGGCGAGACCTGCGCCAAGGCGATGCGCGAGATGAAATATCTCGGCGTCGGCACCATCGAATTCCTCTACGAGGATGGCGAGTTCTACTTCATCGAGATGAACACCCGCATCCAGGTCGAGCATCCCGTCACCGAGAGCATCACCGACATCGACCTGGTGCTGGAGCAGATCCGCATCGCCGCGGGCGGCGAGCTGCCGGCCCGCCAGGACGAGGTGCAGATCATCGGCCATGCGATCGAGTGCCGCATCAACGCCGAGAACCCGCAGACCTTCCGGCCCTCGCCCGGACGCATCACGCAGTTCCACCCGCCCGGCGGGCTTGGCGTCCGGATCGATTCCGCAGTCTATCAGGGCTACACGATTCCGCCCTATTACGACTCCCTGGTCGGCAAGCTGATCGTGCACGGCAAGACCCGCAGCGAGTGCCTGATGCGGTTGCGGCGGGCCCTCGACGAAATGGTGGTGGACGGCATCGAGACCACGCTGCCGCTGTTCCGGGACCTGGTCCGGCAGCCCGCCATCATCGACGGCGACTACCATATCCACTGGCTGGAACAGTATCTGGCCGGCCAGACCAAATCGTCCTGAAAAAAAGAACCTCCCCTGGAACCTTCTGCTCCGTCAGGGGTTCTGAACGGTTGGGCAGTTCCAAGGGGCAGTTTTGAACTTCAAGACATTGATCGTGGTGATCCGCCGTGACAGCTGAGGCCCAGCGGCGGCGGACCTTGGTACAAATCCTGCTGCTTTCGGCGGGATTCGTCGTGCTGGTCGCGATCAGCGCGTCGTCGATCCTGCTCGTCAACAAGTCACGGGAGGATAATGCCTGGGTCGTGCACACGGTCGAGGTCGAGAACCTGATCTCGGATCTGCTGCTGGAAATCCGCCGCGCGGAAAGTGCCACGAGGGCCTATCTTCTCTCGGGCTCCCCCCAGTTTCTCGCCGAATACCAGACGGCGACGACCAACATCCTGCCGGCGCTCGACAAGCTGACAGCCTCGGTCCGCGACAATCCGGTCCAGGTCGCCAACGTCACGAAACTTCGCAAGGCGGTGGAGCAGCGGCTGTCGGAATTCGCGCGCGGGGTCGAACGCGTCAAGAACAACGACGTCGAGACGGCCGTGACCGCCCTTCGGAACGGCACGTCCACGGGAGCGGTGGAAGCGATCGCCGCCGCCGGCCGTGACATGCGCCTGGAAGAGGACCGCCTGTTCAGGCAGCGCACGGCCACCGCAGACCGGACCCAGACCCTCGCCTCCTCCGTCACCATCGCAGGCTCCGGCCTGGTCCTCGCGCTGGCCTTCGGCTCGATCCTGCTGGTACGCCAGTCCTCGCGCGCCCGCGACCGGGCCGAGGCCAGCCTGCGCGACGCCAATCTGAACCTGGAGGCCACCGTCGATGAGCGGACGGCGGATCTGCGCGAAGCCAATGCCGAGATCCAGCGCTTTGCCTACATCGTCAGCCATGACCTGCGCTCGCCGCTGGTCAACATCATGGGCTTCACCAGCGAGCTCGAGGAGCTCGGCGGCGACATCTTCCGGCGGATCGGCACCCTGACCCATGCCGACAGCAGTTCGCCGCCGCCCTCAACCGGCGAGATCGTGCTGGAAGGTCCAGACCAGCAGCTCTCGGCGGACTTTGCCGAAGCGCTGGGCTTCATCAAATCCTCGATCGCCAGGATGGACAGGTTGATCTCGGCAATCCTCAACCTGACCCGCGAGGGTCGGCGCGAGTTCCAGCCCGAGAAGATCGACACCGGCAAGTTCGTCGAGGGCATCGTCGCGTCGCTGGCGCATCAGGCGGCGGAAGCGCAGGCCGAGATCCACATCGAACCGCTCCCCAATATCGTCAGCGACCGCCTTGCGCTGGAGCAGATCTTCTCCAACTTGATAGACAACGCGATCAAGTATCTGAAGAACGGAGTTCCCGGCGAAATCAGAATCCGCGGGCGCACCAAGCTCGGATACGCTATCTTCGAGATCAGCGACAACGGCCGCGGCATCGATCCCCGGGACCACCAGCGGATCTTCGACCTGTTCCGCCGCGCGGGAACCCAGGACCGGCCGGGACAGGGCATAGGTCTTGCACATGTACGGGCACTCGTGCGCCGCCTCGGCGGCACGATGTCGGTCTCGTCAGAATTGAACGCGGGCAGCACCTTCACGATCACGCTGCCCATCGCCTGGAACAGCAGCAACCGGAACGCCGACACATGACATTGCCCGTCACCATCATCATGATCGAAGACGACGAGGGCCACGCGCGCCTGATCGAGCGCAATATCCGCCGCTCCGGCGTCAACAACGAGATCGTGCCCTTCGCCAACGGCACCGATGCGATGAAGCATCTGTTCGGTCCTGACGGCAGCGGCCTCGTGCAGAAGGGCAACGCGCTGCTGATCCTGCTCGACCTCAATCTGCCCGACATGACCGGGATCGATATCCTCAAGCAGATCAAGGAAAACAAGTACCTGAAGACCTCGCCCGTGGTGGTGCTGACCACCACCGACGACTCTCAGGAGATCAAGCGCTGCTACGAGCTCGGCTGCAACGTGTACATCACCAAGCCCGTGAACTACGAGAATTTCGCCAACGCCATCCGCCAGCTCGGCCTGTTCTTCTCGGTCATCCAGGTCCCGTCCGCCGCCTCATGAACCAGCGCACGCCAACCCTGCTCTATATCGACGACGATGACGCGCTGGCGCGTCTGGTCGATCGCGGCCTGACGCGGCGCGGCTACAAGGTCATTCACGCCCCGAGCGGCGAGGAAGGTCTGGCGCGCATCCGCTGTGCCGGAGCGGATGGCGGCATCGACGTCGTGGCGCTCGACCAGTACATGCCCGGCCTCGACGGTCTTGAGACGCTGGAGCAGATCATGGCGATCGCGGGCGCCCCGCCGGTGGTGTTCGTCACCGCCTCGCAGGATTCCTCCATCGCGGTGACTGCGCTCAAGGCCGGCGCGGCCGATTATCTCGTCAAGGACGTCAAGGGCGAGTTCATCCCCCTGCTCCACGTCGCCGCCGAGGGCGCGCTGCGGCAGGCCGAACTGCAGAAGGCACGTGAGGAGGCCGAGGCCGAGATCCATGCCTCGCGCGATCGCTATGCGGCGCTCGCAGCCGAGCGCGAGGTGCTGCTGCGCGAGGTCAACCACCGCGTCGGCAACTCGCTCCAGATCATCGCCTCGCTGCTGCATCTGCAGGCGAGTTCGGCTGCGCAGGACGAGGTCAAGGCAGCGCTCACCAATGCGATGGGCCGCGTCGCAGCGGTGGCGCAGGTGCATCGCCGTCTCTACACCTCGCAGGACCTCAAGAGCGTGGTCCTGAACCAGTATCTGGATTCGCTGCTCGAGGACCTCAGACGTTCGGCCGAGGGCAACCGGATGTCGCGCCTGACGCTGAAGGCCGTGCCGGTCGAGATCGATCCCGATCGCGCGGTCGCCGTCGGCATCATCGTCAACGAGCTGGTGATGAACGCGGTGAAATACGCCTATCCCGACGGCGCCGGCCCGATCCATGTCGACCTGACGGAGCAAGGCGACGATCTCCTGTTGACCATCACCGACGACGGCGTCGGCGACGCCGTGAAGGCCGACCCGCGCTCCACCGGCATGGGCCAGCGCATCGTCGCGGCCATGGCCTCCAAGCTCGATGCCACCGTCGAGCGCGATCCCGCGCACAGCGGCACCCGCATCATCCTGACGTTTCGCCGTGCGCCGCTCGCAGCGCCCGGCAAGCCGGGCCAGGTCGCGGCGAACTGAGGTCGCGGCGCGCCGTGACCCGCAATTCCACGGCATCGTCCCCCATCGCAAGCCCGTCGCGTTCCTGCTAAGGTCGCGGCATGACTTCGCGCGACTCCGCCTCGTCTGAAATTACACCGGCCGTCCTGCTGCGTGCCTATGCCTGCGGCATCTTCCCGATGGCCGAAAGCGCCGACGACCCGACCCTGTTCTGGGTGGAGCCGGAACTGCGCGGCGTCATCCCCCTCGACGGCTTTCGCGTGGCCTCGCGGCTCGCCCGCACCGTTCGCTCGGACGCATTTCGCGTCACCGTCAACACGGCCTTCAAGGCCACCATCGCCGGCTGCGCCGCACCGCAGCAAGGGCGCGAGGACACGTGGATCAACAAGCGCATCCGCGACCTCTATGGCGGCCTGCATGAGCTCGGTCATTGCCACAGCGTCGAGGCCTGGCAGGGCGACGATCTCGTCGGCGGACTCTATGGCGTGAGCCTCGGCCGCGCCTTCTTCGGCGAAAGCATGTTCCACACCGCGCGCGATGCCTCGAAGGTTGCTCTGGTGCATCTGGTGGCGCGGCTGATCCATGGCGGCTTCGAGCTGCTCGACACCCAATATGTCACCGAACATCTGAAGAGCTTTGGCGCCGTCGAGATCCCGCGTCGGCGCTACACCGCGCTGCTCGACAGGGCCCTCGCGGGCGAGCCGGCCGACTTCCTGCGGCTGTCGAGCGGCGAGGCCATCCCCGGCGCGCGCGCGCTCGAGATCATCGCCTCGCGGCAGTGATCAGCGGCCGAAGCCGGGGGATTTGGCCTAGCGGCCAAACCCCGGAATGCCGAACAGGCCCGGCTGCTGCTGGGGCGGCGGAGGTGGCGGCGGCGCCGGTTGCGGCTGCTGCATCGGCGGGAGCGGCTGCGGCGGGCGTTGCTGCACGGCCTGCTTGGGCGCGGCCTTCTTCTGCGCGGGCGGCGGTGGCGGAGCCGGCTTGGTCGCGGGATCGGGCGCCGCGGTCGCGATGGTCTGCTGCGGCTCTTTGCAGTCGGTCAGCCAGATATCGTAGATCGGGTGCTCGACGCCGTGCAGGCCGGGGCTCGCCGCATACATCCAGCCGGAGAAGATTCGCTTCACCTCGCCCTGAAGCGTGATCTCGTCGACCTCGACGAAGGCGTCGGTGTTCGCGGCCTCGGTCGCAGGGCGGGTGTAGCAGGCGTTGGTCTTGACGCGCAGCGCGCCGAACTGGACCGTCTCGCCGATCTCCTCGTCGAAATTGATGATGCGGCCGGTGATCTTGTCGAGCCCGGAGAAAGTCGCCTTCTTGTTCAGCACCTTCTGCGCCGGCGGCTCGGTCACGACCTCGTCGCCGGGCTGCAGGCTCGGCGGAGACTGGGGCACCGCACCCTGCTGGGTTCCGCCCTTCTGCTGCGGCTGGCGCTGGCCGGGAGGTGCGACGGCAGCGGAGGGCGGCTGGTTGGGTGGTGCGATGGTCGAGCCGGGCGGCGGCGCCAGCGGCTGCGTCTCGACCGGTCCGGGCATGACATTGCCCTGACGGCCCGGCGGAGGCGCCATCGGACGCGAGGGCAACACGCGGCCCTGCGGCGGCAGCTCGGGCACCTCCTCGTCGTCGTCCGGAAAAGTCTGAGGCTGCGGCTGTCCGCCGCGCGGAATCGCACCCGGCGGCCGCGGCGGCGGATCGGAGAAAATGGTGCCGATCTGCGCCTGCGCGGGGGGCGCCGCCGTCAATGCGGCAGCGGCCAGAAGCGCCGCAAGACCTGTCAGGGTAAGGATTCGAAACATATCTCGCGCGGCTTCAACAGCGAATCGGGCTTGTTGCACATTGTACAGGGGATACCGCCGCTCGCAGGCCTTCCGGTTAACACGGCGAATACGGCGGGGAAAGGGCGGCATTCCAGCCCTGCCCGGTCCGGTCTGGCCAGAGCCGGCCGCGGGTGGGATAGTCGGCGGTCCATCCAGAGGGGGCCGCGACGCGCCGCGTCCTGAACGACCCGCGTCCTGCCCTGAAACGCCCGCAAGAAGGCTCGCCATGCCCGTTGTGCTCGATCCCGATGCTGCTGCCGTTTACAAGGCCTTCCAGGAGGCCGGCCGTCCCGCCTATGAGAGCCTGACCGCACCGGAAGCCCGCGCCTATTACGCGCAGGCCCGCTTTGCCACCAATCCGGACGCGCCAGACCTCGCGCGCGTCGAGGCGCTTTCCATCCCGGCGCCGCATGGCGCCATTCCCGCCCGCCTCTACGTGCCGACGGAAATCCGCAGCCGGGACGGATTGTCCCCGGCGCTGGTGTTCTTTCACGGCGGCGGCTGGGTGATCGGCGATCTCGACTCCCACGACGTGGTCTGCCGCAAACTCGCGGTCGAGGGCGCGCTCATCGTGATCTCGGTGGATTATCGCCTCGCCCCCGAACACAAGTTTCCCGCCGCTGCCGATGACGCGATCGCCGCCACGAAATGGGTTGCTTCGAACGCGCGCGCGCTCGGCATCGATGCGGCGCGGCTGTCGATCGGCGGCGATAGCGCCGGAGGCAATCTCACCGCGGTCGTCGCGCTCGCCGCGCGCGACGGCAACGGCCCGGCGCTCGCCGGCCAGGTGCTGATCTATCCGGCGACGGATTTCGCGATGACCCACGGCTCGCACAGCGAACCCGAGACCAGCGTGCTGCTGACGCATTCGGTGATCCGCTGGTTCCGCGATCATTATCTCAACGACGCCGCCGACATCCACGACTGGCGCGCCTCGCCGGCGCGCGCGCAAAGCCTGGCCGGACTACCGCCGGCCTATGTGCTCACCGCTGGAGCCGATCCGCTGCGCGACGAAGGTGCCGAATATGCCGAACGGCTCAAGCAGGCCGGCGTGCCCGTCACCTACAAGCACTATCCCGGCCAATTCCACGGCTTCTTCACGATGGGCAAATTGCTGCAGCAGGCCAATGTCGCCGCGTCCGACATCGGTGCGTGGCTGAAGGGGCTGGGCTAGCAGACCACCTGCATGCGCGCCCAGCTTCGCACGGTTCTGTCCGCTCCCCTGGCGCTCCTGACCTGGCTCGGCGGCCAGGGCACCCGCGCCGTGGCGGCCATCGTGTTCATCGCGATCGCCGTGCCGCCGCTGGGCCTTTTGCTGCGGCCTTACGTCACCGAGGCGATCCTCGTCCTGTTGTGCATCTCCTTCATGCGCGTCGACCTGGCTGCGCTCCGCGGCCATCTGCGCCGGCCCGCTCTGATCGCGGCCGCAACCGGCTGGACGACGATCGGCGTTCCCCTGATCGTCGGCACGATCGCGCATGTGAGCGGCCTTGCCGACAGCGCTCCGGGTCTGGCCCTCGCGCTGATGCTGCAGGGCCTCGCATCTCCGATGATGGCCGCGCCGGCGCTCGCCGCGCTGATGGGCCTCGATGCCACGCTCGTGCTGGTCACGCTGGTGACCTCGACCGCGCTGGTACCGTTCACCGCCTCGCTGTTCGCAGGCCTGTTTCTGACGGGCGTCCTCAGCATCTCGCCGCTGGCGCTCGGCCTCAAGCTGCTCGGCATCCTGGTCGCGGCGCTGATCGCCGCGACCCTCATCCGCGCCGTGTTCGGCACCGATGCGATCCGGCGTCACAAGCAGCCGATCGACGGCTTCAACATCGTCATCCTTTTCATTTTCGCCACCGCCATCATGGGGGATGTCGCGCACGATTTTCTCGCGCAGCCCGCCTTCACGGTGGGGATCGCCGCGCTCGCCTTCGCGGTCTATTTCACGCTGCTCGCGATCACCACGCTGCTGTTCCGCCGCATCGGCACTGAGCGCGCGCTGGCGCTCGGGCTGATGGTGTCACAGCGCAATCTCGGCCTGATGCTGGCGGCGACCGCCGGCGCACTGCCGGCAACGACCTGGCTCTATTTCGCGATGACGCAGTTTCCAATCCACCTCGCCCCGTACATGCTGATGCCGATCGCGCGGCGGCTTACGGCGCGAAACGGGTCGGGGCCAGCGGTTGCGCCCCAGGCGCAGGGATGACGCGGCAGCGCATCGTTCCGCCCCCGTCCCCCGCCACCTTACCCCGCCCGCGCCGCGCGTCGCAGCGCCTGGGGCGGCTGGCCGAAGGCGCGGATGAAGGCACGGCGCATGCGTTCGGGATCGCGGAAGCCGGTGATTTCCGCCACGCGCTCGATCGGCTCGGGCGAGGACTGGACGCGCTCACGGGCGGCCTCGATCCGCAGGCGCTCGATCGCCTTTGACGGCGTGGTGCCGGTCTCGGCGGCGAAGGCGCGGGCAAAGTGGCGCGCGCTCATGTTGGCGCGTTCGGCGAGGTCTTCGACCGTGAGCGGCGCGTCGAGATGTTCACGGGCCCAGGCCAGCAGCGCACCGAAGCGGCCGTTCGGCGCCTTCAACTCCAGCAGCGAGGAGAACTGCGACTGGCCGCCGCTGCGGCGATGATACAGCACGAGCTGGCGCGCGGTTGCCTGCGCGATCTCCTCGCCATGATCTTCGGTCGCCATCGCCAGCGCCAGATCGATGCCGGCGCTGATGCCGGCCGAGGTCCAGACCTGGCCGTCGCGGGTGAAGATCTGGTCCGGTTCGAACTTCACCTTCGGATAGCGCGCCACGAAATCGCGCGTCCGGGCCCAATGCGTCGTGGCGCGGCGGCCGTCGAGCAGGCCGGCCTCGGCGAGGACATAGGCGCCCGAGCAGACGCTCGCGACCCGCACGCCGCGCCTTGCCAGCCGCTGCACCAAGGCCAGCGTCTGCGGACAGCGCGCCGCTCCGGCGACGCCCTCGCCGCCCGCCACGACCAGCGTCGTGATCGCATTCGTTCCCCTGAAATCCCGCGCCAGCATCTCGACCCCCGACGAGGCCCGCACCGGCCCGGCCTGCGCCGCCAGCACGCGCAGCGCCAGCTGCCTGCCGGCATAGCGCGCGGCGATCTCGAACACGGAGATTGGGCCGGCCGCATCGAGCAGCTGGAAGTCCGGGAAGATCAGGATGCCGATCATGACTTTGTCCGAAAGTGAGGGATTTATGCCATTCTGGACATCAAGGCATCATGCCATTCTGCGCCCGTCAAGCGCTTCATGGAGGCTTTCATGTCCGCACCGCTCCAGATCGGACTTCTGCTGTTTCCCCACGTCACGCAGCTCGATTTCACCGGGCCGCTGCAGGTGTTCTCGTCGGTGCCCGGCGCCCAGGTGCATCTGGTCTGGAAGACGCTCGACCCGGTGCCGAGCGACTCCGTCCTGATGCTGCCGCCGACGGTGACGTTCGCCGACTGTCCGCAGTTGGACGTGATCTGCGTGCCCGGCGGCTTCGGCATCGACGCGCTGCTCAACGACGAGGAAACCCTCGCCTTCCTGCGCCGGCAGGCGGCGGGCGCCAAATTCGTCACTTCGGTCTGCACGGGATCCCTGGTGCTCGGCGCCGCCGGATTGCTGAAGGGCTACAAGGCCGCCACCCATTGGAGCGCGATGAACCTGCTGGAGCTGTTCGGCGCGGCGCCGACCAGGACGCGCGTGTGCATCGATCGCAACCGGGTGACGGGCGGCGGAGTCACCGCGGGCATCGATTTTGCGCTGACGCTGGTGTCGCTGCTGGTCGATCGTCCGACGGCGGAAGCCGTCCAGCTTCGCCTCGAATACAACCCCGCACCGCCTTTCAACGCCGGTTCGCCGGAGACGGCACCGGCCGAAGTTCTCGCGCTGATGAAGGAACGCGGCGTCGCATCGCAGGCGCGCCGCACCGAGGCGGCGCAGCGCGCGGCCGGGCGGATGGTGTGACCCCGGCTCGGCAGCGCATCGCTGATGAGCGCTGCGCCCGGGCACACCCAAAAACCCCGGGTCAAACACTCAACCAAAACAAAAAGGCCGCCGGGTTTCCCAGGCGGCCGTGTGATCCCCGCTGTTCCCGTTCTTCACAGCAGTATCGTGTGGATGCCTGTGCATCCTGTCCCTGGCCGACTAGCCGGGCGTCCAGGGCTGATAGTCGCCGGTCGCCTTCGGGCGCTTGCCGCTGGCGAGCGTCGAGCCTGAAGGCCGGTAGGCGTTCGGCGTGCCCGTGAGGTTCGGCTGATGCGGCTTTTCCCACTCGCGCGGCTGGTACTTGATCTCGGTCGGCGGGGTATCGACGACGTGATGGATCCAGCCGTGCCACTCCGGCGGGATCCGGCTGGCCTCGGCGTAGCCGTTATAGATCACCCAGCGCCGCTCGAAACCAAGCGTCGGATCGATCGCCCCGCCGCGGGTGCGATAATAAAGGTTGCCCTGATCGTCCTTGCCGACCAGCTCCCCGTACCGTTTGGTCCAGAGCTGGGTGCCAAAGGTCTGGCCACTCCACCAGGTGAAGAACTTCAGGAAGAATTGTTTCATGCGGCAAGGGCCCTGCTTCGTCGCGTCCTGATGCCATCCGGACGCCGAAATGTCCAGTTCGGCGGCTGCGCCTGGCGAGGCGCCAGAACCGGTTCTTGCCGCAAATCCGACGCGATCCATTCAGGCCGGGTACAGCTGCCCCATGAAAATCTGGCTATCGACGCGCAAACTGGCGTGAACCAAGGAACCCCCGTCGTTTCGGTTCGTTTGCTTGCGAGACAAGGAGTTTGATCATGACGAATTTGAGAATCCTGAGTGCCGCAGCCGCGCTGGCGCTGGTGCACTCAGGATTCTCAAATTCGTCATGATCAAACA
>VYLF01000448.1_pt1 | contig 13246 bp, 11 predicted proteins | sample 5114371 | NCBI WGS metagenome assembly VYLF01 (sample SAMN12291773, study PRJNA351875) | freshwater metagenome | isolation source: freshwater lake | place: USA: Michigan, Kent Lake | collected 2013-08-15 | reverse complement strand
CCCACGCCACCCCGCGTGCACCGCCCCCACCACGCCCCCATCCTCCGACGACAGCAACACCGGCGTGCAATCCGCCACCCTCACCGCCACCACCGCCCGCGGCTCATCCGTCACGATCGCATCCGCCTTCACATCCCCCCACGTGATCTCCGACAACTCCGCTCCTCGCCTCACCACATGCACCGCCGCCCCGTGCACCTGATGCACCTGCACCACCCGCCTCCCCTCCGCTCCAACCGCCCCCAGCAGCAAACCAAAGTTCCGCGCGATCGTCTCCCGCGAATCCCGCTGCCCCTCCGGCAGATCCGACGGATTCCCGAAGTTCAGCGACGCAAACACCCCCGCCGACACGCCCCCAACCCGCGTGCTAAACCCATGCGGCACCCCGCACCCCCCAAGCACCGACGACTTCAACACAACCGGCTGCACCACGCCATCACCCACCTTCCCCCGCACCACACACCACCACCTCCAAACCGCCACACAGTATGACCCGTCCCACCTTCCGTTGACACAAACCGACCCGTGCTCCAACATCACGGGGAAGGAATGTCACGATGGGTAAGAAGGTCTATTCGAACGAGTGCAAGCGGGGTGCGGTCGAGCAGGTTCTCGTCCAGCGCCACACCATCTCCTCCGTCGCCCGCTGTTTGGGGCAAGGAGGCCAAGCCGCACTCGGCGGTCCCAACCGATCTCCCCGCCGCGCAGCACATCCGCGAACTCGAGCGTGCAGCCAATGGCGATCGTAATGGCGCAGGAGGCCCGCGTCGCGTCGTTCAGGTCCATCACAATGCCCTGCACGCGCACGCGGCCCGTGGCTACGTCAGCCCCGTTGAGTTCGAGAGACGGTGCGTTGAAGAAGTTCCCTCAACCAGGAGAGCGTCAAGCAGATCGCTGGCTGTGCAAGCCGAAGTTCAGAATCTGATGGTTCAGATCCTAACTTCTACGTTCCCTGTTTCCCGCTCCGCCCCGCACTCCGGGCACCGCGCAAGCGACTCCACCCTGTACCCGCACCCCGGGCAGCCGCCACCCTCCCACGATCTCGCTCGTTGCCGCGCTCTCCGCTCGCGCACCCACGCGGGCGCGTGCACCAGCGACAAACTAAGCAACGCGAAGGCCGCGAGCGCCGCCGCGTTCCGCGCGATCCCGCCCCAGAGCACGATCCGCTCGGTGCGGGGCGCGAGCCGCGCATCCGCGGCTTCCTTGACTCGCCCGTTTGATGCCAGCCACTTCGCGTACGCCTCGCGCGCCGCCGGCAGGTGCTTCTGCGCGGCGTTGTACGCCTCCAAGGTTGTGTCGGCGAGCGGGGAGATCATGAACCGGTGGTCGTTTGTCACCGACATCGGCGCCCAGAAGCAGAGCCGATCCCAGTGAATCTCGTACTCAACCACGATCGCCCCCGAGTTGGTGGCGAAGGCCCGGGCCATCTCGTCGTAGCTCATGCCGTCCGAGTTGCCGACCACGAAGGCGTCGCCCTCGGGAACGAGCACGATCTGCCCGAACGCGTGAGGGGAGGAACAACGAATCCCGGAGTGAAGCGTGTGCCAAACGATCGAGCCGACGCTGCTGCCCAGCGTGTGACTGAGCCGCCACGCATCAAACCCCAGCCACGCGAGGCACGCGGCGGCGATCAGCGGATTCCCCATCCTCGCTCGCTTCACGCGCCGCCTCCCGTGCTCAGGCGCCCGTCGTCTCCTCCGGCCGCATCATCGGGAACAGCACCACGTCCCGGATCGTCCGCTGGTTCGTCAGCAGCATCGTGATCCGGTCGATCCCCAGGCCCATCCCGCCCGCCGGTGGCATCCCCACCCGCAGCGCCCGCAGGAAGTCGTGGTCCATCGTGCGGAACGTGTTCTCCTCCGCGCTCTTCTCGTCGTCCAGTCCCTTGAGCTGCTCGCGGAACTTGGCTTCCTGGATGTCCGGGTCGTTCAGCTCCGTGTACGCCGGGCCGATCTCCATCCCGCCGATGAACAGGTCCCACCGCTCCGCGATCTTCGGGTTCGCCGCGCTCGGACGCGTCAGCGGCGAGATCGCGCTCGGGTAGTCCATCACGAACGTCGGCTTCGCCGGGTCCAGCGACTTCTCCGCCACTTCCTCGAACAACTCGTTCACCACCAGCACGTCGTCGAGCCCCACATGCTTGAGCTTCCGCTTCGCGCACTCCTCGTGGCAGCGGGCCATGTCGGTCATCTCAAAGCCCAGCGCTTCCTTGAACAGCTCCGCGTACGTTACCTTGCGAAACGGCGCACCGTAATCCACCATCAACTCGCCGAAGGGCAGCTTCAGCCCCGCCGTGTCCCCGCCCGTCTCCTTCGCGACAAACGCCGCGAGATGCCGCAGCAGGCTCTCCACCAGCTCCATCATCGTGTGGTAGCTGCCGAACGCCTCGTACGCCTCGACCACCGTGAACTCGGGGTTGTGCTGCTTGTCGAGGCCCTCGTTCCGGAAGTTGCGGTTGATCTCGAAGACCTTCGGCATCCCGCCCACCAGCAACCTCTTCAGAAACAGCTCCGGCGCGATCCGCATGAAGAGCTTGATGTCCAGCGCGTTCATGTGCGTCACGAACGGCCGCGCCGCCGCGCCGCCCGCGAGCGACTGCAGCATCGGCGTCTCCACCTCGTCGTACCCGCGCGCCTCGAAGAACTTCCGCATCTCCGCGATCATCTTCGACCGCATCCGGAACACGCCCATCGTCTCGGGGTTCGACCACAGATCCACGTACCGCTGCCGGTAGCGCAGCTCGATGTCCTGCAGACCCTCGTGCTTCGCCGGCGGCGGCGCGACGCACTTGGACGCCGGCGCGAGCCCCTCAGCCCACAGCGTCACCTCGCCCGTCCGCGTCTTCATCACCCGCCCCTCGGCCACCACCATGTCGCCAAGGTCCGTCAGCTTCGCCAGCTTGAAGATGTTCTCCGCAACGTCCCGCTGGCTCACCGCCACCTGCACGTCCCCCGTGTGGTCACGCACCTGCATCCAGATCAGCTTGCCGTTGTCGCGCAGCAGCACCACACGCCCCGCGATCTTCGCCTTTGCACGCGGATCCACGAACCCCGGCTCCTTCGCTCCCGCCGCGGCCTTCGCGTCCGCCTCCTCGCTGTGCAGCCCGCGCGCCGCCGCCGTCGTCACCAGCCCCTCGGTCCGCGAGCCGTACGGGTTGAAGCCCAGCTCGGCCACCAGCCTCCGGTTCTCACGACGCTGCTGCTCGAGTTGATTCTGCGAGTTCGTTTCGGTCGACATGGTTCAAGTCATCCGGTTGCGTACAGGTTCATGCACATACCGCCCCGGCCCCGCTTCGAATCGGGTTCTGCCGCGACGCGTGTATCTTTGCCCACTCGATCGCTCAGGAAAGCAAACTTCCCTTCACCGTCAGCGCCGCCGTCGTCTGCGCGTCGCACAGCGGCCGGTTCATCGACGCCGGATCCGCGATCAGGTCCGCCAGCGTCACCCCCGAAAACCGTTCAATCAGCACCCCGGCCGCCTCGTCCATCCGCTTGTGCAGCGGGCACAGGTTCGGCCCATGGTTCGCCAGCCCCAGCGGGCACGACGTGATCCGCTGCAGCCGCCCCACCGACCGGATGATCTCCAGCATGTTGATCTGCGACGCCGGCTTCGCCAGCTTGTACCCGCCCCCAACCCCGCGACGCCCCTCGATCAGCCCCGCCGCCGCCAACTGCTGCAACACCTTCGCCAAGTAGTTGCTCGGCACCTTCGTCCGCTCCGCCACACTGCTCGTTGCCACCAGCGTCCCCGGAAACAAGGCGAGCGCGGCCATCGCGCGGAGTGCATACTCAGTTGTCTGTGTAAACATCAATCACTCCCGTAGCTGCGCTCCCCGTCCCGGTGCTTCGGGTTCCGGAGTTCCAGACATTCTTGGATGGCTTCCTGCGAAAGCCAACCGAACGAACAACTTACTTTCGAAGACCCCGGAAGAACGCCCGGAGCCGTTCGCCGCTCTCCACCCCCCGCACCCCGCCCACGACCTTCGGCCGGTGATTCAGCCTCGGATCACTCAACACCGCGTACAGCGACTCCGCCGCTCCCGCCTTCCGATCGCTCGCCCCGTACACCACCCGTCCCACCCGCGCATTCACACACGCCCCCGCGCACATCACGCAGGGTTCCAGGGTGACCACCAGTGTGTATTCGTTCAGCCGCCAATCTCCGATTCGCCGGGCTGCCATTCCGATAGCCATCATCTCCGCGTGCCCCGCCGGATCCCGCCCCCGTTCGCGCGTGTTCACCCCCTCGCCGAACACCTCCCCATCCTCCGTCCGGTAGACCACCGCTCCCACCGGAACTTCGCCCTCCCTCGCCGCGCCATCCGCAAGCTCCAGGGCGCGGTCCATCATCCGCAGGTCAACCCCCGTCGCCTCGTCCCTCCCGGCACGCACCGCGCGCGGAAACAGCAGGTCGGGCCTGCGCCGCAGCAGCGAAATCCAGAACGATGACCCCGCCATGCACGCCCTCCGTCAGCTCGGATCGTCATCTTCCGGATTCCCCACCCCGGCCTTCGCCGCCTCCCTCCGAGATACCCGCTCAGACGGGAACACCCGCAGCAGCACCCCGCCCAACTCGTACAGCAGATACAGCGGCACCCACAGCAGGAACATCGTCGACACATCGCCCGGCGTCAACACCGCCGCCACGATCGCCGTCACGAACACCGCGTGCTTGCGGTACTCCCGGAGAAACGCCGGCGTGATCAGCCCCGCCCACCCCAGCAGCAGAACCACCACCGGCGTCTGGAACCCCGCCGCGAACGCGATCGTCAGCGATTGCAGCAGGTCGATGTACTCATTCACCCGGTACTCCGGGCGGATCCCGGCTTCTTTCGTCAGGTTCAGCGAGCACACATCCGGCTGCCCGTTCTTCTCACCGATGCACACGCGAAGGGCCCGCATCGACGAGTTCAACCACACGTCACCGGGCTTCGGCTGGAGCGGATCCGCCGTCAGCACCGGAGCGTTCAGGAACGTCGTGCCAACAGGTACCTCGTGCGGCTCCGAGTGCCTCGCGCCCAACGTCACCCCGAAGTTCACGAAGAACGCCAGCACCAGCGGCAGCACCAGCCGGTACAGAAACACCATCGAGCCCAGCATCAGGATGCTCGACAGCGGCAGAAGCAGATACACGTACCGCCGCTCCGACGAATACAGCCCGGGGGCCACAAACAACCACAACTGGTACAGCACCCACGGCAGCCCCACCGCCACAGTCGCAATCAGGCCCACCTTCATATAGGTGGTAAACGCCTCCGTCGGCCCGATCGAAACCAGCGTCCCCGGAAACCCCTCCGCCTGCAACGCCTTCTCCACCGGCTGAATCAGGAAGTCCAAGATGTACGACCCGAACGCCATCGACACGACCAAAATCGGCAGCAATCCCATCATCGCCCAGATCAGCCGCTTCCGCAGCTCATCCAAATGCGATCCCAGAGGCATCAACGCCTCCGCCGCCTGACCCGCGATGACTTTCGATATTCCCATACGCTTCGACCGCCAAACAAAGCCCGTGCATCCCCTCCCCTCCCCCCGGCCGGCAAGGAGCGTACGACCCCTGCTCCCTTCCGGGTCGGGAAACCGATCATTCTTTCAGGACGTACGAGTTCCACCCACCGCCCCTCCCCCTCCGTCCCAAGGACCTGCCAGAAACCCGCCATGAGCGCATCCAAAGGTCCAACGGAGAGCAACGTGCGACAGAGCTTCGGCCCATCGCAGTCACCCCTGCCCGAGGCAGGGGCCGACCCGGGCGACACCACCGATCCCCTCGACGACCCGTCCCCCGAGGACGAGGCCTTCGAGCTGCGCGCCGCCCAGGCCATCGCCGGTGACGAAGCCTCCATCCGCTCCCTCTGGAACGACCACCGCCGCTGGGTCGCGGCCATCCTCCTCGCCCACAAGCCCCGTTGGGCCGATGTCGAAGACCTCCTCCAGGAAGTCGCCCTCTCCTTCGTTCGCAAAGTCCACGAACTCCGCGACCCCCGCGCCCTCAAGCCCTGGCTCCGCACCGTCGCCCTCAACGCCGCCCACGCCGCCGCTCGCTCCGGGAAGGTCCGCACCTGGGCCACCGGCCGCCAATCCGCCGACGCCACCCACGACGCCGACCAACGCGCCGCCCCAGACGACCTCCCCGCCGACGAGTCCCACGAACGCCGCCACACCGCCTCCCGCCTCATGGACCTCGCCTCCCTCCTCCCCGACGGCTACCGAGAACCCCTCCTCCTCAAAGCCCTTCAAAACATGAGCTACCGCGAAATCGGCCGTCTCATGGGCCTCCCCGAAACCACCGTCGAAACCCGTATCGCCCGCGCTCGAAAGCAACTCCGAGAACTCGCCGCGGCACACGGAGTCGCCTAACCCCGACGGAAACCCCTCGCTCACGCCTCTCTGTTCCTGAGTACGTCATGGACCCCAACACCGCCGACATGCTGATCTCCCGCGTCGTGGACCAAGAGGCCCGCGACGCCGACTGGGCAACCCTCGAGGCCCTCGGTTCACAAGACCCCGCGGTCTGGCGCGACCTCGCGCTCGCCCTCCGCATGAACCAGCAACTCGCCTCCGAAGTCGCCCTCGCCACCGCCCCCGCCACCAACGTCTCCATCAGCGACGAACTCTTCGACACCGCCAACTCCGAACACGCCGACCGCTCCTTCGCCGAACGCGTCCGCGGCATCGGCTCCTGGGGCGGCTGGATCGCCGCCGCGCTCCTCATCGCCGTCTTCGGTCGCGCAGGCCTCAACCAGCCCAACAACCCCGGCGTCGCCAACGCCTCCCTCGGACTCGCGCCCGCCGAGTACCTCTCGCAGTACCTCTCCACCGGCCAGAAGGACGGCACCGTCGTCGGCGAAATGCCCCGCAAGCTCCTCCTCGACACCACCCCCGCCGAAGACGGCGGCGTCTACGTCCTTTACGTTCGACAGATTGTCGAAAGAGTGAAGGTCGACGACCTCTACCGCATCTCAGTAGACGAGCTCGGCAACCCGGCGCCGGTGAAACTCCCCGCCGAAGTCCGCACGCCCGCCACGCCCAACTCGCCCATGTAATCCCAGCGGAAGCATCCCGAAGTGATCCGTTCGATCAGGGGTTTGTCCCGCGGGCTCCCATGGCCCGCATGCAGCAAAGGAATCGCGTATGAACTCGATCGCTCGCCTCGTCGCCACCATCGCCGTTGTCGGTTCCGCCGCCGGACTCGCCTCCGCGCAGCAGACCACCAGCCGCACCCTCAGCCGCTGGTCCGCCGATGCCCCCGCGACCCAGAACTCAACCTCCTCTAGCACGCTCCACGTCCGCTCCAGCGGCGACGGCGACGACTACGAACTCATCGTCAAGGACGGCGAGATCAAGGCCAAGATCAACGGCAAGTCCATCCCCTCCGACCGCGTCCGCCAGACCCCCGAAGGCTACGAAATCCTCGACGAGAAGGGCGAAGTCCTCAAGGCCTTCCGCATCGCCGCCACCGCTCCCGCCGCCCCCATCGCCCCCCGCAGCCCCTTCGCAGGTTCGAGGAACAACGCCTTCCTCGGACAAAGCATCAATCCCCCCAAGGTCATGATCGGCATCACCATGACCAACTCCGAAGAGGCCGAAGGTGTCCTCGTCGCCTCCGTCGTCGACGGCCTCCCCGCCGAAAAAGCCGGCATCCAGGCCGACGACCGCATCGTCCGCCTCGGAGATGAAAAGGTCGAAAACGAAGGCCAGTTCCGTTCGATTCTCCGCAACCTCAACCCCGGTGACACGGTAAAGGTTGCCGTCGTCCGCGACGACAAGGAACTCGTCTTCGACGTCACCCTCGACGCATTCGACCAATCCCGCCTCGGGACCGGCATGTCCATCTCGACCACCGAACCCGGTGAAATGATGGACCTCCTCGTCGCCCCCGGCCACGACCACGAACAACTCATGGACTCCGTCCGTGAGTCACTCAAGAACATCAAGAACCTCTCCGACGAAGACCGCGAACGAATCAACAAGACCCTCGAGTCCGCACTCGCCAACCACGCCCAGTCTCCCGCCCTCTCCAACCAACGCTGGCTCACCCGCATCGCCCCCCAGGGCAACGTCTGGACCATCCCGCCCGGTGAAGAAGGTCAGGCCATGGCCTTCGCCGTCGCCCCCGACGCCCCCAACGCCGACGTCTCCAAGAAGCTCGACAAGCTCATGAAGAAAATCGACAGCCTCGAAAAGCGCCTCGCCGAACTCCAGGAACAACTCGAAAAAGCCAACGGCGGCAGGTAACCCAAACCCGCCTCCTCCGAACAAAGCCGACATCCTTTCCTCTGACTCCTCCGGAAACAGTTGCTTCCGTTGGGAGCGGGCCGCGTACCACCCCTGCGCGGCCTGTTCCTTTTTTCCACCCCTCCCGCCCGATCCCCATCATCCCCCCCTCCCCTTCCCGCCGATCCGTATGATGCCCGGTTCTCGGTCCTCTGAGGAGCCCCCTTCATGTCCACCGACCCGTCCGCCCTCGGCCTCAACACCATCCGCGAAGTTCAGGACGCCTACGCCCAGCTCCGCGCCGAAATCCAAAAGGTCATCGTCGGTCAGGACGAAGTCGTCGAGCAGATGCTCATGGCCATCTTCTGCCGTGGCCACGCCGTCGTCGTCGGCGTCCCCGGTCTCGCCAAGACCCTCCTCATCTCCACCATCGCCCGCAGCCTCTCACTCGGCTTCTCCCGCATCCAGTTCACCCCCGACCTCATGCCCAGCGACATCACCGGCACCGAGGTCATCCAAGACGACAAAGCCTCCGGCCAGCGCGTCCTCCGATTCGTCAAGGGCCCCATCTTCTCCAACGTCATCCTCGCCGACGAAATCAACCGCACGCCCCCCAAGACCCAGGCCGCGCTCCTCGAAGCCATGCAGGAACGCCAGGTCACCGCCGGCGGCCAACGCCACGAACTCCCCCAGCCCTTCTTCGTCCTCGCCACCCAGAACCCCATCGAGCAGGAAGGCACCTACCCACTCCCCGAAGCCCAGCTCGACCGCTTCATGTTCCAGATCCAGATCCGCTACCCCGGCATGGCCGACGAAATGGAAATCGTCCGTCGCTCCTCCACCAAGGGCTCCGAAGTCATCCGCCCCGTCCTCGACGAATCCCGCATTCGCCACATCCAGGAAATCGTCCGCCAAATCCCCGTCGCCGATCACGTCATCGCCTACGCCCTCCGCCTCGTCCGCGCGACACGCGTCAAAGAGCCCATGGACCTCGGCCTCGCCCGCCCCAAGCTCGTCACCGACTACCTCGCCTGGGGCGCAGGCCCCCGCGCCAGCGAGTACCTCGTACTCGCCGCCCGCGCCGCCGCCGCCATCGCCGGCTCCTCCCACGTCACCCCTGAACACGTGATGCACGTCGCCCGCCCCGTCCTCCGCCACCGCGTCATGCTCAACTTCAACGCCGAAGCCGATCACATCTCCACCGACGACATCGTCAACAACCTCCTCGAACACATCCCCGTCTCCGGCACCACCCCCGCCGAAAAGAAGAAGATGGACGAGGTACTCCGCTAACCCCGCCTACTTCCGCTTCACCACCATCACCAGCGCCAGAAACGCCGCCAACAAAAACCCGCCGCTCCCCAGCAGCTTCAGCGCCAACCCCTCCGACCCCCGCGACGCCAGCACCAGAATCGCCGACCCCACCACCAACGCCGCCACCAGCATCGCCAGACTCACCGCACGGCTCGCCGATTCCACCGTCTCCGTCAGCTTCTGCAGCCCCCTGTGCTCCAGATTGATCGCCAGCCGGTTCTTCTTCACCTGACCAACGATCCACCGGATCTCCCGCGGCAGATCCTCCGCCAACTCCGCGTACTTCACCAGACTCCCCCGCAGCCGCTTCCGCGCCGCGCTGATGCTGTACTTCCGCTTCACGAGCGCCACCACGTACGGCCGCGCATACGCCGCCAACTCAAACTCCGGATCCAGCGTCGTCGCCACGCTCTCGATCGTCGTCAGTGCCTTGATCAGCAGCACCAGATCCGCCGGACACCGCACCTTGTGCGCCCGGATCTTGTCAAAGAACTCCCGCAGCAACAACCCGAAGTTCAACTGATCCAGCGGCGTGTTGTCGAACCGACTCACAAACTCCCGCACGTCCGCGCGAAACGCCCGACTCTCAATCACCTGCACATCCACATCCGCCAGACTCTGAATCACCTCGATCACCTGATCCAGATCCCCCTGCACCACCCCCGCCACCAACTCCGCCAACTCCTGCGTCGTCCGATCATCCAACTGCCCCGTCATCCCGCAATCAATGAACCCGATCCGCCCCCCAGGCAACGCAAACAAGTTCCCCGGATGCGGATCCGCATGGAAAAACCCAACCTCCAAACACTGCTTCAGCTGCGCCCGCGCCCCCGCCTCCACCACACTCCGCCGCTCCTCCGCCGTCAAGTCCTCCGGCTTCAGCTGCGACAGCAACACGCCCTGCATCCGCTCCACCGTCAGCACGTTCTGCGTCGTCGCGCCCCAATACACCTTCGGAAACACCACCGACGCATCACCCTCAAACATCCCCCGCAACCGATCCGTCGCGCGCCCCTCCATCCTCAAATCCACTTCCTTCGCCAACTCCTTCGCAAACTGATTCACCACCTCAAGCGGGCTGTACCCCAAGTCCCCAAACCGCTGCTCCGCAAACTCCGCGATCAGCCGCATCGCCTCCATGTCGCTCTCGGTGATCTCCTGGATCCCCGGCCTGAGCACCTTCACCACCACCTCTTCCCCGCTCCGCAACTTCGCCCCGTGCGTCTGCGCCATCGACGCCGCACCCAACGGCTCCTCATCGATCGACTCAAACAACTCCTCGATCCTGTCCCCCAACTCCTCCCGCAGCCGCATCTTCACCACCCCGGTCTCCAGCCGCGGCGCCCCATCCTGCAACTTCTTGAACTCCTCCGCCCACTCCTCCGGAATCAAATCCGGCCGCGTCGACAACACCTGCCCCAGCTTGATAAACGTCGGCCCCAACTCCTCCATCGCGCGACGCAGCCGCACCTGCCGCGGCATCTGCTCAAACTCCGGATTCGCACGCCCCGCCGTCGCGATCCTCGCCCCTCGCTCCAAAAACCGCTCCAGCCCAAGCTCCTGGACCACGTCCCCCAGCCCGTACTTCGCCAACAGCCCGATGATCTCGGCGTACCGCCGAATGTTCCTGATGTTCCGCTCAAACGGCAGTATCGTCGCCATGCCCCCAGTGTACTGCCCCCATCCCCACCACGACGCCCCTCCTCACCTCACGGCGCACGCCTTAACTCCACCTCATACTTGTGCACCAGCCCCCGCCACACAAGCTCCCACCCCTCCGCCGCTCGCTCATACTCACCCACACTCACCGCCGGATCTCGCGGCACCAGCACCGCCACCAACGCCCCACTCGGCGGCATCGCCGTCGCCCCCGCGCCCACGCCCGGCATCCACCTCATCCGCACGCTCCGCCCCTCCCGCGCACACGCCCGCTCCGCGTACCACAACACCTCCGCCCGATACTCCACCACCTGATTCGCCCACACCTCGTCCCCATCCTTCAGCGACTTCGCGATCATCTCCCCCGCCTGCCTCCCGCTGATCCGCTCCCGCCTCTCCTCGCTCCACGCCACATTCACGCCCGCCATCACCGCCACGCCCCCGAGCATCCACGGCACCGCCCGCCGCACAAACCGCGCCCACCCGCTCCGCGCACGCCGCGCCTCCGCCTCACGCACGCACCACGCCATCGCCACCGGCATCGCCGCCAGCGCCGGCATCGCGTACCTGTTGTTCGAAATCCCCACCACCGCGTACACGCACAAACTCACCACCACCGCCCACAACACCCCCCGCGCCACCCGCGTCGCCCCTTCATCCCCCACGCTCTCCCGCACCAGCCACACCATCGCAAACGACGTCGGCACCGCCGCGCCCAACGCAATCAGCGGCAACAACACAATCGCCCCCACCTTCCGCATGTCCCACAAAAACCCCGCCGGCGACTGCGTCACCGCCCCCATCGGCCCCGCTCGCATCGCCACCCACGCGATCACGCCCCCCGCCACCGCCGCGCCGCACGCCACAGCCGCCCACCACCCAATCGACCCCGCGACCCTCCACGACCGCAGCGACATCGCCCCGCCCATCGCAACCCCAACCACGCACGGCAACCCCGCCGGCCCCTTCGTCAGCCCCGCCCCCGCAACACCAACCACCACCAACGCCAACATCCGCCACCCCGACCCCCGCACCAAACAATCAATCCCCGCCATCGTGAACAACTGCACGAACAACTGGTGCGGCGCCTCAATCTCCGCGCTCCGCCCCGCGTACCAAAACAGCGGCGTCAACGCGTGCGCCAACCCCCCAAACACCGCCCACCTCCACCCAAACCACCGCCCCCCAAACCACATCGTCATCAACGCCCCAACCGTCATCGCCAACGCCGACGGCACCCGCGCCCCAAACTCCGTCTCCCCAAACACCCACCCGCTCAACGCGATCATCCACTGCACACCCGGCGGCTTCCGCAGATACGCCTGCTCAAACAAATGCGGCACCGCCCACTCCCCACGCTCCACCATCTCCCACGCCGGAATCGCGCGCATCCCCTCGCTCATCGCCAGGCTCGACCCCCCAAGCTTCACCCAATACACCCCCACGCACACCGCCAGCACCAGCACCACGTGCGCGGCAAGCGTCCCCCGCTTCACCCCCGCCCCAGAGCCTTCTCCACCTTCACGTTGCAGCATCGCCCCCAGTCTACACCCAACACCCTCTTCTCCAAAAATGAACGCACCCGCCTCGAGGAGAGAGGGCGGGTGGAACATTGGGTGTCTTCTTCATCAAACCAAAACGCTACAGCAATCCGCCCCCGCGGGCACCAGCCAACTCGCGCCGCCCGCTCTCGCGGCCGGTCGCGGGTGAGAGGCTCAATCCAAGCCTCCCGTTCCCCACCCCCTCCAATTCCCCGCCCAATCCTCCCCAACCCTCTCGCCAAGGCCCCGATCGTGCTGAGGCCCCGATCGATTCCCCCCTCAAACCCCGCTCGTGTGCCGCGACGGGCCCCAGCCCCGCCTTTCCTTCGCCCCAGACGCTCCCGCGCCCAAGGCTCTTCTCCCAAACCGGACGGTTTCACACCTCGATCCACACTCCATAACGAGAAGAGCGTCAGTCACTCACACCCTCAGCCCACAATTTTCTCATTTTGCTCCAAGATCCCCTTCTCCCAGCAAAAACCCCGTCCCCCCGCCCCACCCCCCATCCCCCGCCCACGC
>VYLF01000446.1_pt1 | contig 13322 bp, 9 predicted proteins | sample 5114371 | NCBI WGS metagenome assembly VYLF01 (sample SAMN12291773, study PRJNA351875) | freshwater metagenome | isolation source: freshwater lake | place: USA: Michigan, Kent Lake | collected 2013-08-15 | reverse complement strand
TTGCCGTTCTTCACTTTAGATAGCTAACCGGCGTGCGGAACAATTGAGGGCAATTGTTCTACTATAGGCAATTGTTCTACTGTATTGGAACATCGAGAATCGAAACCAATTCGGCTTCACATTGCTAACTAAGAGAACTCGCCCGGAGTCGGCAGCGTATGCGGACTTTTTGGAACGCCTTGCGTTGTTCGAGATTTAGCAAGGTTCGGGTTCCTTGGCAGGGCGGTAAGCTTTACTGTTGGTAGTAAGAGCGACCAAAAATGCGAAATCAATAGAGTCATATGAAAGAACATTATCTTTCCGGAAAATTGTACAAACAGACGCAGGCTTGCACATGTTCCAAAGTCTGGCGACTTCGGCTACGAGAGAGTCCACCCAAGCCTGCGATAGGAGGTAGCTGTGCCGCCTCTCTTTTACAGTTGATTGTGGTTAACGCTTGTTATCGTTCGTTGGTTTAGAGGACCCGCACTAAGAATTCGTTTTCTGCATCTCTAACAACCATTCTCAACGATCCTGCTTCCATTGCTTCTTCGATTGCGGAATAGAATTTTTCAGGTGAGCTGATTGTCGCACCGTTTACGGATTTGATAAGTAGGCCTGCGGGAAGCCTTCGAAACGGTCCTTGTTGATGCACCGAAACAACCTCAACTCCCTCCGGCTTATTCATATCTAGTTCTCGCATGAGTTGCGGAGATACTTCTTCTACTTCGATGCCGTATTTCTCGAGCAATTCGAGTCTGCGGCTGACTTGAGTCTCATCGAACTCGGAAATTTTGACCGACGATTCCATCGACTGTCCGTTGCGTAGATAAGTAACCTTAACAGCGTCACCAGGCTTGGTTTCGCCAATGATTCTCATCACTGAAGTACTGGTTGTTATCGCTGTATCTCCAATTTTTATAATGATGTCACCGGGGATCAATCCAGCAGCCTCAGCAGGAGACCGGCGAGAAACGCTGGCAATGCGGACACCTTTGGTTTGAGAGGGCAGACCAAGTTGTTCGGCAATCTCGGAGGAAAGTGTTTCGGGTGCGATGCCAATGTAACCGCGTGAGACACGCCCCTTGGAAATGATGTCGGAAACGATTCGGCGCGCCGTGTTTGTTGGAACGGCAAATCCAATACCGTTGTAACCACCGCTTCTCGACGCGATTGCGGTGTTAATTCCAATCACTTCGCCTCGCAGATTCACAAGTGGTCCACCACTGTTACCTGGGTTTATAGCGGCATCGGTTTGGATGAAGTTATCGTAATCCGTGATACCTTGGTCGGTTCTTTCTGTAGCACTAACAATGCCAGATGTAACCGTTTGAGCTAGTCCAAAAGGGCTGCCAATTGCGAGCACCCAGTCACCCACCTCCATAAGTCCAGAGTCCCCGAGAGGTGCGTGGGCTAGGTTGTCGGCTTCGATTTTTAGAACAGCCAAATCCGTTTTAGGGTCGGTTCCTACAACGGTAGCATCGAACTGCCGGTTATCACTTAAATAGACTTCGAGGACTGTCGCGTTTTTTACGACGTGAAAGTTAGTGAGAATATATCCGTCAGGTCGGAAGATAACACCAGACCCCAGACCGTTTTCCATTCTTCGCTTCTCAACTTCTCCCATCTCCGATTCGGCACCGTAGCCATTGATCAGATCCTCAATCGTTCGGGGCGCTCCGCGTCGAACAATGTTAGCTTCGACCACATTTTTAATGCTTACAACGGCGGGCTTCACCGATTTACTTACCTCGCGAAACAATTTCGACAGTTGATCGGCGCGCGCCAAATCGACTGTATCCAGATTTTCGCGTGAGGCTTTGGAGTCTGCTAATTGCTGTGCATAGGTTTGACTGTGTTTATAAGTGCTACCAAAGAACCAATAGGCAGTCGTAACCGCCATCATGCTTAAAACACCGAACCATTTCCAATTATGCCATTTCCAATTTGGAGAGAAGCTACTCATGATTTTCTCTTTTGTGATATGGACTGATTTTTCCGAGCGACCTAACCAACCTATACGTCGAAAATTTGAATCGGTTGGTTGCCACTTTGGAGCACGAAAGCTTTAGGAATCCTCTACGGCATTTTTCGTGCCAAAAGCCCTCGCTTTTCACACACCCGGTTCTTCAATTTTGACATGGTCGCTCGAAACCTTTGTTCCCCTGAAAATGTGCAAGACAGATTGCCCCAATAAGTCGAAAAACTTTAATTAAGCAGTTCGGCAATGTGCTTTTCCAAAAGATCCCGTTCGTCGATATCCATCCAGAGATAGGAACCGACAACATCTCCCTTCGCATTGACCAAGCAGAATCGGTCTGGGTGGCCCCGTTTTTCGACGCCGTCGAGAAAGAATTTTTCCGTTCCAACCCGTTGGGTGTAAGCCATCTCACCTCGAACGAAATGCCATTTGTCCGGGTTGGCGCTGAATCGCTCCGAGTACTCTTTGAGTATTTCTTGCGTGTCTGTCTCAGGGTCGACGGTGATGCTCAAAAATTGAATCGGTTGGTCTTTGTACTTCTTTGTCAGCAATTGCATTTGGGAGGTTTGTCGCGGGCACGACCCGGTGCAAGTCGTAAAGAAAAAGCACGCAACATAGGGTTGGCCCAACAAAGACTTCGTTGAAACCTCCTGGCCGCGCTGGTCGGTAAACGCGAATTCCTTAAGCCATTTTTCTTCAGCGGCAGCCGACTCGACCAGTTGGGAAAGAATCTTTCGTTTCCCAGGATCGGGGGGGGCGGTCGGACGAGGGTTCTCCCAAGGGTCGTCTTCTGATTCTGCAGAATCTGTTTTTTGAGTAGTCGTTGTCGATTCTTTCGACGGGCCACGAAGGATTTTTGTGGATACGGCGGCCACCGTCCCTAGAACAATCCCTAGCCCAACACCAAGAATTCGAAACCAGATGCGATTCACTTTAATACCTCAGCTTAAAAATACGATCCAACGACACTAGCACATCCCATAATACCCGAAGACTGGCCGAATCGGCCACGGGTTGGATTTCGGGATGTGCCTCTCCGGGTTAGCTGCGCAGAGTTTTTTGCCAACAAAAGCAGTCCAGGGTGATTCATTGTCGGGCTTAGGCAAACTCTCTGCGGGCGACCGTTTTGTGGCAATGGAGGGAGCTCGGAGAATATCGATTGTTCTGTTTAAATGGCTCTTTGCCCCCTATGTTGGAGGAATTCGGCGGGACAATCCTTGAAAACCCCCTCTTTGCACGTAGGAAAACGTAGATTTTCTTGTAACAGAAATTTTTCGACCCCGCGGTACCATGAGACGATATCTAGCAAAAATAAGAAATTGGCGACTGGTCGCGGACCAAAGCGGAGCGACTTCAATCGAGTACGCTCTAATGGCGTCGCTAATAGCCGTTGCGGTTATATCCAGCGTGGGGGTCCTTGCCGCCAAAACGAAGGAATCGTTTGATAAGTCTGGAGACGTAATCAATCCTGTTTTAGGTAACTAGTCTTCGGGAAGCGGACTGATGGACTCGGCTGTGCATGAAAGAAGTGTCTCGCTATAATCTGCGGCATAAGGCAATGGCGTAGGGATTACGATCCCGGTTGGTAGACTATTACGCATGACGGATGTTTTAGAAAACCAGGGAACGGTGATCTTATTCGATTATTGGTTCTCTTTAATGCCATGTCGATTTGAGGATGCAACGTAGATTCGACGCGAAACAGGGAGGCGGATTCGGTGAAGAGTTCTTTTTTTCATTCTGCAACGGCTATTTTTTTCTTATGCATTGCCTGCATTTCAAGTGTGGATTCCATTGCACAGCAAGCCCCTCCACCTGGTAGAGGCACTCCAGCAACTCCTGCTATCGCTGCGTCGTCAGCGACTGATGCAGCTAAGGCTAATGGCGTTCAACTGGAATTGAATGCCGCTAATTCTCATGCAGCTCTTATGAGACTCGTTGATTCTTTCGAGTTGTATCACCCCGCAAGGAACTTGAAGGGGTCGATCGTTTTGGACGGTTCCACAACGATGATGCAGCTTGGAAAGGCTTGGGCAGATCGCTTCCGCCAATTTCATAAAGATGTCGTTTTGACCCGGGGTGTCGATGGCACTAACGCTGGCTTGAGTGAGCTCGCTAAGGACCCAACGCGAATCGTTGGTGTTAGTCGGCCACTAACCAATGCGGAAATTGAGACTTTGAAAAAGGGCAAATGCGTTGATCCCGTAAGTGTTATTGTGGCCTTGGATCCAATTGCACTTTATGTACATGATTCCAATCCTCTCAAAGGTGTGACCCCCGAACAATTTGAAGCCATGTTGCGTGCTCCCGGTCAGAATGGGGCTCACGTTGCTAAATGGTCAGAGCTCGGCCTCGGTGGAGAGTTCGAAGGAAAGCAAATTCAGTTTCACTGCCGAAGCGAGATAAGCGGTACAAAGTCTTTTATCAAAAATGTAATCCTTCGCGGAGAAGAGTTAACCAAAGAGGCGGGCAGCCACGAATCCAACGGAGCCGTGTGCGACGCGATTGCGAAAGACCCATACGGGATGGGATTGGCTGGATTCGGTAGCATTAAACCCGGCATACGACCTGTCCCCTTAGTTTTGAACGGCGTCACCGTTCCAGCAAATGAAGAGAGTTTTCTCATGGGACAGTATCCACTGGTTCGTCCTCTCGTCATTGTTTTTGACCGAGCTGAAATGAAGAAGGATGGTGGCCTGCGAGAAGAAATCTTGCGTTACATTTTGAGCCGCGAAGGTCAACTCGAAGCAATTCGCGAGGGCTTTTTCCCCCTCGACCCTTCCTTTGTCCATCAAGAATTGGACATGATCTGTGGACCCCGTATCCGCTAACAACTAGCCTTATCAATTTTAAGGATTATTCATCATGATGCACAGGACGTGGATTCTTTTTGCAGGCTGGTTCATTTCGGTATGCACACTAAACGATGCATTTGCTCAAAGCAGCTGGTTAGGTGATTTGTCATCGGCGTTGCCTAGAGTCAATCCTAGCTTTCCAAGCACTACGATGGGAAGCAACACGATGGGCGGAAGTGGGGCTTGGGGCTCATCTACGATGCCCAGCAACGGATTTTCGTTCGGGTCGACGGGCACTCGTCAAGATTGGCGAATCGGTGTTGGAATTGATAACCGTGACATCGGTGCAATAGTGACTCAAGTTCAACCAGGAAGCGCGGCCCAACAGGCGGGCATTGTCCCAGGCGATATCATTGTTGGTGCAGGTCCCAATCGAATTGGGCTCGTTGATGGACGAATTATTGAATTGGCTGAGGTCGCTAGAAATTTTGCGGATAACTCTGGACGCATCTCGCTTTTGGTTCTCGACAGCAGATCGCGACAACTTCGGAACGTTCCGATCAATATGATGTCGACTGCGACATCGCTGTCTGGTTCATTGATACTGGCCGACAATGGTTTCTTGCCAACGGACTCCATTGCGGTCGTGGAACTTAGAAATGTCTCCCGTCCGTTTTTCCTGGTTCAAGGTGGCCGAACCATGGTTAATGTCAGTCGGCAGGGCCCCTATGCTTTTTCCCTGAACGTGGACCCTCGTTTCTTGGATCCTATTGATCAATACGAATTGCAAGCGATGATAACTTCTCGAAATCAAGTTATGTATTCCTCGCAACCAATGTTGTTGCGATCCACTGACATTACGCGACGATGGGACTTGGTTCTGCAGCCTGCTAACTTTTCTGCTGCATCCTCAGGTGGAATCGTGAATGCTGGCTACCCTAGCTTTGGTTTTGCGACACCGTCCGTAGATTTGTTCAGAGAGCTCCAGTCTTTGCTTGGTCGTCCACCGATGTCGAACGAGATCGCGGCCTGGGACACATTTTTGCGTAGCGGAAATACATTAGCGAGCTTGCGTCAAAGAATTTTAGCCAATCCACAATTGCGATCGAACTTTGGCAATGACTCTTTTTATATTCAGCACATTTTCACTAATCTACTACAAAGAACTCCTAGTCAAGCTGAGTTAAGCTATTGGACATCTAGGCTTGCTGCGACTAATTCACCAGAAACCGTCATCTCAGAGATGATGCGTCAATAACTTTGGAAAGTAAGCAATCTGTGACCGACAGTCGATTTCCGTTCGAATTAATCAAGAAGGATTCGAACACCAGTGCGCGGAGAGGTCGATTGACGCTTACTCATGGCATCGTCGAAACACCTGCGTTTATGCCGGTCGGGACGCAGGGTACCGTCAAAGGGATGACGATTGGGCAAGTTCGCGATACTGGTGCCGACATCATGCTTGGCAACACCTATCATTTAGCGCTGCGCCCGACGAGTGAGCTCGTTGCCGAAATGGGAGGATTACACCGATTCATCGGTTGGGACAAGCCGATCTTAACCGACAGTGGCGGTTTTCAAATCTTTTCACTCGGGGATTTGAATAAGGTTACGGAAAAAGAAGCCACGTTCAAGTCCCATTTAAACGGCTCTATTATTCACTTGAGACCTGAGGATTCCATTCGAATCCAGCAAGAGCTCGGTAGCGACATCGCTATGGTCCTGGATCATGTGATTGCGTTGCCGGCTTCTCGCGAAAACGTTCTTGACGCCATGCACCGAAGCATTCGTTGGGCAGAGCGTTGCAAAGTAGTTGCGACTAGACCAGACCAAGCTCTTTTCGCAATTGTTCAAGGTGGCCTTGATGTCGAATTGCGTACTCAATGCGCCGAAAAACTGATCGAGATTGGCTTTGATGGCTACGCTATTGGCGGGCTTAGCGTCGGAGAGCCACCTGTGGAAATGTATCGAGTGCTGGATGGAACGTGTCCCGTATTACCGGAAAGCAGGCCACGATATCTCATGGGAGTAGGGACTCCGATCGATTTGGTCGAGGGGGTTGCGAGAGGTGTCGACATGTTCGACTGTGTTATGCCCACCAGAAACGGACGTAATGCACTCGCGTTTACTCCGGACGGACACATCAAGATGCGGAATAGCAAACATCTCAAAGACCCTGCCCCGATCGATGAGACTTGCCCCTGCGTCGCGTGCAAACATTCGCGATCGTATATTCGGCATTTGTTTATGTCCAAAGAGATGCTTGGCCCTATTTTACTTTCGATTCACAACGTCACGTTTTACCAACGCCTAATGGCGGAAGCTAGGCAAGCTATCGAAGCAGATCGATACGGCGAATTTTTAGAGGAAAAGCGGTTGCGTTTCCGGGCAAAAAATTCTGAAGAGCCGATTTGATATACCAATTGACTTAGGCGTCCCCTCTCGTGGTTCGCGATTTTGGCGGAGCCGCGAACAATCGCTTGCAAATGTGCACAGCAGCAATTGAAATTCCCTCGCCTGACAGGTTTGCAATTCGTAGAAAAAGTGCGAACAATAATGCAATCGGTTGCGTAAGGACGGGGGCTAATAACCAAGCGACGACTAAATCTCGAGCAACGGCTCCTCCAGGCAGCATGGATGCGAAACCAGCAACTGCACCTAAGCAGACAGCGGATACAGCAGTCCCCCAGATTTGCAAAGAAACCATTTCAGGCGAATCGTTTAAGCAAAGAATGATTAACCAACCAACGGTTCCTTGCAGGAGCCATCCTATCGACATTCCCAAACATGTTTTAAGCATGAATTTCCAAGTGAACGCCGAGGAAAGCGATTTGGGGATCTTACCGATTTTGCTTTTCGCTAAAGCGAAGAGCATGAGCCGGAAAAAATAAGGCGAGAGCACTATGGCAGCCAAAGGCGCCGCTGCGACCAAACTCCATTTGAGCCAAGATGGAACATCGATCAGAAACAAAAACAATACTCCGAGAATGGCTGCGGTTCCCACGCCTGTCAGAGTTTCCACAAACACGCTTAAAATCGCCGGTTTGATCGATACTCCGTAAGGCTGAAGCTTGCCTACCCTCAACACCAGCACCATCGCTTTACCGGGAACATATTTTCCCGCATGACCGAGATAGTACGCATCGAGAGCAGGAAGAATAGGAAAATTTTGTCCAAAGGCCTTAAGGACTCCCAGCCATGCAATCGCAGCGGGTACCAGCGCGATGATCGTTACTGCAATACTGGCTACCAGATATCCAAACCGAATTCGACTTGCCGAGATCAGCTGTTCCTTATCACGCAGCTCCCCATAAACTCGATAAATGGTTATCGAAAGAAAAAGCAAAACCACACAGACCACGCCGACTTTAAAAATGTTCTGAAAGCTCTTGTTCTGCAGTAAAGCCATCAGTCCCCCATTGGTCGCAGCCCCTTTGTTTGTAGAGTTGTCGAGGGAAGTATCATTCGCTTGTGTTTCAGGTGGATTGTTTGCAGGGTCGGGATTCACGGGAAACGAGTCCGTTGGGGAAGAGGTTTAAAATATTCGTGCCATGATTCGAACTATCTAAAGTCCACGGCGTATGTTATTCGGATGCTTGCCATAGAGTTTCGGACGGAGATCCTATAGAATCTTAGACGTTCTAACCATACCTGCTTGTGTAACGTGCGGGAATGGAAAACGCTATAACTCTTCGCAATTGCCGGTTTCGCAATCCTTACTTTTTCGCTGAGTATCCCGTCCCAACATGACGCGTTATATCTCGTTTGCAGTCCTGCTAGCCATCATCGTTGTCATTGGGGCACTATTTTACCGAGTGATGATTGGCTTCTTCGTGCCAGTTTTTTTGGCCGCCGTTCTGGTCGTGGTTTTTAGGCCGCTACACCGATGGGTCCTCTCACGCGTTGGTGAGCGAGATCATTTGGCCTCGGGAATAACGACGAGCTTAATCGTTTTGATTGTGCTCTTGCCCGCAGGGGTTGTTCTTTCTCTGGCGGCTGTCCAAGGTGTGCGCTTTGTAAGCAACGTCAATTGGAACAATATTGAGTATGGCTTAAACAAATTGCGTGGAAACGATTGGATCAATTTAGACTATCCTCACGCTGACGAAGTGCGTGCGATCCAGAATAAGATCAACGAAATACAAAATCTTGCAACAAGCCAAACGAGCATAAGCTCGATCATCAGTGACAAAGAGACCTTTCAAAGCGATTTGAAAGAAATACAAAGGTTGATCAGAGAAGATCTTACTCCGCAGCTAGAGGACATGCCATCCGTTGAAGCGACCAGGAAGATACTCAAGTCTACGACGACCAAATTAAAGGCTGAAAATCGCTCCGATCTTTCGAAAGAAGGAAGCCCATCTTTCACAAAGATGCGATCGGAACTAAAAGAGTACTTTGAAAATGTTACCAAGCAGATACGCACAAAGCTCGCCGAAAGAGATTCGGCCGTCACGTCGAGTGCGGAAAGCGATTCCGACGTGGAACAGGTTTCATCCTCGTACGCTGGAACGATTGCCGAGTTGCAATCGCAATCCTATGAGCCGATTAACGGCTTGTCAGCTAGCGAAACAGAAGTTCTCAATGATGTTCGCAAAGCTTATATCCAGCAAAGCGTTGCGTGGCATCAAGCCAAAACGGAACTTGATTCATCTCTCGATGCTTTGGATGCGAAACAAATACAAGAATACGATATTGTTCAAATCCAAAAAGCCGTTTTGTCCGCAACTAACGCATGGAATCGAACCAAAGAGGCAGTTCTTGGCGGCCCTATTGTTGCAGTATTGAAGGAGCTAGCGAACCCGTCCCCTGATCAACTCAAAACACTGACCAGTTCTTTTGTAGAGTACATCAGCCCTAAAATCGTAAGCATTACCGGCGACTCCGTTGCTTTTTTGATTCGATTGGTAATCGGTGCTTCAATTCTATTAGTTGCTTTGTATTTCTTCTTTTGCGATGGCCCTGCCATGATGCGGACCATTATGGACCTCAGCCCGCTGGATGACAAATATGAATTGGAATTACTGGCTGAGTTCGATCGTGTGTCGCGTGCGATTGTATTGGCGACACTGCTCTCCGCGCTAGCCCAAGGCCTTGTGGCGGGACTTGCGTATTACTTTGTTGGACTTGATTCGCTCGTTCTACTTATTGCTGTCACCTCGACCTGTGCATTGATACCTTTCGTGGGAACTGCAATAGTATGGGTTCCTGTTTGCATCTTTTTAGCTGCCTATCAAGAGAACTATTACGCTGCTATCGGAGTCGCCGTTTGGGGATTTCTTGTTGTTGGCAGCGTTGATAATCTTATTAAGATCCTGATCTTGCACGGTAGGAGCCAGTTGCATCCGCTGTTGGCTTTGTTAAGCGTACTCGGTGGCATCCAAACATTGGGCCCAGTGGGAATTTTGGTTGGACCGATGGTTGTTGTACTGCTTCAAACTTTACTAGGTATTCTGCGACACGAGCTAGCTAGGTTTAACAAATGGGATTCAGAAACTGGCGGCGGTGGTGGAGCAAGCCCCCTAAGTGAGAAATTCCGTAAGTTGAAACTACGCGGCAGCGAAGAGTTGGCGATTGAGGGCGTTGATGCAGGTGGGCCGGCAGATAGCCCTTTAAAATGATCAGACCAACTTTGACTAGAACCTCCGAGTTGTTGCAAAATGAAAACAACATGGACTAGAGTGATCTACTTAAAGCTGGTCTTCGGGATTTCTAGAGTCCGGTTTTGTAGTGGACGAGGCAACGAGGCCTGAATTGGTAGTGGACGAGGCAACGAGGCCTGAATTGGTAGTGGACGAGGCAACGAGGCCTGAATTGGTAGTCGACGAGGCAACGAGGCCTGACTGCCTGGCACGAACATGGCACGAATCATTTCATCAATATAACAGGCGGTCTCCCATGCAAATGGCCTCCTAGCGTCGTCCACTACAAGAGCAGGGGTTACTATGGAGAAGCTTCGACGCGTCACCGCAATGGAAACCATTTGTGGGCGCTACCTTACCAATGCCTCGGCAATCATGCTGCGCCAATCTAAGCAGCAGTTAGCTCAGTGGCAACGCATTTCTTGGGGATTCTCATTGGATCATGTCAGTAAGATTCTATTTTTTTCTAATTGACTGCTTAACCAAGCTTGCGACTTGATCAACAACTTTCTCCAATCGCCCCTTTTGGAACTGATCGTAGTAAGCTCTAACTAACGCAACTGCTTGTCCTTGGCTAACCTCAGAGGTAATCAATTCCAAAAGCTCTTCAATGGCCGATCCCTGAGTTGATTTACTAGCCAGTAGACACAATGGTACATAATCTTGAATGGAGTCTCCGAACAACTCTTTGCAATACTCGACTGTCTCATGAATTGATCGTTCTTTAATAGTCTTTGGCGATCGCCAATCGTATGGTGGTTGCCATTCTTGAATTGGTCGCAACAGATCTATATGGGTAACTACTCCAATAACTCGGGGAGGCTTTAGCTCGGGATGCTCTCGATAGTAGTTTCTCAATTGACCGAGCATCAAAACATCGGGTTGTTTAGCGGGACTATTTGCCGCTATTACCAGGAGAACAATATCCGCAGCTAAGACACCTTTGAGAATTTCCTCAGACGATTCTTGAGAAATCATAGAGTCGCTATAACCTGGCGTGTCGAGCAACGAGATTTGAATCGATGAATCACCCAAATTGAAACGATGCCGATGCACTTGTTTGGTCTCGGGCAGGATGCTGGTTATCGCATGTTGTTCTCGTAGTAAATGATTTACTAAACTGGATTTGCCCGCGTTGACTTGGCCCACAATCGCGATACTAAGATTCTGTGGCTTTATCTGATCAAGCTTGCTGCGATCCCCTTTGGCATGTCGAACCGCGCCGACCAAATGACCGAATTGTTCCTTATAGATGCGAGACCCAGCTTTAAGTCGCCCGCTATACATTTCAATCAAGTAGAAGCCCGCCATCTGAACAAACTTTTGGTATACGGTCGTCACGATTTCACCACGTATCTCTGTGGCAACCACTCCGGATTTTCTATAAATCGGGTAAGCGAGCAATTTGATGGGCTGGAATATCATCGAAGCAAAATAGGCCAAGTTTGACAGATTTCCAACCTGTTTGGTGATTCCCGGAATCTTGGAGAGGTGCCCAATCGTAGCAATTTCACTTGCTGGAAAATTCTCTTGAGTCCAGGCCTCTAAATCCTCAACGGCCAAGTGAACGACAGCCAAGATTTCGACCACCGTTACCGGATGCAGAGCTTCGCCGTCTTTTTTATTGTAATAATGGGACGCAAGCCTTCGGGAAAGGTTTTGGATGTCATGAAAGTATCGTTGTGGATCGGTCAGAACATTCTCATCAACCTCCGCAATTGTAGTTCGAAAATCCTCAACGATCTGCATGGCGGCGTGGTCCCGTTGCCCCCAAAATTCAGGCAAAATCGGTGCAGCGATTTGTTTTGATCTTTGCGACAAAGTTGGCTTCCAATAAGTCGCAATCAGCCACGCTGCCAACCAGTTGAGAGGGAGAACCCAAACCAGCATGAGCAACCAACCCGTCTGAAATAGCGCTATGATTCCAAGGACTACGTATAGAATGCAAGGCAATGTCCAAACGAAAAATAGAACAACAATTCTAGGATTATTGAGCAGTTGTTTTAACAACAATTTCATTTAGGGGTTGTCCCCCATAGTTGGCGTCCTCTCGCAAGTTGTTCTGCAAACATCGTTCTAAGCTCTTCGTCGGTCGGTGTTTTTCCTTGGGCGTGTACTGAAAAATACCAGTCCGCGACCTTGCCCAGAGCAAAGGTAAAGGCAAACGATGACGCGATGCTGGCTGCGATTCCTACAAAAGGAATGAATTTTAACAACTCACGTGATGCCAAACGCAAAGCGACTTGAGTTCCCGCAACGTTAGACAGAGCGAACCAGTGTTTGCTAGTCATCTTTTGTTCGTAGATCCACGCAATTTTTCCGACCATTCGAGTTTGAATCGCCAGGACAACAGGCAGATTCACCCAGGGCAATGGAACAGCGCTGGCCGTAGCTGCTAAAGCACTCGAAGCCAAAATTTGCCAATGTGACCGACGCTGCAATTCCGACTTTCCCTCCAATTTGGTTGCCATCGCGGCGGACCATGTTTGTCGGTAAGCCGCGGGTAGCATCTCAAGTATCAATTGCTTTAATCGGTGCTCTCCGAAACCATCGTTTGCAAAGCCATCGTCTTCATGGGTGAAATCAATCAAAGCGATGCTGTCAACAAGTCCCGCAAATTGCTTGCGCTTTAGATCGACCAATTGATTCAGTTGTTCGCTCATCTCTGCTTGGCTGGATTGATCAGTTTTTGACTCCACAACAAGCTCAGGGCCGTCGGAAAGGTCCCGTTCCGGTGACGCTTCGTGCAAGCACGTAAGAACGAGAAGCACTGGTCGATCGGGAGATGCTTTGCGAATTTGTTGAAGCGGCTTCACCAACGAATCGAGAGCATGGTCAACAATCCGAACCGTGACCAACACCAAGTGACTCGAAGAATGGAATGACTCAATATCCTCCGATGGATCGTAGTATGCTTCCCCTAGC
>VYLF01000475.1_pt1 | contig 13411 bp, 11 predicted proteins | sample 5114371 | NCBI WGS metagenome assembly VYLF01 (sample SAMN12291773, study PRJNA351875) | freshwater metagenome | isolation source: freshwater lake | place: USA: Michigan, Kent Lake | collected 2013-08-15 | reverse complement strand
GCATCGCTCGACATGGCTTTTTGTGCTACGGTTGAGTCTGCTAGTACTCCAAGTTCATCAGCTTTGTCGGGAATCTCGTTCGGGCTGGCCGACTTGAACTGTGGGGAGGCTGGAGCGGAAGATCCCGGCGTATTGCCCTCCATGACAACCTGCAGGCCGCTCTCAGGTTCTGCATCGATCAGAAGTTTGGTTGTGATGAGAATCAATACGATCGCAGCCAAGCTGGCTAAAAATCCAAATGAAATATGAGGTCGATTTGTTTCAACTCCCGATTGCGATGATGGTGTGCTCGCCGAGACTTCAGTTGGTGTAACGCGGTCGTTGGAGTTCGGAGCAGACCATTCTGGGTGCTGTAAACTCCGAGTCAACTTGTCCGAATTCAATGCAGTCGATGCCACCATGGAGCGTACAGCAGATAGATCTCTGACGAGTTTTTGTGTTGAGGGAGAGTTTCGGATTGCAGACTCCACCTCATGCTTTTCCTGATCGCTTAACTCACCGTCCAAGTAGGCTGAAATCAAAGACTCATCGAAGGGAATATTGTGTTCGTTCATTGATTATCGATCTCCTGGCACGACATGAATGCGCGGAGCCCTGCTCTTTCAAAAATACTCTTCAGTTCCAATCGTGCGCGGTGCAGTCTGCTTCTCACAGTGCCAATGGGAATATCCAAAACGGAAGCGATTTCGGAATAATCCATACCATCGATATCGCGCATACAAACGATCGAACGCTGATCTTCGGAAAGCTGATCAATCGCTGATCGAACTGCATCAATCGTTTCGCGTTCCTCAATTTGGTTCACTGGATTCTCGTGTTGCGAAGCGGTTAGGGAGGATACGTCTGGCGTGGATAAATCGCTTTTCCTACTTTTTTGCTTACGCAGATGGTCGATGGATGCATTGTATGCTAGACGTCTAAGCCACGTGAAAAACGATGAACGTCCCTCAAACGAATTCAGTTTGCGGAATGCTCCAACAAAAGTTTCCTGCGCGACATCCTCAGCGTCCTGCCGATTGCGAAGTAGTGCTAAAACGAATTGAAAGACACGATTTTGGTGCCTCTCGACCAAGACTGCGAAATAATGATTCGACCCGGTGCGGATCAATTCAATCAGTTCAAAATCATCAAGGGGAGATTCCATAGACTCTAGACGGACGATCTACACATTGAGTTCCCGATTTTATGATTCTTCGACTACAAGTCTTCAACGATCTGCACGTTCTAGCTCGTAAGATCGAGTGGGGTCGCCGGACGAAAACGGAAAAATTCCTCCGATCACCATCCCGCCAAGGCTGATTGTATGCGCGAACCAACAATTGTCATTCCATAGAATAGTTCGCAATGTTCCCCAAGCCACAATGATCAGCGCGGCAAAGTAAAAACGCTCTGCAACCCGCTGCCAATGCTCGTTTTCGCTGGCTTTTGACATCCACATCGCCCCCACTGCCAAAAACGGAATCAGTAATGGAAACGCATCTCCAATTGATTCAAACCAAAATGGCGAGTAGGGCATATTTGGCCTTCCTGACTTCATAAACGAATTACTGAGTGTCTGAATCCTTTCAGAACTCCAGGCGATACTCCAAGATTTCTTTAATCAATTCAAGAGAGAATCGCAAAAAAGTGGATTTTTCGTCTCTGCTTGCTTTTTGGCTACGATTCGAAATGTTCGTCCCAGAAAGCCGTTTTGAACACTCTTTAGAATTACTAAAGGCGAAAATTGCGAACCATTCATCAGTGACCAAATGAAGAGAAGGTCTGCCACCTAAAGCATTAATTTTGCGCAAAAACCTGATCGCTAGTGCTGTTGAGCGATCCAGGCTCCCGCGGCTAGGCAATACTCTAGAGGCAGATTTCCTTCACAGGCTCAAAGTAGAACTTGAGTCGCCACGCTTTGCTAGTAAACTTTGCGTATAGCTTCGTAGATTTTTTACATGGGATGATGTTCTAGATGAGCACCCGCGCGGTCGCCTTGCTTATTGAAATGTCGAGCGGTTACTGCCGGGGGCTCCTTGAGGGAATTCATGCCTTTGCAAAACTGAGAGGAGACTGGTCGATTTACTTGAATGAGCAAGAACGAGGAGCGACTCCTCCACCATGGCTCAGCGAATGGCGAGGGGATGGCATCATCGCTCGCATTGAGACGGACCAAATCGGTGAAACATTGCAAAGGCTGAAAATTCCTATCGTCGACCTTAGCGCAGCTAGGCGAGTTAAGGACATTCCGTGGGCCGATACGGATGACGAAGCTATCGCGAAACTCGCAATCGATCACTTTCTCGATCGAGGGTTCTCAAACGTCGGTTTCTGCGGTGATGCGGGCTTTGCATGGTCCAACTCTCGACGAAATTTCTTTCGCTCGTTGGCTCTCGACTCTGGTTGCGAGTACTTTGAGCACCAAGTTGCTCATCGTTACGATCCACTCTTTCAGTGGGATAATGTTCGTATGGCGCTCTCTCAATGGATTCGCTCGTTGCCCACTCCGACCGCAATCATGACTTGCAACGACTATCTCGGTAAACACTTGTTGGACCTATGTCGTTCGCTCCAGATTTCCGTTCCCGAGGAAGTTGCTGTACTTGGCGTTGATGACGATCGTCTTCTATGCTCACTCTGTAGTCCATCGCTGTCCAGCATCGCACCCAATACGTTTCAAACGGGGCTTGAGGCGGCCGAATTGCTGCAACAAATGATGGAGGGGGCTGATGATGCTTCATCGAATCGGTTGGTAACACAACCTATCGGTGTCAATATGCGAGAATCCACTGACACTATGGCTATTCCTGATCAAGACGTAACCCAATCGCTCGTCTTCATTCGTCGTAACGCTCTGCGCGGTATCCAAGTGGGAGATGTGCTCAAAGTGGCGTCGATCTCTCGTCGTTCACTTGAGCATAAGTTTCAAAAGTATATAGGTCATTCGCCACATGAAGAAATCATGCGAATTAAGATGGCTCGCATCAAAGAACTGCTCACCAAAACCAATGATTCGATTCACACCATCGCGCAAAGAACCGGTTTTGCGCACCCGGAATACATGACTGCTGCCTTTAAGAAAGCTAATGGCTTGACTCCGACAGAATATCGTGAATCTGTTAGTCACCAATAAATAATGGACGAGTCAACAAGGCCTGTTTGTCGGAAAATCCTAGGTCTTGTCACCTCGTCCACTACGCTAGGAGCATGGAAATGTCCTGGCTTGGTCTATCACAATTAGCTGCGATCTACTTGCTCGCAACTTTCTTGGCAGCTGGCTTCGCAGGATTCGTTAGATCAAAGCGATCGAGATTCATGACCTTGGTCCATGCTGCGACGAAGTCGTTAACGAATTTCTTTTCTCCATCTTCACTAGCATAGACCTCAGCAATAGCCCTCAATTGCGAATTGGATCCAAAGACCAAATCGACTCGGCTGCCTGCCCACTTAAGCTTGCCAGACTTGCGATCCTTTCCTTCGTAGACCCCGTCGAGCTTTTCGGAAGGAGCCCAATCAATATTGCTGTCTAGCAAGTTTACAAAAAAGTCGTTTGTCAAAACTTCAGGGCGATCGGTGAAAACACCCAATCGATTGTGCCCATGGTTCGCTTTGAGCGCCCGTAATCCGCCCACCAGCACGGTCATCTCGGGAGCAGACAAAGTCAACAAGTGAGCTTTATCAACGAGGAGTTGCTCGGGTGGTCTACCAACGCTGGTGCTCTTGTAGTTTCTGAAGCCATCCGCTTTGGGTTCGAGAACGGCAAAGGACTCAACGTCGGTCATGTCCTGAGTGCTGTCTGCTCTGCCTGGAGCAAAAGGGATCTCTATGACATGTCCCGCTTTCTTGGCTGCGGACTCGACGGCTGCGTTTCCAGCGAGAACGATTAGATCTGCTAGAGAAATCTTCTTGCCGCTCTTTGCCGAAGCATTGAACTCGGTTTGGATCGCTTCTAGCTTTCCGAGAACATTACTTAGCTCTGCGGGTTGATTGGCTTCCCAGTCTTTTTGCGGAGCTAAACGTAGTCGTGCGCCATTTGCTCCGCCTCGATTGTCCGTTCCTCTAAAGGTTGATGCCGAAGCCCATGCTGCCGAGACCAAGTGCGAAATAGGCAATCCCGTCGCAAGGACTTTGCTTTTCAGAACCTTCACATCTTCTACGGTTACCAGCACATGGTCTACCGCAGGAACGGGATCTTGCCAAAGTTGAGCCTCGGGTACCGAGGGCCCCAGGCAACGACTTACTGGCCCCATGTCGCGGTGCGTAAGTTTGTACCAAGCTCTCGCGAAAGCATCTGCAAATTGATCTGGGTTTTCATGGAATCGCTTTGAAATCTTGCCATAGATTGGATCCATTTTCAATGCTAAGTCTGTTGTGAACATCATCGGTGCATGGGATTTGTTCGGATCATGAGCGTCAGGAACGGTACCTTGAGCTGAGGCCTCTTCAGGGGTCCATTGCCAAGCACCTGCTGGACTCTTTGTCTGCTTCCAGTTGTAGCCGAACAAGTTATCGAAATAACCATTTGACCAAGCCGTTGGAGTCGATGTCCAGGCTCCTTCGAGGCCACTGGTGATTGTGTCTCCGCCATTACCCTTACCATAGCTATTTCTCCAACCGAAGCCTTGTTCTTCGATGGGTGCACCCTCTGGTTCTGGTCCCACGTTCTTCTCTGGAGAGGCCGCTCCGTGCGCCTTGCCAAACGTGTGTCCACCTGCGATCAAAGCTACCGTCTCTTCATCATTCATGGCCATCCGTCCAAAGGTCTCGCGGATGTCGCGAGCGGATGCTAGCGGGTCTGGCTTTCCATTGGGGCCTTCAGGGTTAACGTATATCAATCCCATTTGAACTGCAGCGAGCGGCTTTTCGAGTTGTCGATCTCCTGTGTAGCGTTTATCGCCGAGCCATTCACTCTCCGGTCCCCAGTAAATGTCTTCCTGTGGCTCCCAAACATCGGCCCGGCCGCCAGCAAAACCAAACGTCTCGAAACCCATCGATTCTAGTGCACAGTTTCCTGTTAGGACCATCAAGTCTGCCCAAGATATCTTGTTCCCGTACTTCTGCTTGATCGGCCATAAAAGTCGGCGAGCCTTGTCAAGGTTCGCATTGTCTGGCCAACTGTTAAGTGGAGCAAACCGTTGCATGCCGTAGCGTGCACCGCCTCGGCCATCGGAAACGCGATAGGTACCAGCGCTGTGCCATGCCATTCGAATGAATAGCGGACCGTAATGTCCATAGTCCGCTGGCCACCAGTCTTGAGAGGTCGTCATCAACTCCTTGATGTCCTTTTTGATGGCATCGAGGTCCAGTTTTTGGAATTCCTCCGCGTAGTTGAAATCTTCTCCGAGTGGGTTTCCAGCAGGAGAGTTCTGGTGAAGGATCTTCAGATTGAGTTGATTGGGCCACCAGTCTTTGTTGGTGTACATGCCGTTCGTTGTGTTGGAGGTGGCGTCATCGGGGGTGTTGTAGCTAGTTAATGCGGTCAAGCTTTGCAACGCTCCAGTGACCGGGCACTTGCTACCAGTCGCTGCTCCCGAGCCATGGGCCGCGTGCGGGCTAATAGCACCTGACGAGTTGGTTCCATTATCGGACTGACTAAACGATTTCGTGGTGCCAGTGGCAAACACGGTTCCCATCGCTACTACAGAGAGCAATAACATGCGTGCCCGACGCATGGATTGTTTGGTTTTAATACACGAGTCGAAATGTTGTTTCATTGACATTGCCATAATTTTTTTGAACCCTGTTCTTTTTAACTCATCTAACCCAAACCCCAGATCTAGATCTTCACCGATTGGTGACTCAGACAATCTAGACGATCAACGATAGGCCTATCGATTCTTGATGTCCAATGCATGAAACGCATTGTATTAATGCGTCTAGTGCATAATAATGCTGGGGCGTGGGGAAATGGCAGTCATTTCGTTGAATTGAGAAAAGGACGGTTCGTTTCCGTTAGGGCGATTTTTAGGCGTTTACACCCCCTCAATGTGCTGGGAATGTCATGGAGCTTGAGCAGTTAAGACACTTTTTGAGAGTCGCGGAGTTGGGGAATTTTACCAAAGCCGCAGTGGACGTCGGGCTCTCGCAGTCCGCATTGAGCCGATCGATTCAGAGGCTAGAAGAGGAGTTAGGGCAGCCGCTTTTCGATAGGCAATCTCGCAAGGCTGTTCTGACCGATGCGGGACAAACTTTAGAAATGCGTGCTAAGCAAATTGTCTCTAGTGTCGACGAGCTGCGGGCCGAGATCTGCGATGATGGCCAGACCGGTAACGTGCGCGTAGGAGCGATTCCTACAATTGCCCCCTACTTCTTGCCGAAGCGACTTCAAACGTTTCAGAAGAGCTTTCCTAAAGCAAAAGTCATTGTTCAGGAGGACACGACAGCGGAGTTGACCCGTAAGCTATATGATGGGGCGATTGATTTGGCTGTCGCTGCATTACCGATTGAGGGGCGTTACCTAGGGGTGGAGGAGCTTTTCGAAGAAGAGCTCAAGCTGTTGGTTTCGACCCAGCATCCGTTACAAAAGAAGAACGCAATCAAACCAGCGGACTTGGAGGGACAATCCTTTATCCTGATGGGGGAGGCACATTGCCTCACGACAAATGTGGTTTCTTACTGCCATCAAAAAGCGGTATTCCCTTTGTCCGTCGAGCGAACAACCCAGATTGCCATGATACAAGAGTTGGTTTCACTCAACCACGGTATCAGCCTCATTCCTGCCATGGCGAGTGATGTAGATCACGCAACCAATCGTGTGTATCGATCGTTTTCATCAAGCAAGCCAACCCGTACGATTGTTCTCGTGACAAACCCATACCGGTTTCAGAGTAAATTGATTCAATCGTTTATCAAGACGATTCGCGACTCGATTTGAGAACGTACCTTATTGTCCAAGGAAATAACGATTAAGTGTCCCTCGACGATCTTCACTTTTCACGTACTCGACCAGGGCGAAAAGCTTCTTTTGGTCCCGCATCTTCTTTTGGCTTCGACTCTCTTCATCAGCTAGGGTGTCAGGAAGTTCTCCTGTAACAACTATATTACTCAGGTCGTATTCATCGGGTATCACGCCATAGCGGTACAGCATCGACAAAGTCGTTTCGAGTCGACGGTCATATTTGTGTTTTGCCGTAAGTCGTTCTCGTAGCCATTCCAGCCCAAAAGCTTTTATTTGATCCGTATCGTGTTTCAGAAAATCAAAAACGCGTTGGTAAAAATCTGCGTCTGGATTGCTCCAGTTGTTGAACTCCATCTGAGTCAACAAATCGTCTTGGCTATACAGTAACTGGCAGATGGATGGTTTTCCGTCCCGGCCTGCTCTGCCGATTTCTTGATAGTAGGATTCAAGCGATCCGGGTACCTCGGCATGAATGACATAGCGAATATCCTCTTTGTCGATTCCCATTCCAAAGGCATTGGTGGCCAAAACAAGAGGTACGTCACCGTCCATGAAACGTTCTTGGATCTCGGTTCTAATTCGCCGGGGCAGATCTCCGTGGTACACAACATGTTCGAGGCCACGTTTACGCAGCTGTTTGCTCATTTCTTCGAGGGTTCGAATCAATGTAAAGTAGACGATCCCTGATTCATTTGGCCAGCGATTTGCAATTTTGAGAATCGAAGCTTCTTTTTCTTCGTCGCCCCAAACTTCTTCCACTTCAAGTTCTAAGTTTGGTCGATCAAATCCGCAGTGGAATAGTTTGCATTGGCTCGGTGCGTCGCCTCGCTCTAAGCCAAGTTGTTTTAGGATGTCGGATTGAACATCTGGGGTGGCTGTGGCGGTGAGGGCGATGGTGGTCGGGTTGCCGACTAGTGAGCGTATTTCCACAAGCCGAGAATAATCGGGGCGAAAGTCATGGCCCCACTCGCTGATGCAGTGAGCTTCGTCCACGACGAGTAGTTTCACGGAACGCTGTGCGAGAACCTTTAAGAATTCGGGCTTACGAAACCTCTCGGGAGTTACATACAGCATCGAGTACTTTCCTGATGCGACTCCCTCGTAACGTCGAGTTCGTTCCCTGTTGTCCAGGAGCGAGTTGATCATGGTGACGTCTAAGCCACGTGCTACAAGCCCGTCAACTTGGTCCTTCATTAACGCGACCAATGGCGAGAGCACGAGCGTTAGAGGTTTTGTCGATGGGCCTTCTTCCTTTTGAGCCAAGTAAAGAGCTGGTATTTGAAAGCAGAGGGATTTGCCTCCGCCGGTTGGCATTAAAACTAGGGAGTGCCCGCCAGCAGCCGGTCGTTGAATAACTTCTCCTTGTGGGAAACGGAAGTCGGAGAAACCGAAGGCTTCCTTAAGAATGCGTAGATATTGGTCCACTGTTTAAAACGACGGTGATAGTATTTGGACAGGGGTGCCCTGCGCTCTACGAGCAGAAACGATTGCAGGGGCTAGGGAGGCTAAACAAATTAGGGCTGAATGCTAGAGCCAAGCAATAACGCAAATTGCCGAATCCATTCAGGGTGAGCGGGCCAAGCTGGCGCGGTGACCAAATTTCCTTGGGTATGTGCGGAGTCGAAACCGGCAGACGCGTCCACATAGCTTCCTCCGGCTAACGCTATATCGAACTTAACTGCAGGATAGCAACTGCAGGCTCTGCCTTTTAGAACCCCGGCTGCCGCTAGGATTTGCGGCCCATGGCAGATTGCAGCAATCGGTTTGGAATGTTGATCAAAATGGCGAACGAGATCTAGGACTCGTTCGTTTAGTCGAAGATATTCTGGCGCACGACCGCCGGGCAAAACCAACGCATCGTAAGTATCGGGGGAGATCGAGTCGAAATCCGCATTCAGTACGAATCGATGCCCAGGCTTTTCTGAGTATGTTTGGTAGCCGTCAAAATCGTGGATAGCGGTCGTGACATAGTCTCCTGCCTTTTTTCCCGGGCAGACCGTGTGGCAAACGTGCCCAATTAGCAGCAACATCTGGTAGGGGACCATGATCTCGTAGTCCTCAACGAAATCTCCAACAATAACAAGAATTTTCTTTACGCCAGCCATAGTCTCAACCCAACTTGCAACAGATCATTCGTACAACATATGCAGTTTATCCACGGATAGATTATGGTACACCGTAGAAACCCCGCTAGGCCAAACAATTTCGATGTCCACGGGACCTTGGTACTTGCCCAATCCTAAATGGACATTTCGACCGTAGTAAGATTGGTATCCTCGGCTGCTAAAAACTCCTGCGACCCTCATAGCCGTACCGAAACGGACTTTAACTAATGCACCCACACCGTCACGATTGGATGATATACCGACAGGTCGAATTTGAATCCAGTGGTTTTGATTCTGCGATTCGTTTCTGAGAAGCGATGGTGGGCTATTGGAATTCAGAACAACAATATCCAGTAGTCCATCGTTGTCCAAATCATCTACGCATACGCCTCGACTAACCTTTATTTCTTGAAGTCCGGAACCACTCGATTCGGTTACGTCTTCAAACCTACCTTTTGCTGTGCCTCGGAACAATAGGTTTTTTGCGGCAAAATGGCTGGTGTCATTAAGGCTGCTAACGGTGTCAATGACATGCCCATTAGCAATATAGAGGTCAAGGAAAGAGTCGTTGTCGAAGTCTGAAAACGAAATCCCCCACTTAACCGACCTGTTAGCGGTTCCGAGCCCTGACATGACCGCAACATCGTCAAATAAACCGTTTCCAAGCCCTTTATATAGCGTCGGAACTTCGTTCTCGTAGTTGGAAATAACCAAATCCAACTTGCCATCATTGTTGTAGTCTGCACAATCTATACCCATGGATGCCATGGTTGCTCCGGCATAATTCAGTGCGACACCTGAAAGAAGTGCCTCTTCTGAAAAGCGTCCTTTACCTTGGTTCAAGTACAGTTTATTGGGCATGGTATCGTTGCAAACAAACAAGTCTTGAAAACCGTTTTCGTCAAAATCGAACGCCAGCGTAGCCATTCCCGTTTTTGGTTCGCCGATAATGCCGCTTGATTCACTGATCTCTGAGAAACTACCATCTCCTCGATTTAGAAAAAGGCTATCATCGTCGGGAGCGTAATCCAAAGGGCCTGCACTCGCTTGAACACCAAAAATGGTACGAACGATTTTTTTGTTGATGTCGAATTTAAGATAGTTTGCGACGAACAAATCGACTATCGAGTCATTGTTGAAATCAAAAAAGCATGCACCACCGGCTGTTCTTATTTCTTTAGTAGAAGACTCGAACACCTTTCGATCGAATGTACCATCTCCTTGATTCAAAAACAGTTCGTTGCTTCCATGATTGCAGACGAATACGTCTGGGAATCCATCGTTGTTTAGGTCTGAAACGGTTACGCCAACGCTGTGGGCCAGATCGCTAAGCCCGGATGATTCCGTAACATCGACAAACTGCCAATCGCCCGCGTTTCGATAGAGTTGATTGCTAGGGACATCGCGTTGCAGGCTGGCAGCCATTTCGGGGACATATTCAAAGCCTTCGATCGGACTGCCGTTCAAAAAGTAGATGTCGATCCAACCATCTAGATCGTAGTCAAAGGTTGCGAAACCAGAGGCGATCGTCTCAATGATGAAGTGTTTACCAGTCCTGCCAGCAAAGTGTTCGAATGAAATGCGGCTGCGATCAAGTTTATTGGCGAAGAGAATACGATCTTCAGAAGGAGTGTTTGGATTTGACGGCTCTTGGAAACCACAAAATACCAAGCAGAATCCTGGCACCATCAGCTTGGGTACTTTCAGCACCATTAGCCTTAGCGCCTTCAATAGTTGCATAATGACAAAAGTGAGTAATGTTGCCATGAAGTTCTCGAGAGGGTGTCCGATTCGAACAATGGAAATGTTCGTTGTCGTCCTGTTTTTGGAAATGCCTTAGCTTCTATGGTTGGTTATCTAAAGCCCTTTTTACCTGGGCAAGTCGATTCTTAAGTTCTTCGCTTGCGGGATCTAGTTCCACGGCCTTCGTCAGGTTCACCTCAGCGTCACGGAGTTTGCCTTGCAATGCCTGAGCACTTGCTAAGAAGGCGAGGGGTACCGCAGAGGCATCTTTCTCTTTCCATGATAGAGCGACCATCTCTGCTTCTTCCGGTTTTCGCATTTCCGAAAGCAATAGCGTAGTTAGCTGTTTGTAGGCCTTAGAATCATTCGGAGCGAGTTCGATTACGCAACGATAGAAATGAGCTGCATCCGAAACTTTCTTTAGTTTCTCTGCAAGAGAAGCCGCACCAAAAGCATAACTGGGGTTCGATACGTCTAATTCTGTAAGCCGGACGGTCTTTTGAAAGGCTGATTCGAACTCTTCACGCTTAATCAGTTGCTCTATAAGCATCTCTAGGACCTTCGTGTTTTTAGGATCGTAGTTTGATGCACGTTCTAAGAGCAACTCAGCTTCCGCATAGCATTGGAAGTTGCGATAAACCAATGCTGCGACCCAATATCGCGAGGAAATGTCTATTCGTTCGTTTACCAACAATTGATCAATGGAGTCGTTTTCCCGTTTTGGTCTGGATTTGACTCGTTCGGCTAATTCTTTCGCTCTTTCTCGTTCGCCGAGTCGTATCAGCGCGGTGATCAACCCCTGTTCCGCTTTCGGGTTGTCATTGGCGAGCAAAAGGGATTTCTCAAATGCAGGCTTGGCTTTGGCAAAGTTAAGACCTGCGTTGTGAGTTTGACCCAATCGAAGCCAAAACTCGGAGTCGCTTGGATTGATCGTCAAAAAATCCTCCAGTGATTTTGCCGCCAATTCAATTTGCCCATCCTTCAAGTAAGCATCGCTTAGCTCACGAACGCTGTCCTTGTAGTTATGGATTCGTTCCAGTGCCTTCTTGTAGTATTCGATTGCTTCTTTGAATCTCGATAGTTTCGTCTCGATTAACCCTAATCCGTGAAAAGCATATCCATAGTCAGGTGCAAGTTCTAAACATTTGAGCCAAGAAACCTTCGCTTCTTCCGTTTGTCCAATTAGTAGAAGAACTCGGGCTCTCGCTTCATGGGCGTCCGGAGAATCTGGGAAACGTTCTATAAGTTTGTTGACGACTCGAACCGCTTCATCGACGAGATCGGTTTTCTGAAATGACTTCCAGTCCATCGAAAGTCCAACATCTGATGGAATTGGACTTTTGTAGTCATTGCTAATAACGATACGAGAGGAACCTGTCGAAGGAACGGAGGGGGCTGAGGTATCCGGCGAACTCGGAATCTGTGTGTGTGGTATGTCTATTGTGTTTGGGAATTCAGATTTACCAGGAAGAACTTGTGAAGAACGCTGGGAGGTGCTGGAAGTTGCATTTTCGCGGCATGCAGGTATGGAAAGACATGCTGCTATAAGCCATAGGGGATGAAAGAGATGGACGGTTTTCATAGTCTAGCGATTTAACCGTGATTGAGCAGAGTCGCAAGTGTTACATGAACCGAAACGCTCTGTGAAAGGGATCGCCGGAGTCGCTCACAACATGTCTCAGACCGGAGGATTCTTTGGTTTTGTACTTCACTGGAAGCAAATCCTTAGATGCAGGCTGACGACCTTGTCCTGCTCCTTCAGGCGGTCCGGAGTAGGCATTGCCATAAGCTGAGTACATGTCTTCGAGCGTTTGGTCTTTTCCTGTGGTCGGCTCCTCTTTTTTCTCTGGTTCTTTGTATGCGTCGTAGGGGCTTTGACCCGCCTCAGTTTGAACTTTCATCACTGTGACGAGGTACATGCCTTTCATCGCACCATCACCAGACACAAAGGTAGTTAAAGTATATTTACCTTCGTTATCTGAAATCGCAGCAGCCGGTTGCGAATCTGTGCCTGTGTCTGGAACGAAAGATATTGTTGCGCCAGGAACAGGTTTGCCGTCTAACGTTACGAGGCCAGTGACCTTGTAGGTTGGTGGATTGGAGGGGCCGCAGCCGATGAGCAATCCAATTCCCAATAATGTAAGTATCCTAGCAAATGTGCCATTCTGTTTCATATGTTGGATTCCAAAGATCTAGAGTGTTCCCGGTAAGAAAGCAAGATGCGAGCTCAGACTCGCATCTTGCAGAATTGAAGAGATCTATATCAGGCGTGGATCATTCACCCTGAACAACTTCGCCGCCCGATTTGGAGCCGAGAGCGCCCCAAACGCCATACGGACTTGGCCCTGTCTCACCCCATGCCGGAGAGCCGATGGTAAGGTTGCCCGTATCGATACTTTGGCTGATGAAACCAACAGATCCATCGGCTCGAGCTGCGTTGACACCACCGGTGTGATTGCTAGTCGGGGGCAGGATTGCAGGGTCACCATCGCCCCAAGAAATCACGTGAACGCAAGATGGAGCGTTTGGCGGCAAAATGGTATTAAATGCAACGTAAGTCGGGTGACCATCGTGCCAGAATTTTCCACCATTACCTTGGTGTACGGTTCCTGCAACGAGAAATTGTCCATCGGATGCCTGGCGGCATGTCAATGGATTTTGGAACACATTAGGTACCTGCGCAATC
>VYLF01000443.1_pt1 | contig 13413 bp, 14 predicted proteins | sample 5114371 | NCBI WGS metagenome assembly VYLF01 (sample SAMN12291773, study PRJNA351875) | freshwater metagenome | isolation source: freshwater lake | place: USA: Michigan, Kent Lake | collected 2013-08-15 | reverse complement strand
ATGGAAAATGCTGGGCGCGGAGCGGCTGACTTTATTGCTGACCAAACCTCCGAGCCATCGAGTTATGTCATTCTTTGCGGTACCGGCAACAACGGCGGTGACGGTCTTGTGATTGCTCGTCATCTTCATGCTCGCGGACAGTCAGTCTTCGTTCTCATCTCGGGCAACCGCGACAAGCTTTCACACGATTGCGGAGTCAACCTGACCATTCTTCAAAAGACCACGGTCCCAATTCTTTGGTGCGACGAAAATTTGCAATCCGGATCTGAGCCGAGCGTTCTGGATGCAGAAACGCTGAACAGGATCGCGAATGCCGACGTTGTTATTGATGCGCTTTTAGGGACTGGCGCAAAGGGTGCACCTCGTGGTTCGGGCGCTTTGCTTATCGAAGCAGCCAACGCGAGCCATGCAAAAAAATTCGCCATCGATGTCCCTTCAGGAATGAACACGGAAACGGGCGAGCTGGGCACCCCAACCTTTATCGCGGATTTCACGATTGCTTTTGTCGCCGAGAAACCGTGCTTTCAACTTTCGCACTCGAAAAATGCAACCGGAACTATCGTTGTTTTGCCAATTGGCATTCCTCCCGAAGTGATCGATCACGTTGTTGCTGGTAATAGGGTTTGATGTTTCCGTTGTATGGAAATCTCATACGCTTTCAATAAGAAAGAAACGCACTCGCATTGCACATGCAAACATTGCGACTCTAGATAAGAAAAGTGTTATGTTGAATTATGCTCACCTATCGATGAGCATCGGTATTGGCTACAAATTGTGGCAGTATTTGTGATAGACTTATCGCATGTTGATCGACTTGTACGATAGCGCACAGGTTGTTTCGCAGCTTAGCAATTAGAAACCTCCCATATCATTCGCAGGAAAGCATCCATGAACAAAACCCACGACGCCAATCGCCACCTCACGAATCGTCGCCAATGGCTTTTGCAAGCGGCAGCAGTATCGGCAGCCTTTACTTCGTTGAGTTCACTATCGGCAGCATCGACTTTAGCGAATAAGAAGCTTCTTTTTTATTGCCGCAGTGCAGGCTTTGAACACTCGGTAGTTAAGAGAAGCGGTGGAGCTTTGTCATTTGCCGAGCGTATCATGATTGACTTGGGCAAGAAGTATGGCTTTGAAGTTACGACTAGCAAAGATGGACGGATCTTCGACAAAGACTATGAGCAATTTGATGGCTATCTATTTTATACGACTGAAGACTTGACCACAGAGGGTGGAGACAAAGAGCCACCGATGACAGCCAAGGGCAAGGAGAACTTATTGAGCTCCATCAAAGAGGGTAAAGGTTTTGCAGGTAGTCACTGTGCCTCTGACACGTTCCACAGTCCAGGCAATCGAGTCAAAGCATCCGAGACAATTGACCCTTACATTCAGATGATTGGTGGCGAGTTCATTCGACATGGTCGACAGCAAAACGCTACGATGAAAGTAACCGATACCAAGTTTCCTGGGATAGAAAAAGCAGGAGAGAAGTTTGAGTTGCATGAGGAGTGGTATTCGTTAAAGAACTTTGCTCCCGACATGCACGTGATTTTGGTACAAGAGACCAATGGCATGCAAGACGCAGATTATGATCGTCCACCATATCCAGCGACCTGGGCCAGGAAGCATGGCAAGGGGAATGTTTTCTACACCTCGATGGGTCACCGAGAAGACGTCTGGACCAATCCGATCTTCGAATCGATTTTCATAGGTGGCCTTAAATGGATTCTTGGAGAGGTCGAGGCCGAGATCCCATCGAACCTAGAAAAGTTTGCCCCCCAAGCATCGGTCCTCCCCAAGCTATAATTCTCCGTAGGCCTTAACAAGGCTTTTGCGCAGTTACGGCACGCCCCTATTCCAATCATGGCCCCATCACACAAGCCACCCCTCGCTCCTCACCCATGGAACTTTGGTTCCACCACACGGGGATACCACACGGGGACAGGGGATACCACACGGATACCACACGGGGACACACCACTCCTAAACTCTTACAGCCCCCACAAAGAGCTGTGTCCCCGTCAATCCCCGTCAATCTCTTCTCGTAGGCGGTACCCCTCTTGTAGGCCGTAACAAGGCCTTCGCGCAGTTACGGCAAGCCCCCGTTCCAATCATGGCCCCGTCACCACCAACCATCGATCCCGCTCCCCGGATTTTTCGTACCACACGGTGACACACCACTTCTAAACTTTAACAGCCCCCGCAAAGAGCTGTGTCCCCGTCAGTCTCCGATCGTTCGGTTTTGCTCAACTTTTTGTTCGGTTGTTTTTCGATAATTTGAGCATCGGCGATTGCTAAAAATGACGCATGCAAACAAGCATCCGATGGGGGCCCGTCCCAGTAAAGTAGTTACATTGAATGCGACAGCCAATCCGTTCATCGCTCAACTTTATCCCGACGTTCTCAAGTCTATCTTTAACTAACCCTAACGATAATGGCGACACCTTCACGGGGACACTCCATGTGTTAACGCATTTAGAATTGAAGAAGAGGTAAGTCACCATTGTTCCGTACTTTAATTTGCAACGAAATCCAAAAATGACAACTTACTTTTGCCCCTCTGCCATCTTACTCCAAGCGATTCCTCGGCACCAGTTTTGCCCAGCTCACCAGTAAACACCTTTATTTCCTTTTCTTCTCCCCCTCTTCCTCCAACAAAGTCGTCGCATTCAGTTTCACCGGATCGATTAACGAAAGAGCGTAGGCTCTATCTTCACATACCTTCGAGTCGAATACCGTCTCGTCGATCTCCTCATTCACACTAAACCAATGGATCTTGTATGTATAGGACTCATCGAAAAAGGTAGTACCCCCGTCCTTGGCTGACATACTTTGGTATGTACCGGAATAAAGCGTCGGTACCCACGCATCATTAATCCGAGCCCAACGAATCTTCTCATCGTCCCCAAAGGTAGGACCATTAGAGATCGCATGACTTGTTTTAGTAGAAATTGGCAACATCGATTCCTTCGAAAACACATAGGAGTAGGTAGAGACCGGATCCTTAGGATCTTGATATGAACTTTTAAATGTGACCAAAACGTCTTCCTTTCCGTTCACTGCCTTTCCAATCAAATTGCCAGACGTCATCCCCTCATAGCTTTTCTCAAACGACCAGTCTTTATCCGGCGTACCGAGAATATGTCCGCGTTCATTGACACAGCCGATCTTCCTCGGATCTATGATTTCTGCTGACGACAAGATTTTCGGTAACCGCCCCAGATCCATTTTATAAGGCCCACCTCGATCGGATGAAAACCATAACAAACCGTTAACAGTTGCTAATGCATGAAAGGTAGCTTTTTTCGTTAAGTTTTCATCGGGAGTTTCCGCATTTTCATATTCCTGAAACTTCACAACCAACACTTTTTCGGCTTCCTTATCCATAATGATTCGATGCCTACCCGTTACCACAGACTGTGGACCTGCAGGATCCAAGCTAACGAACTCTATCTCGACAAGACAGTCGAATCGTCGCCAAGAGTTTGCGTTCTCAAACACTCCTTCCAAAAAGCTTTTCACCTCAGCGTCCATACCATAAATGGGACCCGAGATAAACGGAGACAAACCAATTGTGAACAGGGATAAAAAAACCGAACCGCATGCGATCAACGATTTTAAAAAAAAGCTAATTACGGACATACACCACCTCCTTGAAGTTCTGGGTACAGTATTTGCGCATCATACCATGGACTTCCGAGATTCCAGTCACATACCCACGTGGAAACCTTTCGGGGACACACCACTCCTCACTCAGATTTGTGTGTCCACATTTCTATGCTCCGATCGCGATAGCAATAGACCAACACACGTTTGCGGAAACCTAGCCTACCGATCCCCTAACCTCTTCCAGAATTGCTAGCAACTTACCGATGACAATCTTCGACTTGTATTCAAGCACCCGATGTAGCACGCGATGACTTCCCATACTCGCGACCTTTTCGGACGCTTTGGAATGCACTAAATGCACAATCGACTGATCCTTGAATTGCTCTAAAACGTGCATCTTGCGATTCAAATATTCAGGAGTCCAGAATCCCACGATTTCAATCAAAATGCGTCTGCCAGATTTATGAATGGCCTCAAAATCAGGAATGAAGACTTGCTGGCCTGCATGCAAAATCCGAGTTTCTCGCTGCAATTGCCAATCGCAGCTATCGAGTTCCGCCCATTCGCGATAGAAGTCCTCTTCAAGCTTAGAATCAAACTCTTCCGCAGGGACAACCTCGGAGTGCAGTCCGCAGCTATCATCCAATCGGAAACTCAATCCCCCCCATCGTGGTCGCTTAATGAAAGCTTGTGCAGACCACCCTTTACAAGACAACAAACCCGGCAGAAATCTCGCCATAGCGACTCCATACCGACTCGTTCGTTGCAATAGCGACGCAGGGCCGTCTAGTTGAATGAGATATCCATCATCCACTCGCGTGATTCGATGCATCAACCTCGCCAACTTTGCAAAACGAATAATTTCCTTCAAGTCATCATTAGCCCTAATCTCTAGCTTAATAGCATCATATAAAGCTACTTGGGTTTGCGCTACGTTATAACGAGCTAGTAAACCCATCGGACGCTCGAAGCTGCGAAAGGCTTTCAAACGATGATTTTCCGGCAAATCAAGAAACAGTTGCTCCGCGATCTCTTGCCAAGGTCGCCCAAGAGCTGTGGCGATTCTTGATTTGGCCTCTGCTTCTAAGGTTCCGATCTGCCCTCGATGCTCGATAGTGATCGGCTGAAATTGCGATGCGAGCCGAAACACTTCTCGTCTCAATTTGGCTGACATCCCTTTGGAATCCGTGACGTAATCGCATCGCTCGTCCAGCAGCTTGCAAAACGAATCGATTCGTTTTGGAGGACAACTCGGCAACGCGACTAGAATTTCCCGAATCTGTCGATGTAGTTCGCTTCTCGTTTTGCCAACTCCTTGCTCATAGACGGCTGTCATGCGTACTGCAAGTGGTCCGTACTCTGCGTGCGTCGTACGAGTCAATCGATCAGGCACGATCTCCTGGTGGATTATCTTTGAAATGGCGAGTTCGCGAGTAAGCATCGTTCTTTCGTCGTTTCGTGGATTTCAAGACTTCGTTCGTATCTTGGCAAACGACTTCGTAGAGAATGGCACGCTCTTCACCTGTTTTCCTAAGTATTCTTCCCAGCCGTTGCTGTGATTGCCTACTGGATGCCAAGCCACCGATAACAATTGCGATCTTGGCTGCAGGTATATCGACCCCCTCGTCCAAAATTTGATTCGCGACTATGGCAGGATAAACGCCGTCTCGCAATCCATCAAGATAATCTAAGCGTTCTTTCTTGCCACAATGACTCAACAAACATGGTATCAGGAATCGCATAGACACTTCGCGAGCCATTCGATTGGAGCCAGCGAAGATAATGATGGGGGTGCCGTGATGCAAGCACAACAGATCGTCAATGACTCGGAGTTTCTCTGCGGCGCGATCTTCAATCGCTTGTTTCTCTCGATGTGCGATCAATATGCGATTGGCGCGAGAGTCTTCCGCGGCTTCAGAATAGAGTTGTTGCCATTGGAAACTCACATCATCTTGACGTCTTTCGTAAACGTACATGGCGACCGTGGTTGCTAGCTCGTCGTATCGCCGTCTTTCTTCCGGTTGCAAATGCACTCGAATCCGAAACACATCGTACTCAGCAAGACTCTTTCCACGCACCTCTTGGATGGATAACTCGTAAACCACAGGCCCAATTAGTTCTTGCAATGAATCGTACTTCGCCGTGCTACGATCCAATGTTGCTGTCAAACCAAGTCGTTTTGTGGCGATGGACATTCGTGCTGCATCTGCTCGAATTGGCCCTGGTAAATGGTGGCATTCGTCAAAAACGAGGAACTGGAAACGGTCTCCGAGTTTCGGCATGTGGATGCACGCGCTATCGTAGGTCGTGACAGATATTGGCTTTACATGAAAAGTATTGTCACCGATGATTCCCGAATCGTATCCTAAGGCTTGCGTAATGCGACGATGCCACTGGTACATTAGGTCTCGAATCGGTGCAATGATCAGTGTGCTACAGCGGCTTCGTTTCATCGCCTGCAAGGCTACTTCGGTTTTGCCAGTACCGGTGGGCATGACGACGATTCCCTTTTGGTGGTCGTGCCATGATTCGAGTGCTTGTTGCTGTTCAGCGCGAAGTGGTTTCGTATCATCTTTACTGAAAACGACTGATTGCCATTGTGGTACGCAATCAATAACAGCCAGAGGAGTGTCGGCAATACGTTCTCGTAGGGTTTTCTGAATATGGGAATACTCATTGGCTAATGTGCGCCACAGTCTCGAACGATCATCCCATTTCCAGATTTGATTTCCAAAGAATTGTTCGATTTGGGACTTGTTCCATCGATCGAGGGTTAGCGTCCCTTCGTGAAACTCCAAGTACGAAACATCATCCGGAATATCTGTTTCCACCACCGCTTGTTCAGATCGCGGACGAATAGTTTCCGAGCCAATTTGATTAGTATCCCCGTCCATGAACACGCGAATAAACCGCCCTACCAAGGTTTGGCAATAAGGACCACTTTAATTGATTGTTCTGTTGTGATAACTCTTGATTATTAACATGCTTCATCAGAACCACAATTAGCGAAGCTCAAAGAAAACCGCAAGTATCAAACTCCCCCATCAGCCCCCACCCCATGGGGACACACCATTTTTAAAGCGCAAAGTCTACGAAAATCGTGTGTCCCCTTGATGTATGTTGCTATCGCTCGAACAATGAGGGATGGTGAATGCTTAGTCAGGTATCTGACTCCATCTGGATCGAGTTAGAAACGAGATCATCGAGTGCCTGATGGGTATTATTTCGAATCAACTTGGCCATCCATGGAGAAATCAACAACCAAGGGAAAGCAGGAAGCATTCCAATCCCGATGGCGATCATAAACCAACTCCAACCTTTGGCCCATGGTACGCCGAAGCCAATGCCAAATTGCTTCCCGAAAAACCAACCGCCAGCGACCGCAAAGAAGACACTCAAGGCAAATCCAAGCGCAAAAGGGAACAGCAATACGAACTTCTGCATCGAGGCCACTCCCCCTAACTCTGCGTTTAGACGCACTTGATTATCATCAACAGCGATTTGGATTCTTGTCGCACCCAACAACGGATTCTGTCGTGTACTTCGTAAACCTGGCCCGGTCACGATTGCGGAGTCGTTCCTTCGTTCCACAATGACAAAACCATTGTTCGCTAATTTGCTTAGGACTGAATTGAGAATTTTTATTGAGCCAACCGGCGTAACTGGTCGCGACCGGAAAGCGGCCGTCGAGTAGGTTTTCATTGCGTTCTCCATTGAACAACACGATGATCCAAAAATTCTTCGCCGCCTCATTGTACATCCTTCCCTTCAAACCGACAGTTGACATGACGGGGACACACCCTTTGGGAAATTCAGAGACGAGAAAAGTTGTGTGTCCCCAATTTCCTGCGAGGCAAGGCATCGGTATTCCAATCGTTACTTCTTAAGGTGGCTGGTTGGAACATCCTGCGGGCCGCAAGCTCCAAGCGTCTGATGTCAAGCTTAAGGGCGATTCTCGCTGCCATGATCGGATGGATCAAGCACCTTGCGAGTCGTCAACGAATAGGGGCAATATCACCAAGATAGACTGCAAACAAATGGAGTAAAAAACCTCGTTTCAACACAAGAAGGCAATCGAAAATACATGCAATGACAACACTTTTGTCGGCTGTGTCATTACGGTTCAATACGAAGACGTGTGTCCCCATAAAATTAGCATCTCACATGGCGTGGTGCTTTCTCAAGACGAAGTGAATCGAACCGTCTATTCAATCGAAGTCGGCTGAACAGATAAGGAAACGAGCATTCCAAGCAACCGATGACGTCTAGAACCAAAACACCCTAAATCAATGATGATCCAGTCGTCGTTCTACGCGACTACGATTGAATCCTGCACGATTCGAACGTCTCTTTAGTTGAACTCTCGACATTGACCTACTCAAGATTGGTAGCAAAGCGCTTCATGCGAAAGCGTCGATGTGTTTTTAGACTCCGTGCGTTAGCGATCGCCTGCGGTTTGCCTGCAACCTGGCTGAACATCCGCCCAAAATCCTTTGTCAATCGCCTCCATTCTTCTAACTCGATCCCCAAGCGGTTCATCAGTGGATCGAGTTGGCTTGGGGAAAATCCGCTCTTATCAGAACGCTGTAGTCTCGCGGTTAAATCTAACAACTGGAGATAGTCTAAAGAACTTATGGGAAGAAAGCCCTTGTTGCTACATCGCCTCCTGCTTACGGAAGTCTTGTCAGAATTGCAACCCTCGGACTTAGCGATCTGAACTGGAGCCAAGAAGCTATCTACATTACGGTTTGCCTTGCTGGTTGCTTTCGCCGCTTCAAAACGAAGCTTGCCAGAAGTAAACCTACTGTTTTCGATAGATTCGGCTATCGACGCTCGGATTGGATTCAAATCCACGTACACGGAACAGGCCAATATGGCTTCTTCATCGAGAAGCCTTACTGCTTTAAAGCGTCCTTGAAAGAATTTTCCAACCTCTTGGTCTTCTCGATTGGCACGAGTTCCGATCTTCTGACACAGTATTCGCATCCACCAAGAAACATCGCTTAGCCGAGTACGAAGCTTCTCAATCTCGGCTGGGTTATTGCGAACCTTATCCAGCTCTGCTTCCGTAGGCTCCAGAGCATTTCCCTTGTCATCTTTTCTCTTGGGGCAAATCATTAACCAGCGGCGAGCGACCTCGGAATCATCCCAAGTCTGAACGACATCCGGACGAGATCGTAATACCTGATGAATATGATTTTCCATTAAAGAGAACGCGAGGATATCAATCCCAAACTGGGCAGCTTGCACTTTGATTTGGTGTTCGATCCAGAGCTTTCTATGATCGAAGTTCTTTCCGGTAATGGGATCATCTCCGAAGAGGAAACATCGTCGACATACACGGGCAATGACGTGAAGAACAGCAACTTCGTTTGGGTTAAAAACCTCTGCTCGGGTCATTCTTGACATAACCATCTCCAGGGCTCTGAGACTAGGACTATTTCAATCACGCATTGAAACAATCCTGTGCAAAAAAAGAAACCCCCTCGCGTGGAGTCGATTTAAAGAAATTTATGCCAACAATTCAATGCATTACATTCTAAGCCAAACAGCTTAGTGAGATTCGGAGACAAAAGCAGATAGCTCCGCCACATGATGCGGGGACACACTACCTTCAGTATAACGTAAACGAAATGGGGTGTGTCCCCGTAGCTTTCCCCCCTCCAGAAAAGGTGTGTCCCCTAAGTTTTTTCCTAACCTTGCTTGCTCGGATATGGTTGTGTTCTTAAATGCAGTTGCTGTAATAACATACACGAACGACCTGTCAGGGCACCCTGGGACCACATGACAAGGTTGTGTATAATGGTGACTGTCACGATAACACTTCCTTAGATAGCACAAAAGCTCTCAAACTAGGCATCAGGACCTCTCGATGAGATTACTCCAACCGATTTCCCGCAGTATTCTGACTCAACTTGCAACCCCGCTTTTCGGTGCATGCATTTGTTTCTCTTCCGCGTTTTCCCAGTCCGATTACGTTGAAACCCCAGGTACCGAAGGGAATGGAAACTACGAAGTCGGTCCTGAGTTTAAAAAAGACAAAGATTTGATGGATCAAGGGAATCCGAAAGGAAAACTTTTCGAATTCAAGATGACACTTGCGGATAGCAAGATTTTCAAAGGGGACGACTCCACGCTCGATCCTCGCAAGGATGTGCGGAAAGAACGTAGAATTTTTGTTTACGTTCCAGCCGCCTACCAAAATGGCACGAAAGCCGCCATCCTCGTGATGCACGATGGCCCGAGCCAACTGAATCTTGTGCGAAATGCTCTTGATAATTTGACGATTTCCAAAGATCCAGATCGCAAACTGCCCCCGTTTGTAGCTATCTCCGTTGAGAATGGTGGCAACGACGGCAAGGGTAGTCAGCGCGGTCTTGAATACGACACCATGTCGGATCGGGAGGCGCGATTCATTAATGACGAGGTTTTGCCTGCCGTTCTCAACAACACGGAAATCCGTTCGGCGTTTCCAAATATTGCTTTCACCGATAACCCCTGGGGCCGCGGAGCTATGGGATGTAGTTCTGGTGGAGCAGCAGCACTAACCATGGGTTGGTTTAGACCCGATCTTTTTCGCCGCATTATCACTTACTCCGGCACATTCGTCGATCAGCAAGATGACGATGCTCCTGAAGAATCCTCTTATCCACTTGGTGCATGGGAGTACCACTCGAGCATGAAGCTGATCGAATCGTCCGAGAAGAAGCCCCTTCGCATTTTTACCCACGTTTCCGAATTCGATCTCAGGGCCAAAGATCCTGAAGAAACCTACCACAATTGGGTGATGGCCAATAGACGAACTGCTGACGCCCTCAAGGCCAAAGGGTATGATTATCGATTTGTATTTAGTTACAATTCAAAGCATTGTGATGGCAATGTTTATGATCACACACTGGCCGATACGCTGATCTGGATGTGGCGAGGATATCACGAATAGTGACCAACATCATTTATTGATTCAGCGAGTCTGACGAGGCGCTCAATGGAACTATTCCCATTTCGCGAGCCGCTGATATCGAAATCAGTTGAACATTAGGATCTTCCTGCGATTGAAAAGCCTTTTCGTTGTTGTTGTAGTGCTCCAGGCCAGCCTCCAAAGCAGCAGCGAACGTAGCATATGACGCCTCAAACTCGCCTTTCCTTGATGCCTCGGGAAGATCCGGAAGCTTTGAAACTGATTGCAAATCGTCATTACCAAGCATAGTTGTTTCAAGAAAGAATCTTGATGGATTCTCTTTGTCACCATCGGTAAAAGCTAATAAACAGTGCCCAGGAACCATGACTAAATCGACATCCATCCCAATCTTGCGAAGGATGCTTGCCATTAGTACTGAGCCATCAACGCAGTTCGCTTGAGAAGCTTTTATCGACTCCTCAAGCAGTCGTACAGATTGACTATAAACTCGCTTACTGGGAATGTTAGTCGAGATATCACTATACTTGATCCCACGACGCTGGAGCGCGTTCCAGACTGCGAAAACCTGAAGCATAACTTCGTCTTGACTTCCCATTTGATAACCCGTGAAGCCTGTTAAACCAAGTTCTTTGCTGGCATCGAGAGCGTCCTTGAGTAGGCCGTCAATCCACGGGTGGTTTTCGTTGACATAGGCTGCAAACGTGATAGAGATGTCATCCAGACTCTCTCCCTGATCGTCTAGAATCACGTAAAAAGGACAATCGCTCACTGCTTTCAACTGGATGGTTTCGTTAAGTTCTGCAATTTCTTCGTCATCAATATAGACTCGGATTTTTAGATTCGCTGGCTTCTGTTGATTGCAAGCACGGAGCGCTTCATAATTCCACAGCGACTTTGGCATGATCCGAATGAGTTCGAAGTCGTCGCTGCATTCCCCTTCCCAAACGGACTCGTTGAGGAAATCGTCTCCTTCCATTTCAACACGAATGACCGAGCCTTCTGCGACGTCAGTGATATCGACCCCGATACTCCCGTTCTCATCACCGAACAACGGCGTTTCACCTTCTTCAAGCTCGCTGTCTTCATCTCCTTTTTGGTCTTCCGCTCTCTGCTCGTCACCATTCCAATCGACGGACGCAGTCGCGATCAGAAAACTCGGAAACAAGTCGTTTCCTGTATAGCTATAAAAGGCAACCTCCGGCTCATCCGCTCGGGAGGCGAAGGAGGCATTTGACAGAAACAGGAAGAAAGCTATGCAAGAGATGCGCATTTGGAATCGATCTTGATACGAAACGGTTTAGCGGACTTGCCATCGAGCAACTTAGCAAGGAAAAGGATCTCGTCCAAACGCAGATCCATCGAGTGACCATACTACGCACTTCACTTTTCGATGGCCGCAGCTGTACATGATCTGAATAACTCTTTTTTCAAACTTACCTTTGCAGCGATTGTGTCGAATTTGACACGTGAGTCAGGAATTTCCAGTCCAGCCAAACCAAAGAACATTCAAAGAACCTAGAAGAATCTGGGGACACACTATTTTTTATAGAAAGAAGCGGGGGACCATCCGCGGTGACACACAACTTTCCTGCAGAAAACAAGTAAGCGTACACTGGTGTCCGGCGGACAAGATCGTCTTGGCCTCGAATTGCGGGATAGTTTTAGGGGACTCCCAATCATTCCCCAAAACATTCGAGGCTTACGACTTATGTATTCTTCCAACGACCCCAAACGCGAACTTTGGGAACGACGATTCCGACAGTTCGAAAACTCTCCACTCTCAGTCACAGATTTCTGTGATTCGGTCGGCTGCTCGACAGCCAGCTACTACCAATGGAAACGCAGGCTTGAAGCCAATCATCATTCCGCCGATCCCGTGAGTTCACCCAAGGCAGCTTTCCTGCAAGTGCAATCGCAGCCTGACGCCGCCATCGAGATTAAGCTACATTCCGGGATTATGATATCCGTTCCTGTCCAAGCCATCTCGACCCTTCCTCAAATCCTTGAGGCGATCTCCTAGATGCTTGCGATCAGCCCCGAAGTAAAAATCTTTCTTCACGCAGAGCCCATCGATATGCGCAAGAGCTTTGATGGGCTCTTTGGGATCATCAGGTTAGACTTAAGTCTCGATGTGCGTGATGGTGGGCTGTTCTTGTTTCTCAATCTTCGACGTAAACGCATGAAAATCCTCTACTGGGATCGCGATGGTCTAGGCATTTGGATGAAGAAGCAGAAACCAGAAGACACCCATTTCGACATCTTTACAGAAGTCCGACTTGGTCGTACTTTCAGGGAAATCGTTGACGAAACTCGTTCATCTCATTTCTAAAAACCGCATTCAACACGGAGGAACACAATGCAAGCTAAACCAGGAAAAACGCCCCCCCGCGCATAGCCAGGCCGGAAACGGCTTTGCAAGTTCCTCTCACAATTATGGGAGAAGCTCGTGAGCGCCAATGGTAACCAGTGGCGCTCACAAAAACGCAGCTACCAACTCCCGAGCCATTGGCCCCGCGTCGAAGTCCCTTACGTAGAAGACAATCCGAATCGAGCTGTATGCCCCGAGCATGGCCTACGTGTGATTATTGGATACGATATCCACGAGACAGCTGTCATGGAACCTGCACGATTCTACATCAAGTTCGTGAAGGTCCCTAAATACAAATGCCATGGCCATCCTGAGTGCGGAATCCAACAACAACCCGCTCCGGATGGCTTAGTCAAAGGCAATAAGATCGACACCAGTATCGGTGCACAGGGCGGCGATTCTTACAACGATCTGCGTGACGGCGCACCGGCACAATCTCGATGTGTATGCATACGTTAAAGGAGTAGCCGATCTATTGCTATCCGGCCGCAGGGCCTATGAATCGATGCAAGCGGAG
>VYLF01000441.1_pt1 | contig 13445 bp, 10 predicted proteins | sample 5114371 | NCBI WGS metagenome assembly VYLF01 (sample SAMN12291773, study PRJNA351875) | freshwater metagenome | isolation source: freshwater lake | place: USA: Michigan, Kent Lake | collected 2013-08-15 | reverse complement strand
CCCACCACCGCCGCCGCCGCGACCGCCGCCGCCGCCACCACCCCAACCACCACCGCCGCCGCCACCGCCGCGCTGCTCCTTCGGCTGCGCTTCGTTGACCTTCAGCGGACGACCGCCCATGTTCTGGCCGTTCGTCGCCGCGATCGCGGCCCGCGCTTCGTTGTCATCGCTCATCTCCACGAAACCGAAGCCGCGCGAGCGACCCGTTTCGCGATCGATGATGATCGACGCGCGCTCCACCTTGCCGTGCTGTGAGAACATGTCCCTCAGATCCTGCTCGGTGGTCGAGAAGGGGAGGTTGCCGACATAAATATTGACCATCGAAATCCACGCCTTTGCCCGAGAACTCAAGCGCCACTTGAACCGTCTGCGTTTCTCGAGCCGGACCCGCTTCGGTTCTACGTCCCACGGGCCACCCGCCCGGGGTCGCTTCAATATACCAACTCCCGCAAGTCCTGCGTCAACCCCCCGGAACCCCCTCTCCACTCGCCACCCCACACAATCCAAACAGAATCACCGCCCGACTTTCTGAGATCACCGCTCCCCTCCCGCGTCGTATCCACATCACACCACCATGCCCGGCCCCCAGCCCCAACCCCCCGACCCCAACCCCACCGACTGGGCCCCCGCCCTCCTCCTCTACGCCCGCTCCCTCCCCCACTCCTCCGCACTCGACCCCGCCGACGCCGTTCAGGAATCGCTCCTCCGACTCCTCGCCCTCGCCTCACCCCCCGACGACCCCCGCGCCTGGCTCTTCCGAACCCTCCGCAACCTCGTCCTCTCCGCCTCACGCCACGACGCCGCCGCCCGCCGCGCTCGCCCCCGCCTCTTCGCCCCCACCAACACCTCCGCAACCCCGATCAACGCCTCCAACCTCGCCGCCGCCCTCGAGCAACTCCCCCAAGTCGCCCGCGAGATCCTCGTCCTCAAGATCTGGGCCTCCCTCACCTTCGATCAAATCGCCGCCATCACCTCCCTCCCCCCCGCCACCGCCCACCGCCGCTTCCGCGAATCCCTCGCCCAACTCCGCGCCGCACTGGAGCCGCCATGCACCTCCCCCACGACGAACCTGAAGGCCTGAGCGCCGCCGAGCGCGAGTTCGTTGACGCCCTCCGCTCCGTCGCCCCCGCGCCCGCACCCCTCGACCCCTTCGACCTCGCCTTCCGCGCAGGCCAACGCCGCGAACGCGCCGACGCCTCCCGTCGCCTCCGCGTGTGGCAGGCCTTCGCCGCCGTCGCCACCCTCGCCCTCTCCGCCTCCCTCATCCTCAATCTCCCCTCCACCCCCGCGCCGGTTACCCCCACCCTCCCATCTTCCTCTTCACAACTGGCCTCCGACACCCGCTCCCCCGCGCACACCGCCAACCTGACCGACACGTCCTCCCCAACCTCCGCCCCGCTGCTCTACGTCCCCTCCGCCGCCTCCACCCGCACACTACCCGCCGCGCCCACGTCCCTCGTCCAGCGCATCTTCTCGATCGGAATCCAGCCATGATCATCCCGCTCCTGCCCGCTGCCCTCTGCACGCTCCTCGCCGCCGGTCCGGAAGTCACGCCCATCTCCCCCGCCTCGCAACCCCCGCTCGCGCTCTCCACCCGCCTGCGCTACCCCGCCACCGAACAACTCGAAGGCAACGCCGCCATCAGTTGGAACCAGGTCGTCACCGCGGCATCCTGGAACGCCGACCTCAACACGCAGATCGACACCATCCTCGCCACCCCCTTCGACCAGTTCGACACCACCCTCGCCAACCGCATCCTCTCCGACAACGTCTACGACACGCTCGCCTCCTTCATCACCATCGCCGCGCGTCGCGACTCCTGCGACTGGCAATCCCCCTTCCGCGAACAGGGCCTGGGCACACTCCTCCCCGAACTCGGCCGCCACCGCACCCTCGCCAGGCTCCTCCGCCTCCGCGCCCGTACCGCCCTCCACAACAACGACTTCCCCGGCGCACTCGCCGCCATCCGCAACGGCCTCGAACTCGCCCACGATTACTCCGACTCCAAGAGCGCGATCCAGGCCCTCGTCGGCGCGGCAATCGCCGCCTCCATGCTCGACGAACTCGAAGTCCTCGCCTCCCGCCCCGGCGCACCCTCCCTCTACTGGTCGCTCGCCGACCTCCCCCGCCCCTTCTTCTCCATCAGCACGCTCCTCCTCTACGAGGAAGCGATGATCGACTTCACCCTCCCCATCTTCCGCGAGATCGAGACGCTCCCCATCGACGACGAGCGCGCCGTCGGTCTCGCCGCCAAAGCCAACCGCGACCTCGCAGCCATGCTCCAGTCCCCGACCTCCTCGGCCTCCGGCGACATCGCCACCGCCGCCCGCGTGATCGCCGCTTACCCCGCCGCCAAAGCCTGGATGATCTCCACCGGCCTCGCCCCAGACCGCGTCGCCGCGCTGCCCGTCTCCTACGTCGTCATCCGCCACGAGCTCGTTCAGTACCGGCTTCACTCCGATCAGCTCTTCCGCTGGCTCAACCTCCCGTACCCCGAAGCCGAAGCCGGCCTCGAGGCCTTCCTCGCCGACCGCGCCACTCACCCAGTAAGCAACGACTCCCTCGGCTCCTGGCTCCCCTCGCTCGACAAAGTCTTCGGCGCCCTCTGGAACCTCGAACGCCGCTTCGCCGTCCTCCGCGCCACCGAAGCCATCCGACTCCACATCGGCTCCACAAACGCACTCCCACAATCGCTCGACGCCATCACCATCGTCCCCGTCCCGCGCGACCCCATCACCGGCGAACCCTTCCGCTTCCGCCTCGACGGTGCCACCGCCGTCATCTCCGGCCCGCCGATCCAGTTCCTCACCAACCCCGCACCCCTCGAACACCGCGTCCGCATCGCCCGCTAAGCCACGAACCCCAACCGAGAACACCCATGAACACCCGCCTCACCCTCGCCCTCTCGCTCTCCCTCCTCGCCGGCCTCGCCCCGCTCACCCACGCACTCCCCTCCACCCCCTCCACCCCCTCCGCGACTGCCACCGCCGCCGAAGACTGGGCCTGGCTCGCGCCCTTCGCCGACGACTCCACCCTCGGTGCCATCGTCATCGATCTCGCCCGCGTCGACCTCGCCGCCATCGGCGAACTCATGAACGCCGCCGCGGCAGAATCCGCCCCCGGCGCCGGCCCGGACACCACCAAGGCCATCGCCACCTGGCGCGATTCCATCGTCAACGCCGGCGCATCCCAGTTCGTCGTCTTCTTCACGCTCAAGGACCCCGGCGGCGCGCCCGCGTACATCATCGTCCGCCCCCGCGCGGACACAGACCCCAACGCGCTCCTCGCGCACATCGCAGCGCCCGCGAAGGACGGCGGCATGGACGGCTTCGGCCTCAACCGCCCCGCCTCCATCAACTCCGGCTGCATCCTCGTCGCCTCCGAGAAACAACGCGAAGGCCTCGGCACCCCCGAGCGCGCCGCCGTCATGACCCAGGCCCTCACCCTCGCGGGCGACGCCCCCATCCGCATCGCCATGTTCCCCGCAGACTTCGCCCGCAAAGCCATCACCGAGATCATGCCCCGATTCCCCGAAGCACTCGGCGGCGGCGAAACCCGCCCGATCGCGGACGCGATGATCGCGTGCGGTGCATCCCTCTCCATCACCTCCGAGCCCACCTCGCAGATGCGCATCGCCGCGACGAGCCCCGAAGCCGCAACGACGCTCGCCCGCTTCATCACCGAACGCTCCGCCGCGCTCCCCGCCAACATGACCAACGCCTTCACCGCAACCACCGAACAGAGCACCGTCCGCGTCGAAGCCTCCGGCGCACCCCTCCGCAACCTCCTCACCAGCCTCGCCTCCACCGTCATCAACGCCCGCAGCTCCGCCGCCATGATGCAGACGTCCGTAAAGGCCCGCAACGCCATCATGGGCTGCTGGATCTACGCCCAGAACCACAACGAGAACTTCCCCGACTCCCTCGACCAGCTCGTCGCGGACAAGCACATCACCAGCGACGTCATCAAGGCCCCCGACGGCTCCGACCTCTTCGTCTACATCAAGCTCACCGCCGAACAATGGAAGAACGACCCCTCCCGCACCGTCATGCTCTACGAGAAGTTCAACGCCTGGCCCGCGCGGGGCATCTCCGTCGGCTTCGTCGACGGCCACGTTGAGATCATCAACGACCAGAAGGCCTTCGAGGAACTCCTCGAGCCCAAGCCCGCGACGAAGGGCAATCCCGGCGGACTTTCCAAATAGCTGTCACACGGCGGTTTCTCCCGCACTCAACCAGTGGGGCCGTACGCCCCATTCAGGGAGAAACCGTTATGTCCAGAACCGTGTCCGCCGCCATCCTCGTCTGCCTCGCCGGCCAGGCCCTCGCACAAACCCGCGAGTCCTACACCGCACGCGAGCCCATCACCCCCGCCGCGCTCGCGCAGGCCATCGCCGCCGGCAAGCACATCGAGCTCGACCCGGCCACCGGCGAGCGCCTCATCCCCGCGCTCCGCGACTCCCTCCCCGCCAACTGGCGCTCCACGCCCATCCCCGGCGAAGGCCGCGTGGACTCCTTCGGCAACCCCATCGTCAACGAGCGCGCCGGTTGGCCCGCCTACGCCCAGCGTGACGTCGACGCCCTCCGCGCCCGCATCGCCGAACGCCGCGACGCCATCCTCGCGACCGGCTCCGCCACCGAGACCGAGCACGCCTTGGGCCTCCTCATCGGCGACGCCGTCGTCCGCGGCATCGAGATCGACGACCTCGTCATGATCGAGGACCTCTCCCCCACCGCCGCGAGCGCGGTACTCAACACCATCTCCTCCTACGAGTGGACCCGCTACACGCTCTCCCGCTCCGACCGCGCGCCGTACAGCTACGTCCGTTCGGTCTACCCCGCACGCATCCACAACTTCGCCGCCGCGCACGGCACCACGATCGACGCCCTCCTCAACGTCATCACCTACGGCGACAACGCCATCCCCAGCGGCTGCTACAACCGCTACACGTGGCACCCCAACACCTTTCGCTTGCGCCTCAACGGCACCATCATCTGGCAACAGAACGGCCTCGACGACGCCTTCGCCGATATCCCCATCGGTTGGAACTCGTTCTCGTTCTACAACTGCCAGGGCCAGTTCCCCAACGCCAACTCCATGGTCCGCGTCTCCACCAACGGCTACGCCAGCCTCTTCCAGCAAGGCGGCAACGCCCTCAACGGCGCGAGGTACCTCAACGATCCCATCGGTACACCCGGCAACGTCGATGGTTTCATAACTCCCAGTTGGGACGACTACTTCATCGCCTCCGAGCAGAGCCCCGAGCCCGACCACGTCTGGTACGAAACCGTCGGGGCCGTCGGTGAACGCCGCTGTTACATCACATGGCAGAGCGTCAGCAAGCTCGGCGGCCTGACCGAAGACCTCCACTGGTTCCAGATCCAACTCGACGAAGCCACCGGCAGCATCACCCTCGTACTCGACGTGTTCACCGAAGACACCGAAGAAAGCGCAACCCGCGGCCTCGAAGCTATCACCGGCACCGACGGCGATTGCGGCGCAGACTGCAGCGCCGCCGCGCCGTGGAACTTTCAAACCCTCCTGTACCTCCCCGCTCCACTCACGATCCAGCTCGCGCCCAACGACGAGTGCGAGAATGCGCTCGCCGTCGAGCCCAACTCGCAGCACACGCTCAATGCGTACTACACAACCCGCAGCCCGAACCCGCAGTGCGTTCCGGCCCTCGACTGGTGGTACTCCTTCACCGCCCCGTCGAACGGCCACCTCCGAGTCTCGATGTGCGGAACCCACGACAGCGTTCAGATCGACTCCTTCCTCGGCATCTTCCAAACCTGCGATGGAAACCCGCTCCTGTGCGTCGACGACCCGCAGCCCAACGCCCGCTGCGGCCCCACCGGCCACGCCCTCGACGCCGTCGCCCACCTCGACCTCATCGCCGGCCAACAGGTCCTCATCCGCGCCGGCGCACTCGGTGCTCCAAGCGCAACGAACAGCATGATCACCACCTCCTTCGGCTTCACCACCGGTGGCGACAACTGCTCCAATGCCGCCGCCCTCGTCGGTCTCTCCGGTTCACTCCTCGGTGACCTCCGCCTCTCCACCCCCAGCGGCGTCGCGCAGTGCTCCCCCTCGGCCACCGTCCCCGACCTCTGGTACTCCATCCAGAACACCACCGGTAAACTCGCCCACCTCACCGTCGACACCTGCGGCACCAGCGACTACGGCGCAGTCGACCGCGGCTTCGACTCCATCCTCTCCCTCTGGGACCGCTGCGGCGCCACCATGCTCACCTGCGTCGACGACTCCTCCCTCCCCTGCGACCAGGGCAACCAGTACGACGCCCTCGCCTCCCACGCCATGGCCCCCGGCGAAACCGTCTTCATCCGCCTCACCGCGTGGGACACCGCCGCCGGCAACTTCGTCCTCAACTGGAACCTCACCCCCTGCCCCGCCGACTACAACGGCGACGGCGGTGTCGACGGCGACGACGTCATCGCCTTCTTCGCGGACTGGGACGCCTCCATCCCGCAAGCCGACTTCAACGGCGACGGCGGCGTCGATGGTGACGATGTCATCGGCTTCTTCGGCGCCTGGGACAACGGCTGCTGATCCCCCTTGACGCACGACACACACGGCCACTCGGGCGCGGCATCCGCCGCGCCCGACGCCGTTTTCAGGCGTACCACTTCTCCAGCACCGCGCTCCAATCCTCCAGCCCCTTCACGCGGATCATCTCCACCCGCACCTCTTCCCCGCGCGGGTGATGCTCCGCGAACCGGATCCCGAACTTGCGGATCAGCTTCCCGGCCTGCTCCTCCCCCTTGCGCATGTCGCGGCAGACCGCCATCAGCAGCTTGAAGTGCTCCTCGAGCACCGCCCTCTGCTCGGGAATCGTCGGCGGCTTGGGTTGCTCACCCCGCAGCATCGCCCGCGCCTGGTGGAAGATCCACGGGTTGCCGATGCACCCACGCGCCACGCTCACCGCGCTCACGCCCGTGTACTCCAGCATCGCGAAGATGTCCGCTGCGCTCCAGATGTCCCCGCTCCCGAAGATCACCATCCGCGGGTGGCGCGCCACGATGTCGCGCAGGATGTCCCACCGGCTCGGGCCGATGTACTTCTGCTCCACCGTCCGCCCGTGCACCGTCGCCCACGCGTACCCCAGGTCCGTCGTCGCGCTCAGGATCCGCTCGAAGTTCGCCGCCATCTCCGGCGTATCGTCGAACGAGCGCCGCAGCTTCACCGTGCACACCACGTTCGACGGCAGCGCATCGCGCACCGCCTTCAGGATCGCGATCGCGCCCTCCGGTTCCGCGAGCCAGTGGCCGCCGCGTGCCTTCTTCTCGATCTTCTTGACCGGGCACGCGAGGTTCACGTCGATCACCTCGAAGGTCGTCTGCTCGGGCACGTGCTCCACGCGCGCGGGCAGTGTGCCCGAGGTCTCGCCGCTGCGCACGTCCGACTCCGGCGGCCAGAACCCCACCTGCTGCCCGCCCGGGAGTCGCAGGTGCTGACGGGCCGAGAGGTGCGTCGAGGGCAGAACCCCCTGCACCTCGTACGCCATCAGCCGGTACTCCTTGTCCGTGCGCTTGCCCTGCTCGATCATCTTGACGGCCGACGCCGCCATCTCGCGCGGGTCGCTGCCCATGATCTGGCCCGCGAGCGGGTGGTCCTCCTCGCCGCCGGGGACGTTGTCGTGCAGCTCGCCCAGGTCCGCCTTCACGAACCCGCGCCCGCCCGCGAGCAGCGTCCGGTCCAGCAGCGCCTCGGTCACGCAGAACGGGCACCCGTGCCGACGCGCGATGATCCGCATCGCCGCGTCCGAGTACCCCGCCAGTCCCGCCTGAAAGAACGGCGCATCGAAGGCCGGCACCAGCGACCGCACCCGCGCGTCGATCGGGCCCTCCGGTCGTTTGCCGAGCATCGCGGCATAGGCCGCGGGATCAAGGTGTTCCCGGCCGGGAGCGATCCCGGGACTTGGAGCCGTTGCGTTGCCGCTGTCGCATGACATAGGTGCAAGCGTAGCGGCGATCAGCAGCCCTGATCCCACCGCGAGAAGAAGTAGATGATGTCGTCCCCATCGGTCCCGCCGTCGCCGGTCACGTCGGCTTCGCTCCGGTCCCAGTCCTCGAAGTATGTGATCACGTCGTCGCTGTCCACGCCGCCGTCGAGGTTCCAGTCGGCGAGCGAGTTGGAGTAGACCACGACGCTCTCGATCACGCTCCCCAGGAACCTCTCCACCGTGTAGGCGAACGGCTGCTCGAGGGAGATGGGCGGAACGGAAACGACATCGAAGTCACCGGTCATCGCATCGAACGAGCCCGCGCCCGTGATGAGGGCGATGTACTCACCGCACCCTTCCGGCGCGGTCGGGGGGAGCAGCACCTCGAGCGCGCCGTCCAGTGTTGCCGCGGGGCCGACGGAGTTGAGCGCGGTGATCGGGGGTTGGACGAAGCTGGGCGCGAGTTCGAGGATGGCGGTTGGCTCGCACACAAACCCGGTGCTGAAGCTGATCCGCGAGTCGCCCGCGACACGCACGCGCCCCGTGATGACCGTGGGGTTCGAGGCACCGGCACGCACGACGACCGCGGGGTCCTTCGCGTCCACGAGCAACTCGCCATCGATCCGGCGGAGGTTGCCGTAAAGCGTGGGGCTCGAGCCGGTGCCGTTCATGCGGAGCGTGGTGCCCGCGTCGAGCACGAGCACGGGAGACTGCTCGCTCCACTCGATGCTCCCCTCGCCACTGGTCTCCCAGAGACCACCGGAGAGCACGCCCTCGGGCGAGAGATTGCCGGGCGGCGGCGTGATGACCAGGGGGCACGCCGCGCTCACGCGGGCCGTGCTCAGGAACAACGCGTCGACGGCGCAGGTCGCGGCGCCCGCGCACTCGAGTGCGCCGGAGATGACGAAGGCCTCGCCGTCGATCTGGCTCGCGAGCACGGAGCCGCCGTTCATAAGGCGCAGCACGCCGGTGTCAGGGATCCGCAGCAACCCTTCCGGGCGCGTGATGCGGAAGACCTGGTCGTCGACCTCGATCGTGCCGAAGACTTCGAGCACGCGCGAGAGCGTCGGCTGGCCCTGCGGGACGACGCGCATCGTGACGCCTTCGGGCACCAGCGCGAGGCCCGCGCCTTCCAGCGATCCGGACCGCCAGTCGACTCTCGACGCGAACGTGAGGTCCCCGTTGCCCGTGATGGTGCTGTTCAGCTGCACGCCGGCGCTGAACGTGCTGGGCCCGTTGATCTGCGTGGGGGCTTCGAAGACAACCAGCGCGCCCGCGCTGATGCCGTTGCACGCCGAGGGCGTGGTGATGCGGCAGGATGCCGGGCTCGCCGGGACGACCACGTCGTCCGCGCCGGTCGGGACGCGCAGCGCATCCCAGTTCAGCGGGTCGCTCCAGAGTCCGGAGCCTGCCGCGTTCGTGAACGTCAGCGTGTCGGCGCGGGCGACAGCGCCGGTCCCGAGCAGCAGGATGGCGATCAACAGATTCGGTCGCATGGCGACTCCTTCCGGCCGTTTGGCGGGCCCCTTCCGAGTGGTTGATTGTCTCACCGGTGGTGAGGCGAAGTCCAGTGAAATCGCCGGCGATCCCGGCGGGTTGGCGGGGTTTGTGGACCGATATCGGTGGGTGTCAGTCACCCCCACCGCAACCACCGCCGCCGCACCCGCTGCCCCCGTCGCCCCCGCAGCCGGAGTGGGTTGCGCACCCCGAGCACCCGGAGCCGCCGGAGCCATCACGTGGAGATGGGCCGTGCTTGATGCGCTGGTAGATCCCCACCACGACCGCGATGAGCGCGATCCCGAAGGCCACCACGTAGAACGGGGTTGACGTCAGGGTGCCGGGGCGACCGACGCAGCCGGCGATCGTGATGGCCGCGACGGCGAGCGCGCCGACGAGCGCGGCGTGCGTGGTGGTTCGCTTGGGGATGACCCAGTGGTCGAGGGTGTTCACGCGGCGGGCGTGGGCGTCGTGGTCGAAGCGGTCGCGTGGGGCCGGCCAGATGTCGGCGGGCGGGGCTTCGCCGAACTCGACCTCGTAGGACCGGAGGGTGCGTTCGTAGCAGGACTCGAACCGGGAGCTCTCGGACTCGCCGCCACGGGTCGGGTCGTGGTGGAGGGGGCGGTTGAGGATGGACCGGCAGAGGGTGTCCCAGTACGAGCGGGTGTACGCGAGGTGGAGGTGCCAGGCCTGGTCGACGTGATCGGAGGGGGTGACGACGTGACCGGCGACCGCTGCGAGGTACAGGAAGCGGCGGTATTCGGAGAAGACACGTTGGGCGAAGTTTGGGGACCACCCGTTCTCGCGGGCGAGGCGTGCGGTGAAGGGGAGGACGGGGTTGCCGTCGTCGACCCGGAACTCGCGCAGACGCTCCCACAGCTCTGGATTCCGCATTCAGATTCTCCTTCCCGCCCGATTGCGGGGTGTTTCACTCGTTCTGTTCGCGGGATTATACGAACGAGCGGGCGGGGTGTTTCATGCGATTGGCGGGGGGGATTACGAAGACTTGGTGAAGCGGGGAGCGGGGGATCGGTTATCATGCGGGGATGCTGAAAGCCGTTGCTGTTGTGATGCTCGCCGCCGGGTGCGTGTTCGGGCAGGTTGATGAGGCCAGGTTGATGGAGGGGCTGCGGGCGTTGCCGGCTCCGCGGTCGGCGCTTGGTCCGGACGAGCACCGCGCGAACCTCGCGGCGACCGAGGAGTTGATCCTCGCGAAGCTGAAGGAGTTGGGCTACGAGGTGCGCGAGGAGGCGATCAAGTGGCCGATCCAGGAGCGGAAGTGGCGGACGCCGGGAACTGAGGCGAAGCCGGTGGAGGAGCAGAAGCCTGCGGCGGAGCCGGTTGTGCTTGAGACGCGGAACCTGGTGGTGGACATTGCCGGGAGCACGCACCCGACGGAGGTGCTTCTGGTTGGGGCGCACTTTGACTCGTTCGAAGGATCTGGCGGCGCGGACGATAATGGGACGGGGACGGCGGCGTTGCTCGAGCTCGCGCGGACGCTGAAGGACAGCGCGCCGGAGCGGACGATTCGGCTCGTGTTCTTCACGTTGGAGGAGAACGGGCTGATCGGGTCGCGGCATCACCTTGCGTTGTGGAAGAGCAAGCGCGCGACGGAGGAGAAGTTAGTCGGGATGATCAGTTTGGAGATGCTCGGCTACTACACGGATGCGGAGGGGTCGCAGAAGTCGCCGATTCCGGCGATCAAGGGGGTCTTCGAGCCGCCGACGGTGGGGAACTTCATCGCGGTCACGGGGATCAAGAAGCACCAGGCGTTCAGCGGGAAGTTGGGGCGGGTGATGGACGAGGCGCAGGACAAGGTGCCGGTGATGATGGCGGACATGTTCCCGATCGCGCCGCCGGATCTGTTGCGGAGCGATCATGCACCGTTTCTGCTCGACGGCATTCCCGCGGTGATGATCACGGACACGGCGAACTTCAGGAACGAGAACTACCACAAGGCTTCGGATACCGTGGAGACCATTGATGCGGCGCGGTTCGGCGCGGTGGTGGTTGCGCTGGACAAGGCGATCCGCGAGTTGTCGAAGCACGAGTAGTTACTTGTTGCCGGCGAGGCGACGGACGGTCATGTCGAACCCGCGGACCATGGCGGAGTGGATGCCGTAGCAGACTGCCGCGTAGATGAGCGCGGTGAGGATCGACCCGATGACGAATGCGGAGCGGGCGGGGGCGAGGCCGCTTTGGTTGATGGAGTCTTTGAAGGACTCTTCGGGTTGAACGATCGCGGCAACCGCTGACGCGGGGCTGAGCGATGCGAGGCCGGGGCCGATGATGGGGATGCCGCTCATCATGTTCCACGAGCACAGGCCGACGATACCGGTGGCGACGCCGACGACACCGACGGTGGCGACGACCGAGCCGAGGGTGCCGCGGCTCTTGAGGGACCAGTGCAGCCCGACCATGACGCAGTAGGCGATGAAGGGGATGATGATGAACGGGGCGGCGATCGCACCCTCGGGGAGGACGATCGGGCCGGAGGAGCCGGCGGCGTTGGTGATTTGTGTTGATGCGGCGGGGCCGAAGAGGGAGTAGATGGAGGCGAAGGCGAGGGTGGCCATGGGGACGCAGATGAGGGGGAAGAGGTAGGCGATGAGGCCGCGGAGTTTGCCGGCGAGGTAGGCGGAGGCGGTGATGGGGGTGGTGAGGAGGAGGTCGAGGGTGCCGTCTTCGCGTTCGCGGCTGATTGAGGTGGCGGACATGTTGATGGCGACGAGGGTGATGACGGCGAGTTCGGTCCAGACGGTGGCGCTGAGGATGAAGCGGTACTCCTGGAGGACGAGAGCGCCGGTGGCGTAGAAGAAGACGATGGAGCCACCGGCGGCGATGCCGCTGATGATGAAGAGCCAGCGGAGGATGGTTTTTCCGATGGTGGCGTTGCGTGCGGCGGCTTCGCGCCAGGCGATGGGGTTTGACCAGACGGCGCGTGGGGGTCGGTGTTCGGCGCCGACGGCGCCGAAGCCGAAGAGGCGGCGGTACCAGGGGACGGCGCTGTCGCGGCCGAGGGTTTGGAGGCCACCGGCGCGGACGGTGAGGGTTGAGGCGGCGATGAAGAAGATGCTGATGCCTGCGCTGCCGAAGCACCAGGCCTTGACGGGCGTTTCGAGGAACCAGCGGGCGAGGCCGAGCTGGGAGCCGGTGGGTGCGCTGGTGTAGGTTGAGGGGTTGAGCAGGGCCTTGAGGGCGAGGAAGGGGTTGAGGGCGGTCATCCAGGTGACGCCTGCGCCGGTGGGGCCTGCGCCCTTGCCGCTGGAGGTGAGCCAACCGTCGACGGCGATGGTGACGGCGAGGTAGCTGACGACGCAGACGTAGAAGACGAAGAAGGCGCGTTTACCGACGAGGCGGGAGACGGAGAGGGAGATGGCGATGGCACCGACGAGGAGGGCGGCACAACCGGCGACGGCGTAGCTGGCGAAGATTGCGGACCCGGGGACGCCGCCGAAGTACTGGGTGAGGGCGAAGAGAGGAAGGCTGGCGAAGAGGAGGGCGATCACGAAAAAGAGGCGACCGAAGAGATTGCCGAGGACAATCTCACCGGGCGTGAGTGGGGTTGTGAGGAGGACTTCCCAGGTTCTGGGGCTGGCCTCTTGTGCGATCGCGCCGCCCATGAAGACGGGCGCGAGGATGCAGATGAGGGCGACCTGGAGGTAGGCGATGGAGGTGAAGCTAAGGGAGGCGGCCGAGGCGAGGCCGCGGTAATCGAGGCCACCACCGGGGTTGGTTTTGAGGATGAGCATCCAGAGGAGCACGATGATGAGGACGGCGAGGTAGGCGGCGCGGATGTAGAGGTGGCGGGTACGGCGGGAGCCGTTTTGGATGAGACGGACGGCGATTGGGTTGGAAGGTCCGAGGCGGAGGAACCAGCGGAGGAGGAGTGGCATGGGGGAATGCTATCGGAAGAGGGGGGCGGAGTGGCGGAGTGGCAAAGTGCACGGTCGGTTTTGGTGGGGGAGGGGGTTTGGGAGTTGGG
>VYLF01000722.1_pt1 | contig 13488 bp, 10 predicted proteins | sample 5114371 | NCBI WGS metagenome assembly VYLF01 (sample SAMN12291773, study PRJNA351875) | freshwater metagenome | isolation source: freshwater lake | place: USA: Michigan, Kent Lake | collected 2013-08-15 | reverse complement strand
GCTTCAACCGCGCATTTACCAATGTATCTAACTTCCCCAAGTTTGTCAACCCCTTTTGGCAAAATTTTTTGATCTTTTTTCTATCCCTTGCTACATCAGCCTTTCAGACCTTAGGGTTTTTTCTGGTCGGGTCTTTTGGTCTAGTAATTTTGTTCTAATTAGCTCTTGATGGTGGTGACAGCGTTTTTGATCAAGAGTAAGATGAAGTATGAGGGGATTTGGCATCATCTCTGGATGACCACCTACTGTTCTGGCGTTGTCTGTTCCCTACTGCCAACTCCGCTGCGGTCTTAAGAGGTAATCTTAGATATTCAACAACTCAGTTCCCTCTTATCAATAATAATTTCTAGTCAGCTTGCTCCCGTCCCCGATTCTTGCCTTAGCTTTTTTGCTGCCGTTGCTCGATCTATTTTGAGCAAGAGAAGCTGAGAACCTTTGTGGGCGGGCTTTTGAGCCTAGCTTGTGTCCGTCTGGTCCAGTTTTCCTAGCCATTGCCCCATAACTGATATATTTCCTGAAAAACTGGGCAATCTAGGACTAGACAGCATCGTGATAAGGGGGATAAGACCTTGGACTCCGCTAACGCTCAGAAAATTCTCGGCTATTTCATCGAAGAAGCAAAAGAACACCTGGAAACTTTGGAACAGGGGATTTTAGACTTAGGCAATCTCGTGAACAATACTGAACAGATGAACGAGATGTTTCGTGCCGCCCATTCCATCAAGGGGGGGGCGGCCATGTTAGGTTATAGCAGTATCCAAAAAACTGCTCACCGTCTTGAGGATGCTTTCAAAATACTGAAAGAAAATCCCATACAAGTGGATCAAAAATTAGAATCTTTGTTCCTCAAGGGTTATGATCTGCTTCAGATATTGATCGATAAGCTGCAGGGTTCATTAGGTTTGCAAGCCGAGGAAGCTAACGCTATCGTTAAAAAAGGTGAACCAACTTTTGCCGAATTACAGGCCCATCTTAACTATCTTCTCGTCCAAGGAAAATCTACCCCAGCTATTGCGGCAGCGTCTTCTATCTCCATCCGCGTCAGAGATATCCTCAAACAGATGTTACAACTGTTCAAACAGGAAGAAACCAGTGCTTCCCGTCAGCAATTACAAAAATTAATTTTACCTCTGTCTCAATTGGCTTCAGAACAGCAAAAGTGGCAATATTTAGTTAAAAATGCCCAATCAGCCCTGGCTAACCCCAAACATTCCTACCGCACTCTCGCCCCGGTTATTATTAAAGAATTAAAACAAGCTAGTGATTTATTAGAATGGGGTCGCGGGGAAGAAATCACCGTCAGTCAAGAATTGCAGTTATTAGCCACCGCCAAATTACCACAAATCCTGATCACCCTAGAACCCGAATTAGTAGCTAGTACCCTGCTGCAAATGTTTAATCGCCAACAGGTCTCGCAACTGGTACAGTTATTACAAATGAGACGTTGACATCTGCGCTGGTGTAAAAAGGTGGGGGATTCCCAGGAGAATAAACTTAATTGTTTTTAATTTTGGTGAGTTAGGAAGATATGTAATTAATTGTGCGCCCACCGAGGTGGCAATAATTCTAGAGGGTGAATTGGGATAGAGCCAAACCGGAAAAAGCTAAGATATGGCAAGATAAAAACTTAATGCTGACGGCTGACCAATATCAGACCTGATGCAGTATCTCTTTAGTCACCGGTCAAGCTGGGATTTACTGAGAGTAAGCAATCTGCTAGAGTTTTAACGTTCGTTAAATTTCTCGGGCAGAGAAAACAAACAAAACCATAATGGTGTTAATGGGTGTGTGGAAGTGCTTAAAAATCTCAATTTTTCGGGGCGATATTCCTCGCTGGCCCTGCTGCTGGCTATTTTCGGATTATTTCACGGGACGGTAATGGCCGAAGAAGAACCGCAAGAAACGGTTTTTCCCCGCGTCGAGCAGATAGTACAGTCTCCTCCTGCGACGGGAGAAACTACGCCACCCGTGGCAGCACCGCCGGAAACCCCGACGGAACCCCCAAGCCCCGCAGAAACTCCCACAACAGCCCCACCGGTGCCGGCGGAGGAGTCGCGAGTTTTGGTGGCCGAAGTGGTAGTACAGGGGGCCGATCGAGAATTAGAAAACCTAGTTTATAATACCATTCGCACCCGACCAGGACGAAGCACGACTCGATCGCAACTGCAAGAAGATATTAACGCCGTTTTTGCCACGGGCTTTTTTGCCGATGTGCGGGCAGTTCCCCAAGATACGCCTCTAGGGGTGCGAGTCACCTTTGAGGTGCAGCCTAACCCCGTTTTTCAGGGCGTACAGATTCAAATCGCCCCGGAAACCCTGGACAAATCGATTTTACCTGCTGGGGTGGTCGAGGAAATTTTCGCTAGTCAATACGGCAAAACCCTGAATTTGCGGGAATTACAGGCGGGGGTAAAAAAAATCAATGACTGGTACAGCAAAAACGGCTATGATCTGGCCCAGGTAGTCGGTGCGCCGCAAGTCACTCCCGATGGTAGGGTGATTCTGGTCATTTCCGAAGGTTTAATCGAAAAAATTCAAGTACGCTACTTTAACGTCGAACAGGAACCGGTCAAGGGTAAAACTAGAGAATTTATCATTACTAGGGAAATGCGCCTAAAAGCGGGGGATATTTTTAACCGCAATACGGCCCAACAGGATTTACAGCGTGTTTTCGGTCTCGGTTTATTCGAGGATGTGCGTCTGTCTTTTTCTCCCGGCAGCGACCCAAGGGAGGTGATTGTTAACGTCGATGTGGTGGAAGGTAATACCGGTTCCCTAGCCGCTGGGGGTGGTATTAGCTCGAATGCGGGCTTATTCGGGACTGTTAGCTATCAACAGCGCAATTTTGGCGGTAATAACCAAACTTTAGGGGCAGAAGTCCAGTTAGGGGAACGGGAATTTTTATTCGATCTGAGTTTTTCCGATCCTTGGATTGCCACGGATAATTTCCGCACTTCCTACACGGTTAACGTTTTCCGGCGACAGTCGATTTCTCTGGTTTATGATGGGGAAAATTCCTCGATTCGGACGCTGAACGATAATGATAGTCCCCGTATCGTCCGGACGGGTGGCGGTATTACTTTTGTCCGTCCTTTGGCCGCCGATGTGTTTACGAAACCAAAATGGGTGGTTTCCCTAGGCTTTAACTATCAACAGGTACAGGTGCAAAATGCCAATGGTGACATCTCCCCCCTGTCTGCACCTCTCAACGGTTTTGGCAGTCAACAACTGGCTTTTAGTTCCTCTGGGATCGATGATCTACTTTCTCTAAATATTGGCGCTATTCGAGATTTTCGCGATAATCCCCTGCAGCCCACCAGTGGTTCTTTCCTGCGTCTAGGTTTAGAACAAACTATTCCGGTCGGTTCTGGCAGTATTTTCGGCACTCGTGTTCGGGGTAGTTACAGTTACTTTATCCCCGTTCGGTTTATTAATTCCTTTAATCTCTTTGAAACCGATATTTTTAAAGGTCAGCAATCCCTCGCTTTTAATGTGCAAGCAGGGACAGTATTAGGCGATTTACCCCCCTACGATGCTTTTATCGTTGGGGGTAGTAACTCTGTACGGGGTTACGCCGAGGGAGAAGTGGGTAGCGGTCGCAGTTATTTCCAAGCGACGGCCGAATATCGTTTTCCCATAGTAGCAATTATTGGGGGGGCGTTATTTGTCGATTTCGGCACTACTATTGGTTCCCAAGGTGATGTCCCCGGTCAACCCGGTATTGTCCGGGATTTACCCGGTACTGGTCTCGGTTACGGTTTAGGTGTTCGGGTACAATCTCCTGTCGGCCAAATTCGGGTTGACTACGGTTTTAATGTCGATGGTAGTTCTCGTCTCCATTTCGGTATCGGGGAACGATTCTAATCAGTTATCAGTTATCAGTTATCAGTTACCAGTTATCGATGAATTTAGTTATTTTTGCTGTTCACTGATAAAAGCTTTATTACTTGATAATTATGGTTTCTACTATCTCTAAACAATTTGAATTATCGGGAATTGGACTGCATTCGGGGGAGATAACACGGGTGCGCGTCTGTGGGGCAAATCCAGGAGAAGGACGTTATTTTGTCCGCAGAGATCTAGCCAATCAACCGATTATTCCCGCTCTAGTTTCTTCGGTTTACCAAACGACTTTATCAACAGAATTGGGACGAGGAGAAGCAAAGGTTAGAACTGTTGAGCATTTATTAGCGGCCTTAACCGCTTTGGGGGTAGAGGATGCTCGCATTGAGGTGGATGGTGCGGAAATTCCCCTCCTCGATGGTTCGGCCAAAATCTGGGTAGAAGCGATCGAAAATGCTGGTTTAGATAACTCTTTTTCTCCATCAGATTTAACTATTTCTCAACCGATTTGGTTGTACGAAGGAGATGCTTTTGTGGCGGCGATTCCTTCCCCGGAATTACGTTTTACCTACGGGATCGATTTTACCTATAAACCCATCGGTAATCAATGGTATAGTTGGAGTCCTGATCAGGAAAGTTTTAGTCAAGCGATCGCATCTGCCCGTACTTTCGGTTTTGCCGATCAAATTGAATATTTACAAAAGGCTGGTTTAATTAAAGGAGGCAGTTTAGAAAATGCTTTAGTCTGCGATCAAAATCAATGGTTAAATCCTCCTTTACGGTTTGAAAATGAGCCAGCAAGACATAAATTATTGGACTTAATTGGTGATTTGAGTTTACTGGGAACTATTCCGACTGCTCATTACATGGCGTTTAAAGCCAGTCATAAACTCCACGTTCAATTAGCTAAAGCAATTCAGGGTTAACTAATTAGGGTTTGCCGAATAAATCTAAAAACCTTGTTGGATAATATCTTTAGGCTTTTTTGAAATCAAAAAGTGCCTGGCATGGGAGTGATCGAGGGGGAAATTTAGGCACTTTTTCCCTGAAAATTAGGTAGGGTTTGCTGAAAAAGTTTGTTGGGATAATGCCAGGTTTTTGAAGGTCTTAATCCTATTTTCGCAGCATGAACATCGGATTTTAACAGGTCAAAAGCCTTATTTTAAAAGGGTTTTACCATTATTCAGCAAGCCCTAGGTAATTGACCACCTGAAAATGGGTAAAACCCGACACCCGACACCCGACACCCGACACCCTACTTCCCACTTCCCACTTCCCGCTCCCTATCCCCGAACATTTGTCAAGACTGGGAGCGAAAAAGCCGCGTTTGTTCACACAGCTTAATTAAGAGTTGTAACTTTTAATGAACAGGAAGGGAGTCTAGGGCTGAGAGCTTGCTATAGTGAATCCTAGCCGTTTTTTCACGGCTCGTCATTATCAAGTCAGAGCCTTTACTCGTCTCAATCATCATCCCAGAGTAAAATCAATAATCCCTATGGTCAGCACGATCCAAAAACCAGAATTCGAGGAAATCCGTCCGGGTATAAAAGTTCCCGCTAAAGAAACGATCCTCACTCCCCGCTTCTACACCACTGATTTTGAAGCGATGGCGGAAATGTCGATCGCCGCTAACGAGGAAGAACTGAAAGCGATTTTAGAGGAATTCCGTACCGATTATAACCGGCATCACTTCGTTCGCAATCAAGAATTCGATCGCTCTTGGGAGCATATTGATGGCGAAACCCGCCGCTTATTCGTGGAATTTCTGGAAAGATCCTGCACGGCCGAATTTTCCGGCTTTCTTCTCTACAAAGAACTCGGCAGACGTTTAAAAAACAGAAATCCCCTCCTCGCAGAATGCTTTAACCTCATGTCCCGGGACGAAGCGCGTCACGCTGGGTTCCTTAATAAGGCTTTATCGGATTTTAACCTCTCCCTTGACTTGGGATTTTTAACCAAAAGCCGTAACTACACCTTCTTTAAACCGAAATTTATCTTCTACGCCACCTATCTTTCCGAAAAAATCGGCTACTGGCGCTATATCACCATTTATCGTCATCTCGAACAACATCCCGAAGATCGGGTTTATCCGATTTTTAACTTCTTTGAGAATTGGTGTCAAGACGAAAACCGTCACGGGGACTTCTTTGATGCGATCATGCGTGCGCAGCCTGATATTCTTAATGATTGGCGCGCTCGTCTCTGGTGTCGTTTCTTCCTGCTTTCGGTCTTCGCTACGATGTACCTCAATGATACTCAGCGCTCCGGTTTCTACGCCATTCTCGGTTTGGACGCTCGCGAGTACGATAAGTATGTGATCGAGAAGACCAATGAAACCGCCGGTCGCGTCTTCCCGATTATTCTTGATGTGGATAGTCCTGAATTTTATGATCGCCTAGAGATTTGTGTTGGCAATAACGAGGGATTACGGGCGATCGATAGCGAAAACAGTCCCGCACTGGTTAAATTCCTGAAGAAATTGCCTATCTTCGCCTCTAACGCTTGGCAATTCCTCAAATTGTACCTGATGAAACCGATTCGGGTCGATAAATTAGCCGGTAGCGTCCGTTAAAAAGTTTGTTTTCTTGAGACATGGTGAGGGTGGGTTAAACCACCCTTTTTTTGTCGATAAAATTCTTAAGAAAATCCTCTAACATTTGTATCCTCGCTAGACTGGATCCTAGGGGTGTGAACTAGGTTTTTACTTTTTACTTTTTACTTTTTCCTGTCAAAAATATGGCTATTTATAGTGAATTACCCACAGGACAACGTCTCTATCTCGATAATCAAGGGCCGCAGACGATTGTAACTCTCGCTAGTGGTGCGGTGGGACAACAACAGCAGTCTAGCAGTAGTTTTGCCACGGGAGTTTGGACAAAAGAACCCCAAATAGAGATAATTCCCCAAGGGGCAATTATTGAAATTATCACTGAAACCGGACCCCACAGAATCCAAATTCAGGGAAGCAGTATCGGTTTTTCCTCTCCTCATACCTCTGGAGTTTCTCAGTCCTCTCAATCGACCACTGCTACCAGTTTCTCCTCCTCACCGATGCAACCGATGCAACCGATGCAACCGATGCAACCGATGAAAATGGGTAATATGTCGATGAATTTTGCCCCTATGGAAATGGAGATGGGAGACATGAAAATGAGTATGGGAGACGCAAAAACCGTCAGCAAAGTCCGATTTTGTCGTCAATGCGGGGCAAAAGTAGCGGCAACCGATCGCTTTTGTAGTAGCTGTGGTCATCAGTTACAGCAATAGGCAGTCAGCTAGATAGGCAAAACCTGTTTAGCTAGATTCACCAGGCCTTTTGGGGCAAAATTTTGTTTATCTTGGCTGAATTGACCCGCAGAGGGGGAGTATATCCCCTGTCTGGTTTTAATCCGAACTGAGGTTAACCACGGCTAATTCTAATGTTTGCCCCTCCTTTTTTAGCTCTTTTTTGCTAAAACTTAACACCTCATCCAGACAATCAATTACCACCGTATCCCCTTCCATAAAAGCTTGTTCGAGAATTTTTGTGGCTAAAGGATTCTCTAACTCCCGTTGGATAGCGCGTTTTAAAGGTCGCGCGCCGTAGGTAGGATCGTAACCAACAGTAACGATATGATCTTCTGCTGCCGCAGTTAATTCCAGATTGATTTTTTGTTCTGCTAATAATCTTTCCAGACGCTGTAATTGCAGACGAACAATGTAACGCAATTCTTCTTTTTTCAGGGTATGGAAAATAATTAAATCGTCGATACGATTCAAAAATTCGGGACGAAAATGACTCCGCAAAGCTGTTAAAACCCGTTTCCGCATCTCCTCATAATCGGCATCTTCGGAAACATTTAAAATATGGTCACTGCCAATATTACTGGTCATGACGATAATCGTATTCCGAAAATCCACCACTCGCCCCTGAGAGTCAGTAATGCGCCCATCGTCAAGCACTTGTAATAAAATGTTAAAAACATCGCGATGGGCTTTTTCCACTTCATCCAATAAAACCACAGAATAGGGACGACGACGCACCGCTTCCGATAGTTGTCCCCCTTCCTCGTAACCCACATAACCCGGAGGCGCGCCGATTAACCGCGAAACCGCGTGTTTTTCCATGTATTCCGACATATCGATGCGAACCATGGCCTCCTCGGAGTCGAACAGTAACCCCGCCAAGGCCCGCGCTAACTCGGTTTTACCCACTCCTGTGGGTCCCATAAATAGGAATGAACCAATCGGACGCGAGGGATCTTTCATTCCCGCGCGCGCTCGTCGAATCGCCGCCGCTACTGCCGTGACCGCTTCATGTTGTCCGACAACTTTTTTCTGTAAATGAGACTCTAATTCTAATAATTTTTGTCGTTCCGATTCCATTAAACGATTGACGGGAATTCCCGTCCACCGGGCAACTATTTCGGCAATATCAGCATCAGTTACCTGTTGTCTTAACAGGGTCGAACCTGCTGCTTGAATCGTTTCTAGTTCTTTTTCTTTGGCTTCTAATTCCCCTTGTAAAATTTCTAGTTTGCCATACTTTAATTGGGCCGCTTTATTGAGATCATAAGCCCGTTCCGCCTGTTCCACCTGTAGGCGCAATTGTTCCTCTTCCTCTCGCAATAATTTAATTTCCTCGGCGATATGTTTTTCCGTTTGCCATTGGTCAGCGAGGGGCTTTTGTTTACTTTCTAATTCCTCAATTTCTTCGATAATTCTTTCTAAACGATCTTGAAAAGCTCGATCTTTTTTCTCCTCTTTTTCTAAGGAGAATTTTTCCATCTGTAACTGCATTAAGCGACGATCTATCATTTCCAAATCGGCGGGTTTAGTGGTACTTTCTACCTCTAATTTTGCCGCCGCTTCATCAACTAAATCGATCGCTTTATCCGGTAAGAAGCGATCGCTAATATAACGATGGGATAAGGTAGCTGCTGCCACTAGGGCCGAATCGGTAATTGTCACCCCATGATGCACCTCATAACGTTCTTTTAAACCCCGGAGAATTGAGATAGTATCCTCCACGGAAGGTTCCTTAATATAAACCTGTTGAAAACGTCTTTCTAAAGGCGGATCTTTTTCAATATGATTGCGATATTCATCTAAAGTTGTCGCCCCAATACAGCGCAATTCTCCCCGAGCTAACATAGGTTTTAATAGGTTGCCCGCATCCATCGATCCTCCTTCCCTAGAACCCGCACCGACGACGGTATGTAGTTCATCAATAAAGAGAATAATTCGCCCTTCTGATTGGGTAACTTCTTTCATGACTGACCGCAATCTTTCCTCAAATTCGCCTCGATATTTTGCCCCAGCGATTAAACTTCCCATATCGAGGGAAATTAACTGACGATTTTTCAAAGATTCGGGAACATCTCCGTTAACAATCCTTTGGGCCAATCCTTCAGCAATAGCGGTTTTTCCTACTCCCGGTTCACCGATTAAAACCGGGTTATTTTTCGACCGTCGCGAGAGGACTTGCACCACCCGTCGAATTTCTTCATCACGACCGATAACCGGGTCTAATTTGCCTTCTTTGGCCGCTGCTGTTAAATCCCGGCCATATTTATCTAAAGCTTCGTATTTTTCCTCTTGATTGGGTTCAGTAACCTTTTGAGTACCGCGAATAGCTTTGATGGCTAATTCTAAATCTTGGGGGTCAAGATTGAAAGTGCGTAAACATTTCCGGCCCACCCTTTCATCTTCGGCAAAACCGACGAGAAGATGTTCGACGGAGATAAATTTATCTTGCCAACTTTCCCGGGATGCTTCCGCTCGATCGAGCAGCAGATCGAGACCACGACCTAGGTATAATTGATCGACGATGGCCACTTTCGGCTGTCGGTTGGTGAAGACTTCTAGCTGTTGTTGCAGTCGCGGAATTTCTATATTAGCTTTTTGTAAAATCCGGGTGGCTAGACCGTTATTCTGCTCTAGGAGGGCAATAATAACGTGTTCCACCTCTAAGGTCTGATTTTTAAAGCGTCGCGCAATTTCTTGCGATTTAACGATTGAATCCCAAGCTTGTTCGGTAAATTTATTCGAGTCTGTGGGTTGCATTCTGCACCAATGAGGAAAGCCAGTGTCAGAGGTATAGTATAGCAAGGAGTCTCGACCGATCACAAAGTTCCAGGATCGACAAAAGCTCTGAATTATTTATCGCTATTACCCAATTCGGTTAAAGCAGTCCCGGTGAGGCGACAAATTTGCCACTCTTTGAAGACCTTAGCCCCCATTTTTCCATAAAAATCGATCGCCAGTTGATTCCACTCTAAGACAGTCCATTCTAAAAGTCCTGCATCCCTAGCGACGGCAATTTTAGCCACAGCCATTAGTAAAGCTTTCCCGATACCTTGACTGCGATAATCGGGTAAAACGAAGATATCTTCCAGGTAAATCCCCGGTTTAGTTATAAAGGTGGAATAGTTAGCAAAAAATAGGGCAAAACCGACTATTTTACCCTCTACTTCTGCGACCAATGCTTCGATGTAGGGTTTTTCTCCGAATAAATGATCCCCTAAAGCTTGACTATTTCCTGTCATTAAATGGCTGAGTTCTTGATAGGCCGCTAAGGCAACAATTAAGTCAAAAATAGCCTTGACATCGGTAGCAACGGCAGCACGGATGGAATAATTCATGATTGCTAGTCAAATCTTGATTTTAATGCTGATGATGTTTATGGGGAGATTCAGCAGGGGGAGAATTAAGATTGGAAAAATGGCCGTTATTTAATCCCATCCCAACGCTACCAATACTGAAAAGTCCCATGGAAACAAAACCGGCCGCAATTGTCCCCATGGCCACGGTTCCAATGGAAACCACTCCCATAGGAACAATACCGATGGAAATAACGCCCATGGGAACAATGCCAATAGAAATTATACCAGTGGGGGCAATACCGATCGACAACCATTTTCGCCCGGAATTACCACAACTATTCTCTTTTTCTTGACCTAGATTGGAATCCATGCTTTTAACCCCGAAGATGCTTTGAGCCTTCCCATCCTAGGTTAGGGGTAGAATTCTTGTCAAAAGACCGCTAGTCAAAATGAAAGTTAATTTTTTATAAAAACTATTGACTTTTAATCTTAGTTATGCAGTCGGACATAAATTCTGTTGCCTATCTTAAGAAATGTAAATTGCCGCAATTCTTACTGACTCCTGACTCCTGACTCCTGACTCCTTACCCCACGGTTAAGTTTACTTTTGTCCAACTACTTATGTATTGGCGGGATACCGGCCACGTCGAGAATTTTTGGGACTAGATCCTCCCGTTTAATCGCCATGATGTGGACACCTTGACATAACTGCTGGGCTAATTTTATTTGTTCGGCGGCGATTTTGATGCCTTCTTCGAGGGGATGGGTTGCATCGGCGAGTCTTTGAATGATATGGTCGGGAATTTGTACCCCTGGCACATTTTTATTTAAAAATACGGCATTTTTAGCTGATTTTAACAGAAAAATCCCCGCTAGAACCGGTTTATCGGCGAGGGAGGCCACCTGTTGCATGAACTTATCAAGGCACTCGAAATCCGTAACTAATTGACTTTGAAAAAACTGCGCTCCCGCTTCGATTTTACGCTCAAAACGGCGTTGAAGACCGGACCAACTTTTTGACTGCACATCGACGGCAGCCCCGGCAAAAAGTTCTAAGGGTCCATCAGGTAAAGATTTATCGTTAAAGTCGAAACCTTTATTTAATTTATCGATTAATTTTAACAAACGTACCGATTCTAGGTCAAAAACTGCTCTAGCCTGGGGGTGATCTCCTGCTTTGACGGGATCTCCAGTTAAAGCTAGTATATTTCTCAATCCTAAAGCATGAGCGCCCATTAGGTCTGCTTGTAATCCGATCACATTGCGATCGCGACAGGCCATTTGACAGATGGGTTCGATGTCGTGTTGATAGAGAATAGCGGAGGCTGCCAGAGAGGACATTCGCACTACGGCGCGACTGCCATCGGTGATATTAGCCGCATGAACACGATTTTTTAACCAGAGGGCCATTTCTAGCATATGACTGGCATTACCCCCTTTCGGGGGAGTAATCTCGGCTGTAATCAAAAATTCTCGGTCTTGAACCGCGCGTCGTAAACGAGTAGTCATCAATTTATCTAGGTTTTAATCATAAATTTTATAGTAGATTTAGCCCGGCATGACTCGGAGGCAAGGAATGATCATCGGGCGGCCTTGTTTTATACTGGTCAGTGCTGGTGCTTGGCTGATATCAGATAAGTTAACTGGCAGGAAAAAATTTCTAATGTAGTATAATACACGGACAGTTTAACCAAATTCGTTTACAAGTGTAAAGGACAACCGATTCGATCGAGCGATCATGCAAACTCTTTCTCGACCTACTAAAGACAAAAAAGAAATCATGACCTACAAAATCGTCGCTTTAGGTGATAGCCTTGTGTATGGCTATGGCGACCCCGTGGGTGGCGGTTGGGCCGAGCGCCTACGTCGTTTGTGGATGGAAAGTGCCGGTCATGCCCTGTATAATTTGGGTATTCGCGGCGATCGAGTGGTACAAGTGTCCGAACGTTTAGAACAGGAATTTCGTCTCAGGGGGGAAATTCGCAATCGTCTCCCCGACCTGATTCTTCTCTCCGTCGGTGTTAATGATACAGCCCGTTTAGGCCGGCCCGATGGTCGTACTTATACCGATCACGATCTTTTTCAAACTCAAATTGAACATTTACTCGGCCGGTCCCGTTCTCTTTGCCCGGTTTTGTTTATAGGTATGATTCCCGTGGATGAGCGGAAAATGCCCTTTTTAGATTGCTTTTACTTCAACCATCGCGATCAGTATCGTTTTAAAGAAACCACTAAACAAGCTTGTCTAGAGCAAAATATTCCCTATCTCGATTTATTTGATCTCTGGATGGACCGGGGTGATCTGTGGTGCCAAGAAAGATTAATGCAAGATGGACTTCATCCCAATGTGCAAGGCTATCAATCAATTTTAGAGGATATTTTAAACTGGTCGCCCCTCACCTCCTTTGTCGGTGTGGATGGTTTTATTCAACCGTTCACAGGAATTGCACAAAAGTGATGTCCTCTGTTCTCAGTGGTTCTAGCGGCGCTGCAGAAACCATAAGAGACAGTAAAGAAACCGGTCAAACCCTGTTACTCTAAACTCCAGATCTGAGAAATGCTGTAAGTCTTACTAACTAGGGTTTGCTGAATAGAAGTCGTATTATATTAGTACGAAGGAAATCGATCTTGTGGGGCTTACAATCTCCTAACAAGGGGATTGAGGATCGCCCTGAGAACTTGGCAGCCTCGTGTAGTTGATGCCATCTCAGTTATCACTGCTTGCGGTATTGTAAAGTTTCAATACAAATATAGTCATATATAGTCATTCATGGTAATATGTACAGACAAAACTATCGGACTAGGCAAAAAAAACAGGAATAAGTTATCGAACGGCTTGGAGGTGGTGGAAACAAGGGAATTTAACAGGCTATCAATTGCCTTCTGGTACAATTATCACAACGGATGACAACCCTTCAAAACCCGACACTGAGTTAAAAGACAACGGATAATAATGTTAGTAGCAGAAAGACACATTATCAAGAAAGGACATCGATTTTGGGCTGAGATAGATAATTTATCTTGGCAGTCTAAAAATCTTGACAACTCAGCCAATTATTTA
>VYLF01000438.1_pt1 | contig 13536 bp, 7 predicted proteins | sample 5114371 | NCBI WGS metagenome assembly VYLF01 (sample SAMN12291773, study PRJNA351875) | freshwater metagenome | isolation source: freshwater lake | place: USA: Michigan, Kent Lake | collected 2013-08-15 | reverse complement strand
CCAAATCTGCCATTCTCGAGGCGTCCGCTGAAACCGATTTCGACAAACGCTCCGCAGCGGCTGAGAAAAAAAACCCAAAATGCCGCTTGAACGCGTCGATAACCGGCCCCTCTAACGTCCAAGACAGCACGTAGGCCACGATAGAATTGGCCCCCACGACACGAAAGAAACCTCCCCAGCTCGTGAATCGCCATTCGTCGCACAGAAGACTCAAGGCTGCTAACCACAAAAAACACGTTCCGCCACTCCACAACACCCAACTCGATGTCCAAATCCGTTTCACCACGGGACAAATACCCAACCAATCCAAACCGTAGCCCAACACCATAAATACCACCCCGACCAAAACCATTCCTCCTAATCGCTTGCGACGGTCATCAACATTTTTCAATAATCGCCCCGCCAACAAACCAAGCAACATCGTTCCTAAAGTTGGAACAAAGCTCAACGTGGAGTACCCTCCAGCCGAATGGGAAAACTCAGAGGTTCGTGGAAACAAATTCATCCACCATCGGTCAAAGGCCCAGGCCAGATTCGAGTTCTTGTTAAAGTGAACGAGCAGCCCTTCGCTCCAGTGAGCTCCCCATTCCGATGGCACACCCACCGCAGCATAATCAAACCCCTCGGGTGGCTTCGGATAGGCGATAAAGGCTCCCCAATAACCGCCCAAAACCACCAGCAAAACAACGACGACCGCTCGAGTCGACCAACCTGATACCAAATACAAAAACCAATACCCTAGACCTATCTGTGTCAAAGTATCATCAAAGGTAAAGTTAGTTTGAGGCTTCCCCAGGCTTCGAAGAAATATACCTAGCAGTACTAGAATAACACTTCGCCCTAACGCATGCACCAACATTTGCCCTTTGGTCTGCCCTCTGGAACTTCTCGCTGCCACCGAAAAAACCAAAGACACTCCCACAAGAAACGTAAAGCTGGGCTGAATCATGTCGTGAAGAGAACAACCCACCCACTCCACGTGCGTTGTGTGAAACCGAATCCATTCAGCTATTTTGCCCGCTGTGTCGTCCCGATCAAAAACATCTCGTAACTTATACAGATGCAACACCTCAGCCAACATTAAGAACATCACCATACCACGATATATGTCGATGCTCGGCAATCGAAAATTGGTCGGCTTGTCGGCAATATTCGCAATCGACGAGCTCGAATCTCCTAAGACCCGAGAAGAGCTCTCCTCGACTAGCTTGTGACCAAAGTCTGACACAGTACGAACCCTCCTAAATACTTAACGAGGACTTGCGATCCTCCAATTTCTTATCTCCACAAGATAACGGACAATAAATTCGAAAGTCACCCCTCCGAATACGGATTGACTATAATCGACCGCAGTAATCCAAATCGTCCCTTGCTCCCTTGAAGATAATGAAACTCATCGACCGGTTGCCCCAAGCCGCAATTCTCGTTTTGCTCGCGCTGGTATCTGACGCATTTTGCGACTCTCCTCTACCTAAAAAATTTGGCCATACGTTCGAAGAATTGCGAAACGAAGCCAACATCAAACTATCAAACGATCCCAAGTTTGGTCGCGAACAGTTGATTTCTGAATACAAGCTTACCTTTAATGAGAAAGGGGCCTGCGAAGAATCCGCGCGCGAAGTCTGGGTAAGCCGACTCAAAGATACAGGTGACCAAGGCACGATCCAACGGAGCTACTCTCCCTGGTACCAAAATCAACCAAGTTACTCGGCGAGGGTCTTTGATCGCAATGGAAAGTCCTACGATGTAAAAGAAGAAGACATCATCGTTTCATCGATCCAATCAGCAGACAGAACAGTACTGTCTGACGACATGCTTCTACAAGCCGTCTTGCCTGGATTACAAGAGGGCGGAATTGTGGAGGATCTTACGATTACGTCAGAGCGAAGTCCTTTCTTCAAATCCGGCACCTTAAAGAGCTATCTGCTAGACACGCTTGTCCCGACACATTACTTGCTTATCGAAATTGAAGCGCCCGAAAATCTGCCACTCAAGATAGGAATACTCGGATCTGAATTTCCTATCCAAAAGGACACACGAGACGGCAAACAATATTGGAAGATCGAGATTCAAAAACCGAGGCTCGTAGATGCTTCTAAAATCGAAGGCACGACTCCCGCCAATCAACACCAGTTGTCGTCACTCGTTATCACCACCGGTCAATCCTGGAATAATATTGCTTCAGAATACTCGCAGATTATTGACCAGAAACTTCAAGATACCGATTTTGAATCCATTCTCTCCGAGATCGAAATTGACAGGTCCGCACCGAAGCAAGCGCAAATAGAAAAATGTAAGCAGTGGATACAGAATAACATTCGCTATACGAGCGTTGCGCTCGGCAGCGCCTCAATCATACCCGTTAAGCCACTGCAAGTACTGACGAAGCGATTTGGAGATTGTAAAGATCAATCATCGCTCTTAGTTGGAATGTTGCGTGCGTTAAGCATTGAGGCTTACGTTGTACTCGCCAATTCAAGCACTTACCGCGTCCCTTACGAAGCATTTCCAGCACTCAACTCCTTTGATCACGCGATTGTCGTGGCGATGTGCGACGATCGCGAAGTCTGGATCGATTGCACTTTTCCCGGTTCAAACGCACTTGCGGTCCCGGAGTATCTCCAAGGGAAAAATGTATTGATCGCATCACCCAAAACACAAGGCCTGTCGCGAATTCCAGCATCACCCAAAGAAACGAATCGTTACATTGAAGAGCGAATTCTGCGTATCTCCGACGACCATAGTACGCACTCAATGGAAGTTAGCTTAAAGTCGTCAGGATTCTTCGCCGCACAAGCTCGAAACGAAGCGTTGAGTTTTGATAAAGCATACCGAGAACAAGATCGCACAGAACAGTACCGCAGCGTGGGCGGCAATCCAGAATACAAAATTGAATCCGAAGACGACCCTTGGAATGATAGTGCGACGGAATTCACTTCAACAACGAAAGCTACGGGACTCCCCTTTACGATCGTCAATCAATCGCAAAGACGAATCATCCTCTCGATGCTGAGACTCTTCGATCACCTCCCTGAGGCCTATCTCATGGTTGGGGATGAATCAGACGCTAAAGTCGAACGCAAAAATCCAGCACCTATTCTTGTCCCGTTTTCGTATCGCCGATCTACGTTAATTCCGCCCGCCCCAGGTATTAATTTTCTTGTTAATGATGATCGAATCGAAGAGAAAATCGGTCCTGTTAGCATTCTAAAATCAATAGAAAGACGTTCCAATGGAGATCTATTGGTAGACTACGAACTGGCCTGCGATGCAGGCGAGTTATCCGTAGCGAACCTCGAACAACTCGCAAAGATAATTGAAGAACTGGAGACAGCCGCCAACCGCTGGATGGCTGTCATCACCTTGGAAATCGGCTCCGACTCTGAAGCCTCAAACCTCACAGCCAACCAGTTAATCGAATTAAGAGACGAGTGGAAACGCAATGATTCGGATGAAACGCTATCTAAATACATCAATTCACTATTCGATTGCGGACTGGTTGACGAGGCACGATTGATATTAGAAGAATCGGCTCGAAAAACTCCCGATCGCGTCCTCATTTTTAATCTTCTTGGACAATCGTATATCATTGATCATTTGGGTAGAGAGTTCGAACTGTGTTGCGAGTTGACTCGCGCCGAGGAAGCATTTCGCAAGGCAATCACACTTGATCCCCAAAATCGTATCGCGAATCACTATTTGGCAAACTGCCTCGCCCGAGATGCTGACGGCACCCTAGGAACAACCGCAGAACGCGAAAAAGAATGCTTAGAAATAATCAATAGATACCACGCACAATCGGACTTGTCGGATGGCATGTTTCGGATAGCAGCTTGGCTCCACATTAAACAAAACGATTTCCAATCAGCCAAAGAACTCTTCAAGAAATACAATCGAGAGATTGAGGAGCAAAGCGCGCTACTCGTCGAATGGAGCCTCCAAGAAAACTGGAACGAAATCAGCACCATGCGAGATCGTCTTGCCGACGACCCACAAAGTGTAAAAGCTGCTTTTGATGGGGCGAGACAATATCTATTTGATCTACGCCAGTACAAGGCTGGCGGCAAACTCTATGAACTGGAAACGCCGAACGATGCCGGACAAAGAAGGCTTGCTAACTCTGTGTCGAATTTACGTGTTTCAACGCTACCTAGCGGAACCCCAACCTCCCCTAAAGAAGTCGCGTTGGAAGTCATCTATCGTGTGCTACGGATGGGAATTAACAAAAACGATTGGACTAGCTTTACCCTGAATCCGACGGAACCAGACCAATCCGTAGAGATACTGGACTCCCTCCTAGCCGTTCACCGAACCAAGATTCGGCTACATGGCCTAAACAAAGGTCGCATCTTTGATTCATTGGAACCGCAAACGAAAGTAGAAGGATCCGAGGAGATAGGTTTCCGATGCGAGACGAAGATTACTGGAATACCAATAGTTTTTTACGTGGTAAAAACCGAAGATCAATACAAACTTCTTTTGCGAGGTAAACAGCTTCGATCCCTTGTGAACCAAGCACGCAAATTGTCAAAAAATGGCAACAATGCGGGAGCAGTAAAGTGGATCGAGTGGATCATGAAAGAGATTCCAGACGGCAATGTTCTATATCCAGAATCCTTTTCTCCTGCGAAAGCCATCTGGAATTCATCGCGAACCAAGTCTCCGGAACTCGTGGATCGTGTCCTCAAGGTACTCGATGCAAATGCGGCCCCCGAAGATTTCATGAAAGAGTTTAAGGAATGGATAGCGGCCGAAAAGTCTAGCACCAAAAAGACCTATTACCATCGAGCCTTACTCGAAAACCTTTACGAGTTGGATAGATCGCTTTTCGCCCAAGAAGCCGAAGAGTTTCTGCAAGAAAAAGATGGCTACATCGGCTACAAATCCAATCTTATAAAATTGTACATGGAGAATGAACAACTGGATATTGCGAGCGATCGTCTGAACGCTTGGAACCAAGAACTCCCTTCCGCGATGGTCGCCCAATTTGAAGCAAAAATCTTAATTCATCAAGGAAAGAAGACAGAGGCAATCGAGGCTCTCAAGAAAGCAGCTTTTCTTTACGGAAATGAGGCATTATGGAATTCGCTTCTTTGGACTGCACTGTTCACGGATCACCCCATCGAGGAACTATGGAATGAGTCTAAAGACCGATTCGATCCGAAAACCGTTTCTGCTGCGACGCTTCATACTCTCGCCTGCGTCAAAGCTCAAACGGGGGCAATCTCGGATGCAATCGAAGATCTAGAATCCGTGGTCAATCAACAAGGAAACGTTATCAAAAGTGCCGACTGGCTAGTTATTGGCATGATCGCAGAACAATGTGATTTATTTGATTCAGCAAGGAAAGCATACGAACGTGTTGAACTGCAAAAAGAAGTTGACTCCGCCTACGAACTCGCTCAACTCCGTTTAAAAATGCTCCCCTAAGACACCCTCCGTAAAGTGCAGTTACAATAAGCGGCTGCTCCCGATTAAAGCAACGAGCCCCAGCATGGCATCCTCTCACTGTCTCGAATAACACCATGTCACTCTATCGAATTACCTTTTGTTTGATCGCAACTCTTACGAGCACTGTCAGCTTTACTTCTGCTCAAGAAAAACGAATCAAAGATTTCCCCACTCGGACCTACGAGTATGAATCGAAACCAGCAGGGGATGAATTCGCCGTTTTTAATCCTGCGAAAGCCCCTCAAACAAATGGCTTGATTCTAAAAAAAGGGGATCGACTCTCCATCATTGGCGATTCGATCACCGAACAGAAGATGTATTTCCGAATCATAGAAAACTATCTTGCAGCATGCGTGCCCGATCTTGAGATCACCGTTCGTCAATATGGATGGAGCGGTGAAACCGCTGCGGGTTTTCTACGGCGCATGGACAAAGACTGTCTAACCTTTGATCCAACCGTCGCTACGATCTGCTACGGCATGAACGATGCCAAGTACCGCCCTTTTGATGTTACCAACGGCAATTGGTACCGAGATAACTACTCCGCGATTGTCGACCGGTTCCAGGCAAACAATGTACGTGTCATCGTTGGATCGCCCGGTTGCTCGGGCAAAATCGCGAGTTGGGTCAACCCAAAAAGCGGAACGCTTCAAGAACACAATCTAAATCTTTGCGCTTTGCGAGACATAGCACTGGAGATCGCCATACAAGAAAAATCTCCGTTTGCCGATATCTTTTGGCCGATGTATGAACAACAAATCACTGCGCCTAAGAGATTCAATAAATCCGCCGATGAGTATGCCGTCGCAGGTAAAGATGGAATTCACCCAGGATGGGCAGGGCAAGTTATCATGGCCTTCGCATTTCTCAAAGCCATGGGGCTCGATGGCAACCTCGGGACGATTCATGTCGACATGAAAAAAAGCTCCGCGTCAGCAGAAGGAAAACATGAAATCAAAGCGTATTCGGACGGCGTTGTTACTGTTGTCAGCTCACAGTACCCCTACTGTGCCACCGGACCAATCGATGACGACAACTCGATTCGATCTGGCATGTCATTGATACCGTTTGGCGAATCTCTCAATCGATTCTTTTTAAAGGTCGCTGGTACCGATGGCAAACAAGTTCGCGTGACATGGGGTGAGTCATCTCAAGTGTTTTCAAGCGAAGAAGCGGCTCAAGGGATTCGACTTGCAGATCGCTTCGAGAAGAATCCATTCAGCCCTTACTTCGATAAGCTTGATGCCGCCGTGTTAGCCAAACAGACCTATGAAACCAAGCAGGTGAAGCAGATCTTTCATGGTGAAGCGGGCAAGAGAGACTTTAAAAAAGCCGTTGAAGATTCCGAAGCCGAACGCAAGCCGCTGGCTGATGCGATTCGACAGGCGATAGTTCCAGTGGAACACCAAATCAAGATTGAGCTGATCGATCGATGATAACCACCCTCGCAATGCAGCCAATCGTTTAAATGTCAGTTTCGCTATTTCGTTTTCGCTTGGAGCCAAAGCCAATCGCGATCCGCTTTGGAAAACTCGAGTTGTAATTCGTCGAATACCGCTCCACCGGGGAATGGGTCGCCCGGCAAATCAGGGTCTTCGCCTTCGATTCGGACGGCTAACGATGGTGCCCAATTTGCTGAGATCTGAACACTGAACGTGATTGGCAAGCCCTGATAAAGATCGAATCCGCCGTAGTGCATATTTGCCCGTTCTAAAATCTGCAAGGCAAGTGTCTCGTTAGTCTTCCATTGCAAGAATACCGGGTCGTTAGCATCAGATTCGATTGGGAGCTGAATGCTCTCATCCTTAGAAAGCGTGTTGTTAGATTGGAGCATTTCATCCGAATGAAATTTGCTCTCGTTGGCTTGAATCTCCCGCCAAAGATGTTCAGAACCGTCGCTAATACGAAATCCCCATCGTTCGATACTGTCGTTAACTGTTGTGTTGGCTAGTCGCATGCCGATTTCATCTGGTCTGTTTGCATCCCATTTCAACTCGACAACTGGCAAGGGCGTTTCTAATTTAGATTTCGCACGTAAAAACACAGAACGCACATTAGGCTCATGAGCATCAGGGCCCCCGAGGGGAATGGGACTGTCTGCAATTTCGCTTAGTTCCCATGACGTGAAAGAAAGATTCGTAGCAGAGAGGATATTGCCATCGTGAGTGTAAAACACGGGCTCGACGTGCAGGATTGGCTTGTCAGTCCCGGATGCAGGGAGTGTAAATGCCCAAAGGTATTGCGATTGTCTGCTATCCAGAAACCGGAAACCATCTCTTAAGCCAACGCCATAGTACGATTGGTTAGCAGAAAAACCAACAAAGGGAGATTCAGGAGTGTAGGTTCGTCCTACGATATCGACCCATAATCGAAAACCTTTTTGAGTCACGTAGTGATCGACTCGTTGATTAAAGGAATACTGGTGGCCAAAGTCATGATTGTCTGTGTATGCTTGACCGGCAAGCTGTAATGGGGATGGTGATAGCGTTAGACGATTAGGCCATGGCAGGCCACTTGAGGAACGCCAGTTGTTAGGCATCCACTGGCTGCCCATTGTTTTTTCGATGACCCGAACACCATCAACATAAACGGTGTAGCGAAAGTCCTCGATGGCTGAATCGGCCCTAATGAATGTGACGCGATGTTGTCCCGATGGAATGGAGACACTTTCGTAGGACTTCGGAATAGATTCGCTAGGGAACTCCCCTATTCCCAAATAGAGATTGTATGATCGTCCTTCCGGAACAAAGATTATCCACGTATCCGCATCGGGGGTTGTTTTCGGTTGTTTCGCAACCGCTAGTTCGTCCAGATTGCTAACCTTTAAACGCCCAGACGCCTCCAATAACGATTGCCGTTTTTGCATGATGTACCAGTGGTTTTTGTAGGCCAAGCCGATCGCCAATGCGACCGCGATCAATACAGTCAGGATTAACAGGTTCTTGAGAGAAAACGTGAGCATTGAAGTCCGCTGTTTTGGAATCTCATTAATCATTGCTAAGCCCAGTTGCAAGCATGCTCGGATCAAATTGTGGGGGAATTACACCGTTCAATAGCATCTGAAAATCTGGATCCCGATTTTTTGGATAGAGTACGGTGATGCAGCCTTGGTAGACGGTCTGTTTCTTTCCATCGATTTCCTTCTCGACCGCAGTATTTGGGTCGTAAATCTTGAGTAGCGGTAAAATCATGTCGGTAGTGAATGATTTCGCTCCCGTTTCGCTGCTAACAAGCTTTTGAATAACTAGTTGATCCGGAGTTAAGTCTGGACGTGATAGACGCCAAGATTGAGTGAAAGAGTTTCCTCCGTACGAATAAAAGATTCGCCAATAATCTTCTTCCTTGCTTATGCTCACGGTCATGATTTCTTGGACTGGTTCTTTTTGGGACGATCTCCAAGCACTGCCATAGCTGCCAGAGTGATAGATTCCTTTCTCGGTAACAAATCCGCTGCCACTAAATTCGTTGGCATCGTAGCCGGGTGGTATGTAGCAACGAAACTGACAGATAAAGTCCAGTTGTTTACCAAGTTCCGGAGGTACATCGGGGTTCTTTACTTCGACCAAATGAATTCGTCTAGAATCTGTGATTTCCATCCGACCTAATTCGGCTTCGAGTTGCTCTACTTCCGCGAGAAGAGCCTGATTTTCTCTAGACAGTCGGCCTAAGTGGATGACCGCTGCAAACAAGCAAAACAATATCAAGGATTTAAAAACGAGTTTCGTGCGTGCCGCGTTATTCATAGTGACATTCGATCAAAAAAGCGTTTCAATAAGACGCCCTGGCGTTAGTCGACAATAAGATCTTAGCGTAGTGGCGAACGCTTGACTCAAAATCCGCGATCAAGTAACGGAACGAAGTTGATCACCAAAATCAGTGAGCGATACGAAAATCAAGCCCGCACCACCGAACCCAATACGGAAAGAAGCCCTCGGCATAACTTTCATTCCATCAAAAATGCCAAAAACAGCCGACCAAGATCGGCATTCTCAGCGGCAATCAAAAAACCAGACATCGCTTCTCCGTTGACTTTCAAAGAATAAAGAGCTTCCAAATGCGGCAGCACTTGCCGCCCCAAAAACTCCTTCTAGCTCACTAACCAATGCAGGCCTGTCAGTCATTCTTAGCTTTCTTACAAGGGAAAACAGGTGAAGTCGACCGTTCTCTAAATGAATGATTACCCAAGACTTTAAACATATTCTCTCGCCAAGGTCAGCCGGTCGCCATTCAACTGATCAAGCCTTACCCGCCAGAATTGAATTGCATCAAGCGGAGCAATAAACTGGTTCGATGATTCGATCATCAAGCGAATGAATTGGTCTGGGTTGTTACCCACGCGATCATAAAAAGAAGGGCTAGCCAATATCTCTGCCTTCATCTCCTGCAAAGAAATGGTGTTCGTTACAAGTTGCTGCAACCAAGCTTGCAGCTCGCTAACGGACGGTTCGCGATTTAGATACCTTCGAAATGCCTCGATAACAAGATTCTGATTTGGATAATAGCTCCCGTAGGACGGTAGATTACTAGGAAAACTGCTTGCTGTTGGTGACAGCCTAAGTTCGTAAACGGCGCCAGGAGCCGAGGCAGGAGAGACTCTATCGAGAGTCCCATATGCAATAACTTGCCGATTTGCATCGTAAAGTGATGCAACTAATCGATATCGATCTGCTGAATAAACGTAGGTAGCATTGGCGTAAATCGAAAATGGAAACGGACCAGGTCCATAAGCATTGACGTAAGTGCTTCCACCTGAAGCACTAAGGTAAGGTCGCGACACGTTAAGCAACTCAACCTTGAGCGTATAATTTCCAGACCATCCATTGGCCCTATCCATGAATACACGGCCAGTCACTGCACCGCTGCTGGGGTGTTGTGGAGTGATACTAAGCGTTTTCGTACGCAACTGTCGTGAAACGGCGTCTAAAACCGTCAATCGAACTTGTCCGTTTGCATCCACTCTTCTGTTGATTTCGTAGATCAAATCAACGAGTCTTCCACCGGTAAAGCCAACTTGACTTCCCGCAACAGATACGATGAGATCTCCCGATCGCAACACAGCCCGGTCGGCAATACTTCCAGGTACCACTTGCTGAACCAAAACGCCATTGGCCGAATTCAGAGTCACCGCTCCTAATTGCCAACTTTGCAGACCAGTACCGAATGTTCCGCCACCATTCGAATATCCATTCCAAGCTGGAACTTGCAAAGTACTAGCTACGTAAAAATTCCCCCATGGCTGACCGCCAATAGCTCCGTTCCAGGGAATCGCATTAAAGCCGTACTGCGACCGAGCGTCCGACGAGAAGAAAAACCAGATACAGGCGGAGGAACAAAGCGTTTTGAACCAAAGTTCGCGTGAAAACCATAATCTTTATCCCCTAACAAATGTTCAAAAATGACTGTTTAGCGAACCGGTTGGCCGAACACCTACGCTATTTGATGGTTTGCGAACGCGGGAACGATGGGAAACAGCCCAGACTTCATAACCGTTGCTTGCCCATCCCTACTAGGAACGAAACGAACCGCCGCCTCCCGCCATCCCCCATCTATTTCGCACTGCGATTTATCGAAGATTAGGATAAACGGCCTAACTAAGAGATAAGAACCATTGAGCACATTTTCTTCGTTTGCCTCAACAACGCGATTATCCACGACTAATGGAACTCGCCGCGTTCCAGGAATCCCCGCATATAGATCCCCAATTCCAACTCCTTTCGAATTCTTTCCAACTTCCGAACAGACCTCGGCATTGGTAGCACAAACTTTGAACGATCCAGCTGGCGTGGCATTCCCGAGAAGTACTCTGACGAGAAAGGTCTGTGTCCCGCTTCCACAACAACGGCAACAGGTGACTTGCATTTCCCCATTTGTAAAATCTTAAGATCGACATCATTCACGGGACGACTACCCCCTAGGCCTGTGCGAGCAAGAAAAACAAAGGGATCACGAAGCCTCTTAGGGAAGCAAGCGAAATCGAGAGGTTAAAGACGATCGTCAAGTTGACGACAGGAAGGCCATTCCAGAAAGGGCAATCTTATTCAGGACGGAAGCGCAAACGACCCATGGGAAGAAAACTCAAAGGTGTAAACGAAAAAAAGCTCTTTGAGAGAACTCAAAGAGCTTTTTAAAAATCCGGCAATACCTACTTTCGCACTGGTGGGCACTATCATCGGCTCGAAAAGCTTAACTACTGTGTTCGGTATGGGAACAGGTGTACCTTTTCGATATAGTCACCGGGAGTACGTCACACCGCCGGTAGGCAAATGTGACGCATGTTGGATTGGTAAATGAACGCGATATAAAATACATTGGTCTTAGCGTAGTTGAACGCAAGATACCAATGGTCAAGTGTTCGTCCGTTAGTAATGGTAAGCTGAACACGTTACCGTGCTTACACATCCATCCTATCAACCTGGTAGTCTACCAGGGGACTTTCGCTACAAGTAGCAACGAAACCTAATCTCAGAGAGGGCTTCACGCTTAGATGCTTTCAGCGTTTATCCTTTCCGTAGTTAGCTATCCAGCCGTGCCACTAGCGTGACAACTGGGACACCAGAGCTACGTCCAACTAAATCCTCTCGTACTAAAGTTGAACCTCTTCAAGTTTCGTACGCCCACGGTAGATAGGGACCGACCTGTCTCACGACGGTCTGAACCCAGCTCACGTACCGCTTTCATTGGCGAACAGCCAAACCCTTGGGAGCTTCTACACCCCCAGGATGCGATGAGCCGACATCGAGGTGCCAAACCGCCACGCCGCTGTGGACGCTCGGTGGCGATAAGCCTGTTATCCCCAGAGTACCTTTTATCTGATGAGCGATAACCCTTCCATTCGGAATTACCGGATCACTAAAGCCTACTTTCGTACCTGCTCGACTTATTTGTCTCGCAGTCAAGCACCCTTATACTTTTACGCTCTTTGCCTGATTGCCGACCAGGCTGAGGGTACCATTGCGCTCCTCCGTTACATTTTGGGAGGAGACCGCCCCAGTCAAACTGCCCAACTGACAATGTCCTAAGCCCTGATTCAAGGGACAAAGTTAGAATTAAAATGAATCCAGGCTGGTATCTCAACGATGGCTCCCTGATAACTTGCGTCACCAGTTCAAAGCCTCCCAGCTATTCTGCACAGAACACATCTCAACCCAATATCAGCCTACAGTGAAGGTTCATGGGGTCTTTCCGTCTAGCCGCGGGTATGTGGCATCTTCACCACAACTACAATTTCACCGGGTCGGTGGTTGAGACAGTGCAGCAGTCGTTACGCCTTTCATGCAGGTCGGAACTTACCCGACAAGGAACTTCGCTACCTTAGGACCCTCATAGTTAGGGCCGCCGTTTACTGGGGCTTCGGTCGCCAGCTTCGCTTTCGCTAACCGCCTTCCTTAACCTACCAGCACCGGGCAGGCGTCAGACTCTATACCTCCTCTTACGAGTTCGCAGAGTCCTGTGTTTTTGATAAACAGTCGCTGCTGCCGATTTTCTGTGGCCTACTTTCGTAGGCGCCCCTTATCGCGAACTTACGGAGCCATTTTGCAGAGTTCCTTAACCACCGTTCTCCCGAGCGCCTTAGAATACTCTTCTCACCTACCTGTGTCAGTTTTAGTACGGTCGATCTTGCTTTAACGTTTAGAAGCTTTTCTTGGACACCCTTCCACACACTTCGAGATCTTAAGTGCTCTCGTGATCCTGTCTTGGCTTGTGCCCGGCGGATTTGCCTACCAGACGCCTCATCAGGACCAACGGACATTTCTAATCGTACCGCTGTATTTTCGGGTGCCGTCCCTCCATCACTTCACAAGACCGGCGAAGGAATATTAACCTTCCATCCATCGTCTACGCCTTTCGGCCTCGACTAAGGTACCGGCTAACCCTGGGCGGATTTACCTTGCCCAGGAAACCTTAGGTGTTCGGCGAACAGGATTCTCACCTGTTTAATCGTTACTCATTCCGGCATAATCACCTGATGGGGCCGACAACGCTCCTTACGGTACGTCTTGTATCTCCCCATCAGCGCTCTCCTACCGATCCTTACGGATCCCGCAGCTTCGGTGTTCTATTTACTCCCGTTCATTATCGACGCAG
>VYLF01000435.1_pt1 | contig 13555 bp, 14 predicted proteins | sample 5114371 | NCBI WGS metagenome assembly VYLF01 (sample SAMN12291773, study PRJNA351875) | freshwater metagenome | isolation source: freshwater lake | place: USA: Michigan, Kent Lake | collected 2013-08-15 | reverse complement strand
CCATGGCGCCGACGCGAGCCGGCTGGCGCCGGCCAGCGCCATGCTGCTGTTTCATGCCACCGCGATCCTGGCCTGCGTCGCCCTGCTCGGGCGCGGTCTTCTGCGCGGCGGAATTGGCCTCGCCGCCGCATCGGGCCTTGCGATCGGCGCCGCGCTGTTCGCGGGCGACCTCACCCTGCGGCACTTTGCCGGCCACGCGCTGTTTCCGATGGCGGCGCCATCAGGCGGAACGATCATGATCGCGAGCTGGCTCGCCGTGACGCTGGCGGCGGTGGTCGCGCGAAATTAGGTCTCCCTTCCTTCCCCCCTTGTGGGAGAAGGTGGCGCGAAGTACCGGATGAGGGGTTTCTCTCAGCAGGCGTGCTCGTGGGGAGAGACCCCTCACCCGTCTCGCCGCTTACGCGGCGAGCCACCCTCTCCCACAAGGGGAGAGGGGCCGGTGCCTGCGGTAAGAGTTCCGGATTTCGCTTCGCTCCATCCGGGCTACGCAGCGGCATGCCAGTCACGCTTTGCGCGGCGCCCGGCAATCGGATAGAACGCCGCCCGACAGACCCGCCAGCGAGATCCGCGACATGACCGACATCTCCCCGCTCGACCAGGCCCGCATCCTGTCCGAGGCGCTGCCGCACATGCAGCAATATGACGAGGAAACCATCGTCATCAAGTATGGCGGCCATGCCATGGGCGACGAGGAGACCGCGAAGAATTTCGCCCGCGACATCGTGCTGCTGGAGCAGACCGCAATCAATCCGGTTGTGGTGCATGGCGGCGGGCCGCAGATCGCGACCATGCTCAAGCGCCTCGGCATCGTCTCGGAATTCGCCGCCGGCCTGCGCATCACCGACGCCGCAACGATCGAGATCGTCGAGATGGTGCTGGCCGGCTCGATCAACAAATCGCTGGTCGGCTACATCAACGAAGCCGGCGGCAAGGCCGTCGGCCTGTGCGGCAAGGACGGCAACATGGTCACGGCGTCGAAGGCGACGCGCACCATGGTCGATCCGGACTCGCATATCGAGAAGGTGATCGACCTCGGCTTCGTCGGCGAGCCAGAGAAGGTCGACCTCACGCTGCTGAACCAGCTGATCGGCTACGAGCTGATCCCGGTGCTGGCGCCGCTGGCCACCTCCAAGGACGGCCAGACCTTCAACGTCAATGCCGACACCTTTGCCGGCGCGGTCGCCGGCGCGCTGAAAGCCAAGCGCCTGCTGCTGCTCACCGACGTGCCGGGCGTGCTCGACAAGTCGAAGAAGCTGATCCCCGAACTGTCGATCAAGGACGCCCGCAAGCTGATCGCCGACGGCACGATCTCGGGCGGCATGATCCCGAAGGTCGAGACCTGCATCTACGCGCTCGAACAGGGCGTGCAGGGCGTCGTCATCATCGACGGCAAGATGCAGCACGCCGTGCTGCTCGAGCTGTTCACCAACCAGGGCACGGGAACGCTGATCCATAAGTGATGGGCGGGAACACGAGAGACGCCGTCATGGCCGGGCCTGTCCCGGCCATCCGCGCTCTTTCACGCGGCACCGGAAACGTGGTTGCCCGGGACAAGCCGCGGCATGACGAGCGGAGAAATCCGCACCACCGACGCTCGCCCTTCACGCACTTCCTGATGACGCTGCCGGCCGCGATCGTCTCGCTGTTCGTCTCCGCCGCGCCGGCCCTTGCCGACCTCAAGATCTGCAACCGCATGTCCTACGTCGTCGAGGCCGCGATCGGCATCGACGACAAGGCAGCGACGGCAACGCGCGGCTGGTTCCGGATCGATCCCGCCACCTGCCGCGTCGTGGTGCAGGGCACGCTGACCGCCGACCGCATCCTGCTCAACGCGCGCGCGCTCGGCGTCTACGGCGCCTCGCCGATCCCGCAGAGCGGCAACGACATGCTGTGCGTGGCGCAGGACAATTTCGTCATCGCGGCGGCGCGCCAGTGCCGCAGCGGCCAGACCCAGGTCGCGTTCACGCAGGTGACGCCGACGCAAGGGACCGACGGCAATCTCGTCACCTATCTCGCCGAGGATTCCGAATATGACGACGAGCAGGCGCGCCTCGCCGGCATCCAGCGGCTGCTGGTGATCGCCGGCTACGACGCCGCGCCGATCGACGGCGTCGACGGGCCGAAGACGCAAGGCGCGCTGGCCGCGTTCCTGAAGAGCCGCGGGTTGTCGTCCGACATCCTGACGTCCCCGAACTTCTTCAAGACCATGGTGGACGCGGTGCAGACGCCCTCCGCCGCCGGGCTGACCTGGTGCAACGACACCCCGCACAAGGTGATGGCGGCGGTCGCCACCGACGACGGCAAGGCGGTGACGAGCCGCGGCTGGTACCGGATCGAGCCGAAAACGTGCCTGCATCCCGACGTCACGGGCTCGCCGAAGCAGATCTACAGCTTCGCGGAGGCGGTCGATGCCGACAACCGCACCGTGAAGCTGAAGGACAGGCCGCTGAACTGGGGCGGCGACAGGCAGCTGTGCACCCGCGAGACCAAGTTCGAGACCAGCGAGCAGACCGATTGCGCCAGCCGCGGCTTCACCGCGACCGGGTTCGGCGTCGTGGACATGTCGAGCGGCGGCAAGACGCTGCGGTTTGGCGTGCCGTGATGGGTGGAGTCACAAAGACCAGTGTCGTCCCGGCGAAGGCCGGGACCCATTACCCCAGGACTAGGTTTGGCGAAGAACGACGATCAGGGTGCCCCATGATGGGCCGCGGAGTATGGGTCCCGGCCTTCGCCAGGACGACGATTGAGGGCGGGGCTGCAGCCACGCTCAACGGATAGAGAGTCTCGATGAGCCAGCCCCGCGCCTTCACCCATGTCGACACCTGGGTGTTCGATCTCGACAACACGCTGTATCCGCATCACGTCAATCTGTGGCAGCAGGTGGATGCGCGGATCGGGGAGTTCGTGTGCAACTGGCTGAACGTGACGCGCGAGGAGGCGCGCAGGATCCAGAAGGATTACTACCTGCGCTTCGGCACCACGATGCGCGGCATGATGACCCTGCACGGCGTCTCCGCCGACGATTATCTCGCCTACGTCCACAAGATCGATCATTCGCCGCTGGAACCGAACCCGGCGCTGGGCGCGGCGATCACCAAGCTGCCGGGGCGCAAGCTGATCCTCACCAACGGCTCGGTCGATCACGTCGACGCCGTGCTGGCGCGGCTCGGACTCGATTCGCATTTCGACGGCGTGTTCGACATCATCGCAGCCGGGTTCGAACCGAAGCCCGCCGAACAGACCTATCGCAAATTCCTCACTGACCATGCCGTCGACCCCACCCGGGCGGCGATGTTCGAGGACCTTTCGCGCAATCTCACCGTTCCGCATGCGCTCGGCATGACAACCGTGCTGGTGGTGCCGGACGGCACCAAGGAGGTGGTCCGCGAGGACTGGGAGCTGGAGGGGCGCGATGCGGCCCATGTCGATCATGTCACGGATGATCTGGCGGGGTTCCTGGCGGGGCTGTCGCGGTGAAGCCGTAGCCCGGATAGAGCGTAGTGAAATCCGGGACCTTCGCACCACGGGGACGCCTACCCGGATTGCGCTGCGCTCTATCCGGGCTACAGGACTCACGCGCCGTTGTCCGGGACGACGGCGGAGTATGCCTTGACTCCACCCGCCCAAATCCCGAAAAAGCGCTCCAATTTCCACGAAACTCCGCCCTCCCGAGAGGAATCCCCGATGTCGCTCCAGGCCCTCGAATCCACCATCAACGGCGCTTTCGATGCGCGCGATACCGTCTCGACCTCGACCAAGGGCGAGGTGCGCGAGGCCGTGGACCAGGCGCTCGACATCCTGGACAAGGGCGCGGCGCGCGTCGCCGAGCGTGGCGCCGACGGCAAGTGGAAGGTCAATCAGTGGCTGAAGAAGGCGGTGCTGCTCTCCTTCCGCCTCAACGACATGGGCGTCATTCCTGGCGGCCCGGGCCAGGCAACCTGGTGGGACAAGGTGCCCTCGAAGTTCGAGGGCTGGGGCGAGAACCGGTTTCGCGACGCCGGCTTCCGCGCGGTGCCCGGCTCGGTGGTGCGCCGCTCGGCCTTCATCGCACGGAACGTCGTCCTGATGCCGTCCTTCGTCAATCTCGGCGCCTATGTCGATGAGAGCACCATGGTCGACACCTGGGCCACCGTCGGCTCCTGCGCGCAGATCGGCAAGCGCGTGCATATTTCCGGCGGCGCCGGTATCGGCGGCGTGCTCGAGCCGCTGCAGGCCGAACCCGTGATCATCGAGGACGATTGCTTCATCGGGGCGCGCTCGGAGGTCGCCGAGGGCGTGATCGTGCGCAAGGGCGCGGTGCTGGCGATGGGCGTGTTCCTCGGCGCTTCGACCAAGATCGTCGACCGCGAGACGGGCGAGGTCTTCATGGGTGAAGTGCCGGAATATTCGGTGGTGGTGCCCGGCGCGCTGCCCGGCAAGCCCATGAAGAACGGCCAGATCGGCCCGAGCACCGCCTGTGCCGTCATCGTCAAGCGCGTCGACGAGCGCACGCGGTCGAAGACCAGCATCAACGAGCTGCTGCGGGATTGAGTTGGGGCGCATGACCGACGCTCTCTCGATTGCCCGCGATCTGATCCGCTGCCCCTCGGTGACACCGGCTGACGCCGGCGCGCTGGGGGTGCTCGAGACGGCGCTCAGCGCGGCCGGCTTCACCTGCCACCGCGTGACGTTCAGCGAACCCGGCACTGCCGACGTCGAGAATCTCTACGCGCGGCTCGGCACCGAAGGCCCGCACATCACTTTCGCCGGCCACACCGACGTGGTGCCGCCCGGCGACGAGAGTGCCTGGAGCGTCGGCGCGTTCTCGGGCGAGGTGAAGGACGGCGTGCTGCATGGCCGCGGCGCGGTCGACATGAAGGGCGGCATCGCCTGCTCGGTCGCGGCCGTGCTTGAGCACCTCACCGCCAATGGCGGAAGGCCGCGCGGCGACGGCAAGGGATCGATCTCGTTCCTGATCACCGGCGACGAGGAAGACGTTTCGGTCAACGGCACCATCAAGCTGCTGCAATGGGCTGCCGAACGCGGCGAGAAATTCGATCATTGCGTGCTGGGTGAGCCCTCCAATGTCGAGACGCTGGGCGACACCATCAAGGTCGGCCGGCGCGGCTCGCAATCCGGCACGCTCTATGTCGACGGCGTGCAGGGCCACGTCGCCTATCCCCACCGCGCCTCGAACCCGGTCCCCGACATCTCCAGGCTGATCGTGGCGATCTCCGACGAGCCGCTGGATCACGGCAGCGCCCAGTTCCAGCCGTCCAACCTCGAATTCGTCTCGGTCGATGTCGGCAACAAGGCCTTCAACGTCATTCCCGGCGAAGCCCGCGCTCGCTTCAACATCCGCTACAACGACAACCACACCCAGGCCTCGTTGCGCGAACTGGTCGAGGCGCGCCTGGCAAAAGCCTGCGGCAACCGCATCAAGGCGCGCATCGTCTGGGAGCCGTCGAACTCCAACGTGTTCGTGACGAGGCCCGGCCCGTTCACCGATCTCGCGGTGGCCGCGATCGAGGACGTGACCGGCCGCAAGCCGGACCTGTCGACCTCCGGCGGAACGTCGGACGCGCGCTTCATCGCCAGCTATTGCCCGGTGATCGAGTTCGGCCTGGTCGGCCAGACCATGCACCAGATCGACGAGCGCGTGCCGGTCGCGGATCTGGAGACGCTGACCAAGGTGTATCGGGGGATCCTCACGCGGTACTTCGGGTAGGGCACTCGACTATTCTGCGCCCCGCCAACGCCGTCATGCCCGGGCTTGTCCCGGGCATCCACGTTCTTTGATGCCTGGGGAAAGAAAGAACGTGGATGGCCGGGACAAGCCCGGCCATGACGAGTGGAAACACCTCGGGCACGCCTTACTGGACAATCGTGTCGTAGAGATCCTTCCATTCGGGATTATCCCTCAGGATCAACCTCACCTTCCAAGTCCGTGACCAGTGCTTGATGTTGTGCTCGCGCTGGATTGCTGTCTGAATATCTTCATAGCGCTCGAAGTAGACGAGCAGCTTGACGCCGTACTTCTTGGTGAAGCCAGGAACGAGCCCGTTTCGATGCTCGTAGACGCGACGGATAATATCGCTCGTCACACCGACATACAGAATGCCGTTGGCCCCGCTCGCCAGGATGTAGACCCATCCACCATGCATGGTCGCATGTTGACGCACGTGGATGGCCGGGACAAGCCCGGCCATGACGGCTGTGGCGCCATCAGGTTCTAATAATCCACCTGCATCAGATACAGGCCCTCGGGCGGGGCGACGATGCCGCAGGCGGCGCGGTTGCGGGCCATCAGCGCGGCGGAGAGATCGTCGGCGGTCCAGCGGCCTTCGCCGACCCAGACCAGCGAGCCCACCATCGAGCGCACCTGGCTGTGCAGGAACGAGCGCGCCGAGGTGAGAACGTTGATCTCGCGGCCGTCGCGGATCACGTCGAGCTGGTCGAGCGTCTTCTCCGGTGATTTGGCCTGGCACTCGGTGTCGCGAAACGTCGTGAAATCGTGCTTGCCGAGCAGGCGCCTGGCGGATTCATGCATCGCCTCGGCATCGAGCCGGCGCGGCACGCGCCAGGCGTGGCCGGCGTCGAGCGCCAGATTGGCGCGGGTGTTGACGATGCGGTAGCGATAGTGGCGTTTCACCGCCGAGAACCGCGCCTCGAAACTGTCGGGCACGATGTCGGCTTCGAGCACCGCGATCGGATGCGGGCGCAGATGTGCATTGAGCCCGTCGCGAAAGCGGCCCGGCGGAAACTGCTTGTCGACATCGACATGCGCGACCTGCCCGCGCGCATGGACGCCGGCATCGGTCCGGCCGGCACCGTGCACGCGCACCTCCGTGCCGATCATCGCCTTGACCGCAGCCTCCAGCGCGCCCTGCACCGAGGGCAGCGCCTCCTGCACCTGCCAGCCATAGAACGGCGCGCCGTCATATTCGATGGTGAGTTTGTAGCGGGGCATCGTGTCCAGTTTGATCCGGCGTCATTGCCGGGCTTGACCCGGCAATCCATCGTCAGGAAGAGTTTTGTTGGAAGATGGATAGGCGGGTCAAGCCCGCGTATGACGAGCTGACTAATTGAAACGCGATCCTGGCTCGACCTTCACGCCGCGCAGGAACTCCGACGCCTGCATTCGCGCCTTGCCTTCGCGCTGGAGCTCGAGGATTCGGATCGCGCCGTCGCCGCAGGCGACCGTGAGGTCGTCGTCGAGCACCTCGCCGGGGGCGCCTGATCCTTTCGCCAATTCGCAGCGCAGGATCTTCACACGCGCATTGTCCAGCTCGGCCCAGGCGCCGGGAAACGGCGACAGGCCGTGGATGTGACGCAGCACGGCGTACGCGGGCCTGCTCCAGTCGATCCGCGCCTCGGCCTTGTCGATCTTGGCGGCATAGGTGATGCCGTCCTCGCCCTGCGCCTTGAGCTGAAGCCCGCCGCGGTCGAGCGCGCCCATCGCGCGCACCATCAGGTCGGAGCCGAGACGGGACAGGCGGTCGTGCAGGTCGCGCGCCGTCATCGTGTCCGAGATCGCAAGCCGCTCGGCCATCGCGACGTCGCCGGTATCGAGACCGACATCCATCTTCATCACCATGACGCCGCTTTCTGCATCGCCCGCCATGATGGCGCGGTTGATCGGCGCCGCGCCGCGCCAGCGCGGCAGCAGCGAGGCGTGCAGATTGTAGCAGCCGAGTTTCGGCGCATCGAGAATCGGCTGCGGCAGGATCATGCCATAGGCGACGACGACCGCGGCATCGGCGTCGAAGGCGCGGAATTCAGCGAGCGCCTCCTCGGTCTTCAGCGTCTTCGGCGTCAGCACGGGAATGCCGAGTTTTCGCGCGGCTTCCTCCACCGGCGTCAGCTGGAGCTGCAGCCCACGCCGTCCGCCCGGCTTCGGCGCACGCGTATAGACCGCCACGATCTCGTGGCCATGCGCGACGAGTTCGAGCAGCGTCGGCACCGAGAAATCGGGGGTGCCCATGAAGATGAGGCGGAGGGGCATGCGCGAGACAATCCTCGGAAACGAGTAAGGTACTCGTCATGGCCGGGCTTGTCCCGGCCATCCACGTTCTTCCTGCTCACGGCGGCAAAGAACGTGGATGCCCGGCACAAGGCCGGGCATGACGGCGGAGAACGTGACCTACTCCGCGCGCTTGGCGGCCTTCTCGAACTTCTTGATCACGCGGTCGCGCTTGAGCTTGGAGAGATAGTCGACGAACAGCACGCCGTTGAGATGGTCGATCTCGTGCTGGATGCAGGTGGCGTAGAGCCCCTCGGCATCTTCCTCGTGCAGCTTGCCATCGAGATCGGTGAAGCGCACGCGCACCTTCGCGGGCCGCTCGACCTCCTCGTAATATTCGGGGATCGACAGGCAGCCCTCCTCGTAGACCGACAGCTCCTCTGAGGAGGCCACGATCTCCGGATTGATGAAGACGCGCGGCTCACGCTTCGTCTCGCCGTTCTGATCGGGCTTGGCGAGGTCCATGGTGATGAGCCGCAGCGGCTGCGCGATCTGGATCGCGGCAAGGCCGATGCCGGGCGCATCGTACATGGTCTCGAACATGTCGTCGGCGAGCTTGCGGATCTCCGAAGTGACCTTCTCGATCGGCTTGGAGACCAGACGCAGCTGCTTGTCGGGCAGGATGATGATTTCTCTGAGGGCCATGGCGGGCGATTTAAGCCCGGCGCCGGGTGCGGTCAATGCGGGCGGGAACCGGTTAAGGATTCGCTAACCATGTTTGGCAAGGTTTCGTTAACCATAAGAATTAAGCCGCCATTAACCATAAATGTTCGCTCTTCGTTCGCGCGGGAGCTCGAATCGCGCTAGAACGGCGGCATGAACGAGATCATTTTTACAGCTGGCGACTGGCCGGTTCGCACCGTGGACGTGCTGATCGGCTTCGGCGCCCTCTTTCTCCTGCTGCTGGTGGTCATCGCGGTGGTGATCGCGCGGTCGGGGCGGCGCGGCGCGGAACTCGCGATGGCCAACGCCATCCGGGCCGACGAGCTCGAGGAGCGGCTGAGCCAGGTGCTGCATGCCCAGAGCGAGGCCAATGGCCGGGTCGATGCCATGGCCCAGGCGCTGGCGGGTCGGCAGGCCGACATGGCGCGTTCCGTCAACGAGCGGCTGGATTCGGTCACGCATCGCGTCGGCCAGTCGATGGAACACACCACCCGCAACACCATGGAGAGCCTGCGCGCGCTGCACGAGCGGCTCGGCATCATCGACAACGCCCACAAGAACCTCACCGACCTCACCACGCAGGTGACGACCCTGCGCGACGTGCTCGCCAACAAGCAGTCGCGCGGCGCCTTCGGCCAGGCGCGGATGGAGGCGATCGTCCAGGACGGACTGCCCAAGGGCGCCTACGAGTTCCAGTTCACGCTCTCGACCGGCAAGCGGCCGGACTGCGTCGTGTTCCTGCCGGACCAGCGCCCGCTCTGCATCGACGCCAAATTCCCGCTGGAGGCGATGACCGCGCTGCATGATGCCCGCAGCGACGAGGAGCGGCGCATCGCGACGCAGCGGCTGCGCGGCGACGTGATGAAGCATGTCAGCGACATCGCCGAGAAATATCTGATCGCCGGCGAGACCCAGGAGATGGCGCTGATGTTCGTGCCATCGGAATCGGTCTATGCCGAGATCCATGACGGCTTCGACGACGTGATCCAGAAGGCCTATCGCGCCCGCGTCGTGCTGGTGTCGCCCTCGCTCCTGATGCTGGCGATCCAGGTGATGCAGCAGATCATGAAGGACGCGCGCATGCGCGACGCCGCCGACCAGATCCGCACCGAAGTGATCAAGCTCGGCGACGATCTCGGCCGCCTGCGCGACCGCGTGCTCAAGCTGCAGAAGCACTTTTCCGACGTCAACGAGGACGTGCGCCAGGTGCTGATCTCCGCCGACAAGATCGAAAAGCGCGCCGGGCGAATCGAGGAGCTCGATTTCAGCAAGACCGACGCGCCGGAAACCCCGCATCTGGTGGCGACGGGCGCCGCCGAGCTGTTTCCGCGCAAGCTGCAGGCGGGGGAGTGAGATTGAGCACACCGTCATGCCCCGCGCAGGCGGGGCATCCAGTACGCCGCGGCGGTCGTGATTGAGCCGAGATATTGGTGCGTACTGGATCGTCCGCCTTCGCGGACGATGACGGCGAGAGTGCGTTGAGAGTTTCCGTCTCCCTGACGGGGACAAAGGCTTTCCGGACCAGAATCTGCTAACACCCCTCCATGACCGCACCCGACGCGACCACTTCCGCTGCGACATCCCCGCCCGCAACCTCCTGGCGCGACAGCCTTGCAGTTTACCTGCAGCCGCGGGTGCTGATCGTGCTTTTCCTCGGCTTCTCGTCGGGCCTGCCGCTGGCGCTGTCGGGATCGACGCTGCTGGTCTGGATGGCCGAGGCGGGCGTTGATCTCGGAACCATCGGACTGTTTGCGCTGGTCGGAACGCCCTACACCCTGAAATTCCTATGGGCACCGCTGGTCGATGCGCTGCACGTGCCGTTCTTCACGCGCACCTTCGGACGCCGCCGTGGCTGGCTGGTGTTTTCGCAGCTGCTGCTGATCGGCGCGATCCTGCTGTTGGCGCTCACCGATCCGGCGCGCTCGCCGCTGCTGGTCGCACTGGGTGCGCTGCTGGTCGCGACGATGTCCTCGACGCAGGACATCGTCGTCGATGCTTTCCGCGTCGAGAGCCTGCCCGAAAGCGAGCAGGCCGCCGGAATGGCCGCCTATGTCGCCGCCTATCGCATCGGCATGCTGGTCTCGACCGCAGGCGCCCTGTTCATCGTCACCGGCTTCGAGGCGATCGTCCCACGTGGAGCCGCCTGGATGTGGGGCTATGCGGTGATGGCGGCTCTGGTGCTGATCGGCACGGTGACCGCGCTGGCCGCCACCGAGCCCGCACAATCCCAGCGGGCGGAGGCCGCCACGCAGGACGATGGCGCGCTCATGCGGGTGTTCCATGCCGCGCTGGGAGCATTCTCGGAGTTTCTGGGGCGGAAGGAGGCATGGGTCGTGCTTGCCTTCGTCGTGCTGTTCAAGTTCACCGACGCATTCTCCGGCAACATGACCGTGCCTTTCGTCATCGACATCGGTTTCACGCGGAACGACTATGCCGTGATCGTCAAGGGCGTCGGGATCGTGGCGACGCTCGCCGGAGGTTTTGCCGGCGGTTTCGTGGCCCGGCGATATTCGCTCGCCACCAGTCTGTGGATCGGCGGCATCGTCCAGGCGATGTCCAACCTGTCTTTCTCTTGGCTCGCACTCGTCGGCGTCAACGAATGGGCCCTGACCCTCGCGATCACCTCCGACAATTTCTGCAACGCCATCGGCACCGTGATCTTCGTCGCGTATCTGTCGGCGCTGTGTCAGAACCCGCTGCATACCGCGACCCAATATGCACTGCTGACGGCGCTCGCTGCCGTCGGACGCACCTACCTGTCATCGGGCGCGGGCTACCTCGCGAAAGCGACGGGCTGGCCGATGTTCTTCGCGATCTCAGTCCTGGTCGCCATCCCGAGCCTGGTGCTGCTCGCCTGGCTGCAGAAGCGCAGACATTTCGACGCGCTGGGACCGGTGAGGGTTTAGGCACCTCTCTCTCCACCGTGATTGCGAGCGAAGCGAAGCAATCCAGCAATCAGTCCGCGGAAGTCGTCTGGATTGCTTCGTCGCAAGGGCTCCTCGCAATGACCCTGGAGAGAGCGACGTCGCCTATCCGCGTCTCCCCTACTTCCCGACCAGACTCCACTTCGTGATCACGGCCTCGCTCATCTGGCCGGGATCGCTGGCACAGGCGACCTCGTCGACCTTGACCGAGATCGCCTTGCCGACGAAGGATTTCAGCTGCGCGGCCTGGGCGTCGCTGGAGGTGACGAGCTGGAAGGTTTCCGGGCCGGTTTCCAGATTGCACAGGCCGCCCGGCGGCGGCAGGCGGCGCGGCTCGGTCGTGATCTGGTAGGTTGCGATCTTCTTGCCGCCCTTTTTCACGTCGCGCACCTTCATCGCGTTCAGCTCCCCGGAGAGCACGTCGCCGGTGTTGATCGGCTTGCCGGGCTTGGACGGCGGCGGCACCGGATCGTCCTGCTGGGCCGCAAGGACGGGCGCCGCAAGCAGCAGCAGCGTCGCGGCCAAGGCAGATCGTGTGGCGAATCGTATCGTCATGTCGTTCGTTCCGTCAGTCTGGATGGCTAGAACAAGGTGCGCTGGCGCATCGCGGCCGAGAGCGTCCCTTCGTCGAGATAATCGAGCTCACCGCCGACGGGCACACCATGGGCGAGGCGGGTTACTTTTACGTTGGCGTCCTGCAGCAGGTCGGTGATGTAGTGCGCGGTGGTCTGCCCGTCCACCGTGGCGTTGAGCGCCAGGATGATCTCCTGCACCTGCGGATCATGCGCGCGGGCCACCAGCGCATCGATGGTGAGATCCTGCGGGCCGACGCCGTCGAGCGGCGACAGGGTCGCGCCCAGCACGTGATAGCGCCCCTGGGTGGCATTGGCGCGCTCCAGCGCCCAGAGATCGGCGACGTCGGCGACCACGACGATGATGGCGGGGTCGCGCTTCGGATCGGTGCAGACCATGCAGGGATTCTGCGTGTCGATGTTGCCGCAGGTCTTGCAGACCTGGACCTTGTCGAGCGCGACCTGCAGCGCGGAGGTGAGCGGCATCATCAGCGCTTCGCGCTTCTTGATCAGATGCAGTGCCGCACGCCGCGCGGAGCGCGGACCGAGGCCCGGCAGCCGCGCGAGAAGCTGGACCAGCCGCTCGATCTCGGGACCTGCAACCGCAGCCATGCTATTGGCCGAACAGCCCCGGCGGCAGGCCGAGCCCGCCGGTGAGCGACTGCATCTTCTCCTGCACGGCCGTCTCGGCCTTGCGGCGCGCATCGCCGAGCGCGGTGACCAGCAAATCCTCCAGAACCTCGCGCTCCTCCGCCTTCATCAGCGAGGGATCGATCCTGATGCCCTTGACGTCCATCTTCGCGGTCATGCGCACCGCGACGAGACCGCCGCCGGAGATTCCCTCGACCTCGACATTGGCGAGTTCGTCCTGCATCGCCTGCATCTTGGATTGCAGCTGCGCCGCCTGCTTCATCATGCCGAGAAAATCAGCCATGGGTGCTTGTCCTTGAATGTGGCTCAGAGATCGTCGCCGTCGGAACCGTCGGGCGGATCGTCGCTGCCATAGTCGGCGTTAATATTGGATTCCGGCGTCTCGGGGGCAAGCTTGCGCACCTCGACGACTTTCGTGCCGGGGAAGCGCGACAGCACCTCCTGCACGCGCGGATCGGCCTCGGCGGTCCGCGCATGTTCCTGTTTGGCGGCCTGGTTCACCGAGCGCAGCGTCGGCTGACCCTGCTCGTTGGAGACGATGATGGTCCAGCGCCGGCCGGTCCAATGCTCGAACTTGCGCGCGAGCTCGGAGATCATGGTCTTGGACGCATTCGGCTCCAGCGCCACTTCGAGCCGGCCTTCCTCGAAGCGGACGAGGCGCATGTCGCCTTCGAGCGCGGCCTTGGTGATGAGATCGCGCTTCTGGCCGGCCAGCGCGACGAGCTGGGTGAAGCTGGTGATGC
>VYLF01000434.1_pt1 | contig 13571 bp, 13 predicted proteins | sample 5114371 | NCBI WGS metagenome assembly VYLF01 (sample SAMN12291773, study PRJNA351875) | freshwater metagenome | isolation source: freshwater lake | place: USA: Michigan, Kent Lake | collected 2013-08-15 | reverse complement strand
ATCTCTTATCTGGCAGCGGGCTCGACGTATGCTCCCTATGCTGGCCCTGGATTGACATCGTTAATCCATCCATTGGTCAGTCGGCATCATCGATTGAACCATCCAGTCGAAATATCTTCGACTCCAAAATCGCCTTCGATGCCATTGAGTTTCTTTCGTTCACCTAGTGCTTGGTCCGCTTTTGCTCCCAAGATGTATCGGTAGAGCAATGGCTCGATTTGCACATGCCGCAACATGAGCTCAGCAGCATCTGTTTTCGCTAGGTATTTCATACCAATCGCCATGGACCAATCGATGCAAAAAGCCTCGAACCCATAGGGCACGCGATGGAAGACAAATTTTAATGGGAAGACGAGGCATCGCAAAAAGAAGTAGCTCACCAAAAGAATCGGGCGAATCAATATGTAGTCCCAGTGACTCTTCTCTTCCGAGAAAACATGGTTGACGTACTCAGTGAGATAAGGAAATCGTTGCATAGGACTCTTCAGCGCGTTTAGGATTTGAGGGAATTGTAACAGATTTTCTGCAAAAAAATTCGCTCATCATTGATCCAGGGTTGAACGGAACGTATTTTCGCGAACGAGGAGGGGGCATTTGTAGTGGACGACGCTAGGAGGCCATTTGCACGGTGGACCGCCTGCTTTATTACGGACTAAATTCGTGCCATATTTGTGTAAGTCAGTCAGGACTCGTTGCCTCGTCCACTACAAATGCGGGACTCGTTGCCTCGTCCACTACAAATGCGGGACTCGTTGCCTCGTCCACTACCACATCGCGTTGATCGAATCATCGATCTTCGTTACGCAGTAACTTTACTTCCTCGGATCAACATGGCTGGAACGCCGATAAGTAGTTTGATCCCCCCAAGCGTGTAGCCAACGACATAAAGCGCTGTAAACGATGTCAAGATCCCACCCATCAGCCCACCAAATTTCCAGTTGGCAATGGTGAATACAGTAATGGTGCCTTTCCGTTTTGATCTTACAAAATCTTCTGCACTTTTGACGACGCTTTCCAGGCTAGCTGGTGAGACACTTACCTCAGCGATTTGATTATCAACTCCCTTGATTTGCAGAAATCCTTCTCCGTCAACGTGAATGGTTTTGCCCGTATCCCGGCCCAGCTTTCTTTCTCTTTTGGTTCCGCCCGCGCGTTCTCTTTCTGTGATTTCCGTTACGTGATCAACGCGCTGCACTTTAAAGGGAACGGCAAAGAACACGCATGTTCATCTAAGAATCCATGCTTATTGTTGACTGTGACACGAATACGCTAAACGTCTTCGTGATAGTAGACTGGACCCTCGTAGATCATCTCGGTTAGTAACTCGCCGTTCAGTCCGACGAACCCACTGATAAACTCGCCATCCTCTTTGTTGGTCACTTGCCAACACCATGGCGTTTGTGCGTTAACTTGAGCATAGTTTAACTCTGCGACGGTCTCACCCTTTGTATTGATGATTCGATAGAAACCGTCAGCTCGAACCAATGCACGGTCATGATGAAATGACTCTGCAAACTGATAAGTCTCGCCGAAAGCATTCTGAAAGTCGGCATTGAGATAGAAACGAGAATCGTTCGCACTTACCATCGCTAGTCCACACTGAAACGGAAGCGCGTATTGAAAGCCATTTACATCATCCAGGTCTTGCTGGGAAATATACCCGCTATCCAAAGGCACAAACAGAAATTTGTTTCCGGTTACCACGAGCGCTAGGCTTCCGCTGAGGTCTTGGACCAAAAGACGGGAGCTGAGTTGAAGCACCTCGGAGCCGTTGGCATCGACGACTCCCTCTTTGTAGTCCCCATTCTCTCGAACAAGAATAATCGCGAGCCCAGCTTCATTCAGTTGTTCAACCTTGACCTCTTTAGGTTCCGACATTGACAACTGGCCATTGCCGCTTTGAGACTTGCTAGGCATTGGACTCTGGTTGCAACCTAGTAGCATCGCCAACAAAAGGAAAACCATCGGAGTCGTCAGATAACATTTCATACAAACTAACTATTCGTGCCTTTTGCGTTTTCGATTGCGGGAACCCAGAGGGCCTTAGATCGGTGGCAATCAACCCATCTTTCAAAAAGGCTCTGCATAAGACGCAGATTGCGCGAGCGGCAACAAACGAAACAAACTTTTCTAAAAAAAATAAGCGATTTCTTCAGAACGGGAAAAAGCTCGAATCTTTTACGCTAAAACTGTGACGACTTACCAATAATCCAGCCACAGCGAATCGCTAATGGGTAATCCATCTGCAGTTAATCGAATGTATCCCTCGTGCCATTCGAGGAATCCTAGCTTGATGTGTTTCGGAATCTGAAGAGATATCTCTTCGATCGATTTCGGCTCTCCAGTTTGCGAAAACCTATTCCAATCGACCCCTTTCAGTCGACGCATCCCAAAGATAAATCGTTCGCGAGTTCGCGTCGACCAGTCGAGCACCTGCGACTCCGCAATCGGCGATTCTCCGGCCTCAATGCGTTGCAGGTACTTTAAGGTACTGCGATGATTGACCGAGCGAGTGCCTCCGACATAGGCCGCCGCTCCTGGCCCAATTCCTAGCCACGGATCCCCCTGCCAGTAGACTTGATTGTGCTGACATTCGCTACCAGGCTTGGCAAAGTTCGAAACCTCGTAGTGATGGAATCCGTTCTCCTTGAGAAATGCGATCGCGTAAAGATACATCTCTAACTCTGTTTCCTCAGGAACCGCAACCAGCTCACCCTTCTGAAGCTGTGACCAATAACGAGCCCCTTTTTCGTAAGTCAATCCATACGTGGAGACATGGCTGACTCCCCGCGAAGTTGCTTTGTTCAAGTCCGATTGCCAAACTTGCAAATCCTCCTCTGGGACTCCGAAAATCAAATCGACCGAGACTTCATTGAACCAACTGCAAGCAATATCAATTGCCCTCGCTAAATCATCGCCAGAATGATCGCGACCAAGCGTCTTCAGCTTCGCATCATGAAAGGACTGGCCCCCTAAACTAACACGGTTAATGCCTTGATCGCGTAGCAGAAGACAAAGATCCTCAGAGATGTCTTGGGGATTCGCTTCAATACTCCATTCTCCGTCTTCAACGAGCGGAATCCAGCGACGAATTTCCTCAAACAGTCTTACCATAGGCTGATGAGGTAACAACGTGGGGGTTCCACCTCCGACGAAGATCGTCTTTACCGAGTGGGAACTACCGAGAGCCGTCAGCTCACGACCAATCGCCTCGACATAACGGTCGACCAAATCCAATCGATTGGCGATGACCGTAAAACTACAGTAGGGACAGCGAGAGTGACAAAATGGGACATGGATGTACGCTGCCTGAGGACTGGATAATTGCTCCTCTGCACTGTTTGGAGACTCCATAGCTTCACTCACCGTCTTTTTGCGTTTTCGTCCCAGTAGTGAACTTCGCAATAGTGAACAAAAGTAGCCCAACAGGCCCTAACATGAACGTAGCTGGTAGGATGATCACAAGCCAAAAACGATTGATACCCCGACTCATGACCTCCTTCGCAATCCAGCTGCCGATGAACAAGTCAAAAGCCAAGTAATGCACCCAGCCTGCCAAAGCCGCCCAGTCGGAGGTGAATAACAGCTTCACGTTCGGCAGGGTATCAAATCCTCCCTCTGCCTTTCCAAAAAACAATACAATGAGCGTAGCATAGAGAATGCTCATGGCAATCGGCCAGCCGAATCCAGCCACGTGGTCTCTAAGCCAATCCAACTTGAAACACACAGCGATGATCAAAATCAGCCACCCGCACAATGCGAAACTATTGGCAATCAAGAATACGTTTTCAGCGGTCACAATCTCTCCCACAATAAATTCAAACCCATCCGACTATCGCCCAGCAACCAAAATGGCTCATCGAGTATCTTATTCCTTTCCTCGTACTTTTTCTTGCCGTAATCATGAATTACTTAGCCAATATCGCGAGCAATCTCCCTGCAATTCTCGCCTGCATTGCAGCCACCTTACTGTCGTTCTTTTACCCGAACGGTCTTTTGGCTCAAACTAGCAAACCAAGACTACGTTCCGATCCTCCTAGAATTGAATCCTCATGGGACGATTTGTTAGAGGGTGTTATAACGGCAGAAGACTGGGCAAAACACCGAGTTCTGCTCAAACAGCGATATCTCGAGTTGATTCGCGATCAGCACAAACCTGCCAAAGTACCGCTTGAACTTCGCGTGCATGAAGAAATGGAGATCGATGGCATCTATCGCCGTTTTTACATCAGCTACCAAGTCGAAGCAGAGGAACGCGCTCATGCATACCTGGGTATTCCGATCGCTTTAAATGGTAAAGCTCCCGCTGTCGTTGCGCTTCATGGTACTACCGCCGAAGGGACCAAGCAAACTGCTGGTATCAATGGCAACCCCGACAAAGCGTTTCTCGATCACCTTTGCCGACGTGGCTATATCGTCATCGCACCGGAGCACTTTGTCTCTGGTGAACGTATTCCATCTCAAGGCCCCTATGACACAACAGCCTTCCATACCAGGCATCCCGAGTGGACTGCAGTAGGCAAGTTCAACTTTGAGCACAGCATTGCAATTGATGTTCTTCTCTCGCGAGACGACGTAGACGCTGAGAACATTGGTGTCATGGGACACTCGCTTGGCGGCCATGGTTCCTATTATCTTGCAGCCTATGACGATCGCTTAAAGGCATGCGTCTGCAATTGCGGTGCTTCCTTCTTTCGCCATAACCAACATGTTGAAGACTGGTCGCGAGACAAGTGGTATATCTACCTTAAACCAATTCGACCACTTCTATTAAAAGGGGAGCTCCCCGACATCGATATGCACGAGATCATTGCCCTCATCGCTCCGCGTGCCTACCTAGATGTATCCGCGCTCAACGATGGAGTTCCGCTCACACAACGTCAGCGGGCCCTGATGCTTCTCAAAATCGCTGACGTCTACGATCTTATCGGCAAACCGGAGAACTTTAGCTTCTTCATTCACGGACGTGGACATTCCGCCCCACATGAATCGCGAGAGCTGATTTACGGATTCCTCGACTCGCACTTGAAACCGATCGAGTCAACACAGACAAAACTAATCGGCAGATAAGCATTCCAAAGCTAAAATGGCAAATACAACAAAGAAATGGACTCGAGATACAAGTTTTGAAGTTGCGTTATCATTGATTTAGGGGCAAAGTCCAGTTCGTTTACCTAGCCAGGTCTGGAGGGCTTGGACCGCGATTCACCAAGAGTTTTCAAGGGCCAACGGCCTGACCGTTTGTTCCTAGTTGGTATCCAAGCCACCCTAAACGGTCGGACCTTTGGCCCTAACATCATCGTTTTCTCAATTCCCAGGCCTTCTGCCTGAGCTAGGCAAACGTAAGGCCTTTGGCCCAAAAAACCTGTTACTGCGCAACTTCAAAAGATACTATCTGGGAGTCATTTCTCGTCGTTGATAGGTAAAGGAATATCTCTTACTTTACGAGATGTTGACGAACAGACTTCGTAGTACTTTTTCCGACGAGACGAGAATGAGCTTCTTAGATGTTTGGCAGTGGTTAGCCAATCTGGTGACGTTTTTTGGTCTACCTCTGGCTATCTACACTTTCATGTTAGAGCAACGCAAAGAAAGAGAGAATGAAGACGAGGAGGTCTATCAATTGCTTTCCGATGCTTACATCGACTTTCTAAAGCTGGTGTTAGAGCATCCAGACCTGAAACTGCGGACTCAAGCAGCAACTCCTGATTTAACAGAAGAGCAGCATGAACGGATGATGGTTCTTTTTGAGATTCTTATATCGTTGTTTGAAAGAGCCTACCTAACAGCCTACAGCGACCGGATGACCGCCCAGCAACGTCGCCGGTGGCACTCGTGGGATGATTTTATGAGGGAGTGGTGCGGCAGAACCGATTTTCGCATGACTCTGCCCTTCCTGCTGCAAGGCGAAGATCCAGATTTCGCCGCCTACATTCGACAACTGGCGGAAGAGGAATCCGTGAATTGCGTTGAAGATTGCCTCCTTGGGGCAGTCGCCACTCCGCATGTTCAAGTAGAAAATGCACCTCCGCACGACACCCGGAATGGCCTGTAATAAGAGTTAGCTTCTACAGCAAGAACTCAAAGACGACCCAAGGAAATCATAGGGGAAACGTGGTTTTCAGAGAGAAAACCGAGAAGAAACAAGTGGTCACTCGGGGAGTCGAACGACCCTCAAAATCCCTGGAAAAACGGATGTTTTTGACGAGGCAACGCACAATGCAACGCACGAAGATTTGATGCCCGATTCCCAGGCATCGTACGACATGCTTAATGACCTGATCCAGCGCTGGAAAATGCTACCGTACGAGAGCCAAAAGCGGATATACGATTTGACGATTTCAGAAGTAGAAAAGGACCGAACGCCGGCAAGTAACCGATGACGCCCCTCCAGACACTACAGGGGGGCGTCCTGAGCGGAAAAGCGAATCCACCTGCGTCTACTGTTTAGAACTGGGAAATGGGCACGTAGAGGGCTCTAAGACTTTCGCATCCTGTCGCACGACGACAGCGTCACTTTGCACGAGAGTTGCGTTTATGTTGCGAAGCAACTTTACTTCCTGCGGCCAATCTTGGACTTCTTGGCGAACTTTTTGAATTTGATTTGTTAGCCACCCGTCCGCGAGTTCTATCATTTCCATTTGAACGGTCCTCCAACTCCAGAGCGAACTTTTCGAAAAGCATCTTCTCAGTATACCGATTTATCCACTGAGTGCGGTCAGGGTACTCGCCAAGCCTAGGAGTGGCAACGGCAGAATTCCACGACTTTGCGTGCTCCACCAACTTCTTTCGGTTTTGGTCTCCCATTTTAAACACATCCTGATACCGACGTGGAGCCACCCCTACAAACGGAACAAAATTTACCAAATCGTCCGTTTCTTGCCCTTCAATACGTATGGAATCGGGGTAGAGTGCATCGACGAGGCTTTTGGGGTACGGCTCGATGTAGTAGACCTTTCGGATCCCTGCGGCGACAATGTGGCGTGCACATTCGTGACACGGAAAAGTCGTAGAAAAAAGATAACTATCTCCCACCGACACCCCTCTTCTTGCCGCGTCCATCAGTGCTGCCATTTCTGCGTGAACGCACCGTCCAAACTCTATGACGTTCAAAATGCGTGCGTTTTCCATGTGTCCATTCTCAATCAGCCAATTTGCAATTTTTTGTGGATTATCCTCCGACGCTAAGGGATGCGTCTTGGAGAACGTCATACCGCTGCTCACGACTCTTCTAATAACATCAAGAAACATTCGATGTTTCATAATATCGTTTATTTCGCTTCCGTATTGGAAGTCGCGAAAGTCCGGATTATCTCCTTCCCAATAAAGTCCCCCGTTGGGCTTCGCTGCTTCATTAGTGCCAACAGCAATCACGTCACCATCTTGAGTTGTAATCACCGCGCCAACTTGCCTCTGTAACGATGCAGTTCGCCACGATGAAGCATGAGCAAGAAACATTCCTTGCTCTGTACGAGTCGGTGTTATGAACACGTTTCCAAGAAACAACTCCACCAATCGCTTTACGGAGTCCTCCATTCCATGATCAACATCAATAAAAAAGTCTGCTAAATGGAACACTTTGCTAACATTTTGCCCCATCGATTCATCGACTTCTTGCTCGTCTCGATTGATCAATCGCTCAGCTTCAGGCAAATAATCGGTAATTCTAAACCCCAGATTTGAGTCACAGAGCTTTTTGGCAAGATGGTTTACTCGAGCCGTACGACTAGAAGCCAGCGAGAACAGTACAAATGCTGGACCATAGATGTTACGAAGACTTTTGACCTCCGCAGGATGTTTCAACGAACGCAAAATAAACGCGTTCTTTTCCTGGATTCCGCTTCCAGTGGAACGTTCACGAATCTCCCGAATCGCACCGACTGCAACCATGGAAAGAGCATCGCCTCGCTTCATTCCTTCGCGAAATTTGTTGCCGGCCGTCATGAACTTGTCGTATCTCTGCCCTTCCGTGTCGTATTCCAAGTCAAGTTCGAATGCCCTCTGAATTTCTTTTGTCTTGAGCAGATCACTCAACTTTAAATGCCTCGGTACATAGCCAAGATTCTGAAGAATTCGTCCAAGCGTGCGACTGAATGGATCCAGTTCCGTCCCGATCGGCGCCACGATGCCAAAAACAAGGTCTTGCAAGCCTGTGTCTATTTGTATTCCGTTTGTCATTAGCTCTCTCGTTCCACCTTTTTCTCAAATCACCGCTAAACCAAAATTATGGTCTCGATCTCCTTCGAGTCCAGAACAAGCTCTACGCTGCATGCAATTGAGAGGCACCAATCCATCCAGATTGAGTTTTGATTGACACACACTCCCAAGACTTTGGCACGCACATACAACAGTTCAATCAAACACAAACAGAATTTTTGGTGGGTTGCCAAAGAACTCTTTCTAACTGCTTGTAATGCAATCGATGGACATCGCATTATTGTAGTTCGAGGTATTCCGTTTCAACTATATCGCACGTTCGAATTATGATCTCTCGCTCATTACGGCAGTTTTTGTAAGCAACTATATCGTGCTTCCAAACGGATCCATGCAAGAGTACTGGCTGATAGCCGGTCTTACGATAACCGACTAGGGAAGGAAATCTAGCCGCAGTTTTCTTACATAACGAATAGCTGATGCCATCGTCGTTGAGTCCCACGTAACATCCTCGATATATCTTTAGGTATTCTGGAAACGCAGTAAATTCATCCCACTCTTGCTTACTCATCATTCCTTTTACTGGTCCCTCCATATTCTCAATGGGTGGTTCGAAGAAAACTTGTTCGCTGTATATTCCCGTGTTGTCGCATAACGACCAACTCTCTCCAAGAAGTCTCAGCCACGAGTGAGCGGGTAACGACTCTCGCATTTCAAGCAGCATTCTCATCCTGCTGCCACTATCGCAGTATCGACTCAACCGTGCCGCAGCATCCTTTTCTTTCTTTGAGGAGTAGACTCCTGGGATGTAACAACGATTTCGCATATACGGGCTCCAACGGTTCTTCCGAAACACTCACTTTCCGACATAGTAACACGAACTTTTGGTTTTGAAAAACTTTATTGCTCTTCGGAATTTCTTGACGCAATATCTGTAAAGAGCAAATGAACGCCTGCTAAAATCTTCGTCGATGCATATGGCTTGTCTGTATTCGCGATCGCCTTCGATCTACCAAATCCTTCATTGACTCCACCGATCAACGTTTTAGAAACAATTCTGACGTGATTGATGAACTTAGTCACCTCGGTCGACAGCCAATTCCTAGAGCGATGCTAGGGTATCAGATGGGCATCTGTCGTCCTTGTGTTTAAATGTACCGATTACGGCTAATACTTACTGGCTTCTCGAATTAGGAAACGCCCCTCGATTACTGGTTTATCATACAAGGAATCCCATTTAGCGATCTCCCAAACTTTCTTCGGATTACTTTTGGTTAAAATAAGAACGCGACCGTAAACCCGATGCTTCGCCGTCAATTTTGCCGTTTCGCTATCCCTTTGATAGGATTCCTTGGGATCTACAAGTAATCCATTGTCCTCGGTTTCGCGGCCTCGAATGCCCACAATAAAATCCGGATAGAAGTTTTGGCCATTCTCCATGAGAACATTGATAGACCAGGGCTTTCGTGGTTCGTTGCGATGCCACCAAAGGATGGTATCCGTATCATCGCTATCCAAAGTCTGGGCAAATTCAATCTCCCAGTTGTTCATGGGTGGATAGACTTTGTAGATATTCAGTCGAGAAGCCGTCAGAGGCGATTCCCATTCGATTGTCGTTGGTAGACCCTCTGCAGCGATAACAACCGCCTTCGCTGCAATCGCTCGCTTATAAGCCTCTCGCAATAGATACGGATGAAAGCAGAGAATATCATCCAGCGCATTCCGCGCTGCGATTTCCGTGGCGTCGGAAATATTCTCTTTGACCATCAGATCGAACACGGCTCGCGTCAACGCACTCCGAAGTATTTTGGGATTGAGTGTCTTGTACATAAGGATAGTACGCTGGGCGGCCAACGCTTTTTCCTCTAAAGAAGGCGGTGCGAAATCGATCTCGATCTGAATTTGTTGCGTGAAGATTTCGACCGTCTTCTTTTGAACCGTTACGGGTGAGTTGGCAAGAATCGAGTCTCGTAGCGTCTTTAGGTTGACGATGAAATTCGCCGCAACTTCATCCTCAGTAACATCCTCATCCTGCTGCATGACTTCCGTCTTGAAAACTCGCGGCACATTCTCGCGCAAAGAATAGGTATGCTTTTTCTGCTCTGGTGTTTTTGTACCGATCACTGACCGAATGGTCCGACTCAACTCGGCACCACCGAAAGCACCGACGAACAGCGGCAGTTGTTCAACATCGACGTCACCCTGTGCATTCAGAATCGCAGCAGGAGCCGGTTGAAAATGAGCACCAGGAGGAGGCTCTGGAAGGAACTGCAATTGGTTACCATCATCGGGAGACTGCACCAGCATATCTTTCCCGTTAGCATAAACAATCATCGTTGGGCTGACTGTGGCGTATTGCGTCTTGATTTGATTGATTCGTTGGCCGGCTTTATCCAGCCCTCCTTGCGAATCGATATCGGCTAGCATGACGTAGCCATAACGCAATGGATCGGGCACAGATTTACCTTGTAATCTTCTATGCACACGCAGGATGCGACCAATCAACTGTACGCCAAAATCTTCATCCTTTGTTGTCCGCATCGAAACCAACGTCCATGCCCGTGGTGCATCGAATCCTAGCGCAACAGCCATCTTGAAGATTAGAACTTCTACCTTTTCGTCGTTCGCCAGAGACAATAGGGTCGGATCCGGTTCTGCTGAAGTATGTGTTGCGATCTGCGATTCCTTAAAACCAAGCTCAAGAAGCGAATCGCGGGCGCGCTCAACACTTTTTGGTCGGCTGTCGACTTGCACCAACATCAAAGGTGTCAAGTTAATCCCTGCCTGTCGAAGCTGCCCCTTTAGGAAATGATGCAGTTCATTCGCGTTCCTCAATGCTGTTTTTTCGAAATCAACCAGTGCCTCCGAACCCTCTTCAACACGCCATGCGATCGCTTTTACGCCTCGTTTGATTAAACCTTCAGTGGAGCCATTTCCCGTTGCATCGGCACGGCTGACACTGATTTTGTGGATATGCTTGATCTGCATACGAGATTTGAGGTCATCCAAATCTTTGTCATCCGGTGTTGCCGTAACCAAGATTGTGTATTCAGGCTTTAGAACAGTGCGATAGAAGATTGCCGCTTGATTGTCTCCCTTAAATGTATGATGCGCTTCGTCAACCACGACTCCTATACGAAATCCTTGTTCTCGCAATTCGAGGATAAGATCGTCGATACTTGCATTCTGTTCGCCGGTTGTGCGAACGCTGCGACGGTCCTTGATCCGAGTTGCAACTAACTGCCATGTTGTGACAAAGACGTCACCGCTGCGTGTACCGATGGGATTGCGGTCCTCGCTCAACGTTCGCAACCGCAGTCCCTGGAACTGCTCTCGCAAGAATGCTGCCGATTGATCGACGACTCCTTTGAATGGCGCAAACCAGAACCATACGACCTGATCATCATGGCACAATCGGTGAACGATATTACCTGCCATGAGCGTCTTACCACTGCCGGTAGGAGCTTCAATCAGCAAATAGCCATTATCATGAATCGCGGTAGCACGCGCGTCGTCGTTCGACCCAGCCTTATTCAGCACATCCCGCATGAAGTGAAATATATTGACCGCGCTTTCGACCGCTTTCTGTTGGAACTGCCTTAGAGGGATCATTGACATAAACTTAGATCCTCAATCCAAAGCGTTGAGCAAGACTCTCAGGAACCGGTTCAATCTGTGTGTTCGCGGCACTCATAAGCCGCTGGCTCACAAGTTCTGGTTGCCATGTATAAACGATCGTGGAGGGACTATCCAATGCTGCGTCCAGCAACACCTGAGAACCGCGTGCTTTCAAATGTGGTACATAGATCAGTCGTGTCCCGTCGTGGTCTGCAATCATGAACTTCTGGCTCTCATCGAAAGGTTTAATCGCTGGCATGTGAGTCAGTTGAAGGGCGATCCAAACCTGTTCATGATCAACATCCGTGATGTTGCCTGGGCTAATGCGTCGACAACGTAGATAAGCGAAATCGCCGCCAAGGCCTTCATTCTCGGCATACCCTTCAATCACACGCCGAACCCGCGTAGCGCATACATCACGGCAAAGGTTTTTTTCAGGTTCATCTATTGTCGCTTCCGCGCTGGAGACTAGGATGACACGTCGGTTGCCTCCATCCACTCTATTGAGCTTGTGAACCGCATGGGCGGTTGTTCCGCTGCCTGCGAAGAAGTCGAGGACTATATCGTCCGAATTGCATGCAATTTTGAGAATTCGATCGATTAATCGAACTGGTTTAGGAGTTGAGAAATCTTCACCTGTCGGCAATATATCACGCAACTCACGACGTGCTTCTTGGTTATCTCCACATTCGTCCCGCGTCCACCAAGTGGTCGGGACGATTCCGTCTGCAACCTCGGAGAGAAAGTTCTTTAGTCTAGGGACACTTCTTCCATTTGCCCCCCACCAGATTCTTCCCTCCTTGAGGTTTTTTCTGTGACAGCGCGTTCGACTATCCAAACTCGTCGTTCGTTTGGTAAGACTTCCACACCCGTATGGGGATTTAATATGGGGTAGTACAGATTCGGGCGTTCAGTCCTGGTTTTGTTGCAAGTATAGTCTCCGGATGTCCAATCGCCTCTCGGATCGTTATCGGGATTCTTGTACCGATCGTTTGCTGAAGCTGTTCGCGCTAACAGGTTTCTGGACCATCCGGTAGGGTCATTTTTGTTTGACTTTGCTTTTCGTGCAAATACTAAAATAAAGTCGTGCATATCGGAAAGGTTGGTAGCATCGTTCTGTGGTGACTGTTTTTTTTGCCATACAACCGTGGCAATGAAATTCTGAAAACCAAACACTCGATCCATTAGCAGCCGAAGCGTTCCGATTTCATCCTCTCCAATCGAAACAAAGATCACGCCATCCTGCCGCAACAAATCTTTCGCCAACGTTAGCCGCTGGAACATGAACTCACACCACTTGGAATGACGCCATAGGTCTTCTTTGTCGACGTACCGATCGTTGTAGACGAAGTCCTTGTTGCCAGTATTGTACGGAGGGTCGATGTAGATGCATTTGACTCGGCCCGCAAAGGTCATCCGTAGGTAGCGAAGGGCATCGAAGTTGTCCCCTTCAATGATGAGGTTCTTCCACGGGGCCGTGCCGCACGAAAGGTTTTGATCCAGATCGAGTGCGACAAAGTCTTGGTTGAGAGCTTTGTCCCGTTCGATCTCGTTTGCTTCCCAGACCAGACCAAAACGCGTGGCGTCCCGTCGATCCCTTGCTTCTAAGAGCCGGATCAATTCCGCCTTTGTCAAATCTGCGTAGTTGCGTTTCGCCATAGGTTCCTAAATCGCGGCCCGATACTGTTCATCCTGATTGCGATGACGGCTCTCCCAATTGAACTCTGGAATACGCTTTAGTCCGTCAATCAAAACCCGGCATTGTAGCAGCAAATACTGAATCCTTCACTGGGGCTTTC